>Ga0326727_10007419_pt1 | contig 29029 bp, 24 predicted proteins | sample MB2enrmetagenome_FD_207643 | JGI IMG/M metagenome (GOLD analysis project Ga0326727, IMG submission 207643) | Lab enriched peat soil microbial communities from McLean, Ithaca, NY, United States - MB29MY | ecosystem: Environmental > Terrestrial > Soil > Wetlands > Peat | place: USA: New York... | reverse complement strand
CTGCGGCGTTCGCCGCCGAGGACTACCAACCCCAGGGCTACCACATTCTCAGCAAGATCAAGATCGGCGGCACCGGCGGCTGGGACTACGTCACCGCCGATGGCGCCAATCACCGGCTTTATGTCTCACACGGAGCCAGCATTGCGATTGTGGATACCGATACCGGCGGCGTGGTGGGCGCCGTCGCCGATCTGCACGGCGTGCACGGCATCGCAATCGCGGCCGAGCTCAACAAGGGGTTCATCAGCAACGGGCAATCCAGTTCCGTGACGGTGTTCGATCTCTCCACGTTCGCCAAGGGCGCCGAAATCCAGACGGGACAGAATCCGGATGCGATCTGCTATGAGCCGAAGACGCAGCGCGTGTTCACCTTCAACGGCCGCTCCGGTGACTCCACGGCGATTGACGCCAAGTCGAACGCCGTGTTGACAACCCTCCCGCTGGGCGGCAAACCGGAATTCTGCGCTGTCTCCGGCGATGGCAGGATTTACGACAATCTGGAAGACAAGTCGGAGATGGTGGAGATCGATGCCGCCAAACCGGCAGTCACCCGCACCGCCAAGCTCGACCCGTGCGACGGGCCTTCCGGCCTGGCCATCGATACCAAGGACGGCGTGCTCTTCTCCGTCTGCGGCAACAAGATGATGGCGGTGACCGATATCAAACAAATGAAAGTGATCGCCACACCCGAGATCGGGCAGGGGCCGGATGCGGCGGGGTACGATCCCGGCGCGGGTCTGGCCTTCAGCTCCAACGGCCGCGATGGTACGCTGACGCTGGTCAAATTGGTGGGCGGGAAATGGCAGCGGGTCGATACCATCTTCACCGAACTGGGCGCACGCACCATGGCCGTGGACACCAAGACTCACAAAGTCTACCTGCTCACCGCGGAATTCGGCCCGATGCCCCAAGCTCAACCGGGCCAGCGAGTCCGCCCGCCGGTGCTGCCGGACACATTCCACGTGCTCGTGGTCGGCAAGTAGGCGCACGTGGCGCAGACACTCGTGTCTGCCGCGCCGAGACTCGTCTCGGCGCTCTTCGCATCAGCTTGAGCGCTACCCCATCCTCCTCGGTGGCCGCAGCAGTTTCCGCGGCAGCTTCGAACGATAGGTTAGCCTCTCCACTACCGGCAGCAGACGGCGCACGGTGTGGCCGTGCAGAATCAGGCTGCCAATCACCAGCGCCGGATGCGGGATGGTGGTGCAGCAGCGCGAACAGACATCCACTTCGCCGCCGCGGCCGGCGACGTGCAACCGCCGCATGCGCTCCATCTCCGCCGAGTTCCAGATCTCGACCAGCGATTGGTCCGCCAGGTTGCCCAGCGGCGCGCCATCCAGCATGTAGCTCTGGCAGCAGGGATACACGTCGCCGTTCTGCTTGATGTACATGGGGCCGCGCCACAGGTAATGGCAGGGGTGCTTCCAATCTTCCGCGGCGTGGCCGGCGTCGGGACGCATCAAGTTGGTCTCGTCTTCCTTGATGCGCACCTGGTCCACGCCGGGAAGGCCGCTCCAGAACGCGAGGAAATCGCCGGCCTCTCCGGCGTTGCCTTCCATCGACACCATCTGCACCACCACCTGGAGCTTGGATCGGCGCTCGTGCTTCATGCGCGCGAAACGCACGAAATTGTCGCGCACCTTTTCGAACTTGGCGCCCTTGCGGTAGAACTCGAAGGTCTCTTTCTTAGCGCCGTCGAAGCTGAGCGTGATCTCATCGAGCGGCGAATCGAGGACGCGGCCGGCCAGTCGCTCGTCGAGAAACGTGCCGTTGGTGGAAAGCAGCGTGGCGATGCTGTGGCGGTGGCAATACTCGATGCGGTCGAAGATGCGCGGGTCCATGAACGGCTCGCCGAGGCCGATCAGCATCATGTGCTCGGCCGAATCGGCGGATTCGCCGACCAGCCGCTCGAAGATCGCGTCCGCCATGTCGGCTTTGGGCTGCGCGTGGGTCTCGCGCGGGCACATGGGGCAGTAGAGATTGCATTTGGCGGTGGTCTCGACGATATACTCGACCGGCAGCGCGCGCAAGGTTGTCCGCCGCCGCAGATAGCCCCACAAAAGCTTCGCCCGGTTCCAGGCCCGCATGAGCCTTTATTGTATCCGGCGGGTGGGGCATGCTTCAGCTTGCCAACGCCCGCTTGCGGGCTGGCTTGTTCTCCTCGCCTCTCAAGCGGCGCTCAGCCGGAATCAGCGGCCGGCTTGTGAACAAGTGGTCCCGCCCGCGATCGGTTCTATACAATACTTTCCGAGCGTGTGCTCAATCTCGCCGCGCAACGCGGGATCTTTTTCGGTCTTGCCCATCCGCTGAAGAGCCGACTGGATATATATCCCCTGCACGGGCTGTTCGGACATGACCCGGGTCAGGCAGTGGATGGCTTCCGCGCCGCCGATCGCCTCAAGACGCGGCGCGATGAAGTTGGGTGCCATCGGGTTCCGCTCCATCACGTCGCAGAGCTGAGAAACAGGCACAGCGAACGCCATGCTGGCCAGCGCCTCCGCGGCCGTTACGCCGTCCTCGCCGCCGATGAGCGCGGCGTCGTGAAACTCCTGCGCGCGCTGAGTCAGCGTCGCGGCGGAACTGGGAACGACGGTGAAGGGAAGGTTTTCGGAGATGTCCAGGGAGTGGTAGCGTGGGGTGATTTCATACTCGCCGGGCACCTGAATCGCCGCGGCACCCGACGCGACAATTGTGAACTTCCTCACTGCGTGGGGCGGAATTCTCGTGAGTTCAGACGCGACGTCCCCGGAAGGCCGCCATTGCGCGACCTCGGCTCCGGCCCGCGGGCGGGCGATCCAGTCGACCTCATAGCGCCCAACCGGTAGGAGTTGGGACGGGTCCGTGTCCGAGTCGTTCCGCACCGTCACGGTGACGATGACGGGCACGCCCGACTCGACGGTCGAGGATCTGAGCGCGAAGTCGACGTGAACTAGCGGCTCCTGCGCGGCAAGGGCGCCGCCGAATGGCAAGCGCGGCGAGCACGAAGGGCCTGGCGGTCCGTATTAAGGTTTGCTGCACGCGCCTTTCGTCCACGGCGTGTCCGGAGTCGCCCGGGCACAAGCTCCAGCGATGCCATCCTCAATGCTCCGGCGGAGCGTCGGGTCGACCTGGGTCCGCGTCATCCGGCCCAGAGCCGCTATAATCACCGTGGCGTTTAGCCCCCCTTTTCCAAGCTGATTCACAAGGCAGCCCACAGCCTCGGCGTCGCCCGACGCCTCCAGTCGCGGGACGAGGTACTGGGCCGCGAGGACGTTGTGGTCGATCGCGTCGCACAACGCGGGTTCGGGTACCGGATACCGTATAACTGCGAGCGACTGAAAGGCAAGTACATCGGCTGCCGGAGACACCGCTGCCTCACTCAGCTCCCGCGCTCGCTTCGCCAGCTCCGCCTCATCGCGGGGAAGCACCGTGAAGCTGCGCGGCTCGGCGTCCGCGCCGAGTTGGTCCCATGCCATGTCCATGTACCGCACTACGATCTCATATGAGCCCGGCGCTCCAATTCCAGCCGTGTCGGACGCCACGACGCTGAAGCTCCTGCTGGCGTGGGGCGCCAGCAGCGCGGCAGGGCCGGCCATATCCCCGCTGCGGGGTGGCTGCCACGCGGACGCCACAACGCCGCTGGGCGATCGAACCGTCCAGGCAACGCAATTCTTATCCGTACATCGCATCTTGTCCGTTCCGGTTTCGTTACGTATGGTCACGGTGAGCGTCAGGGGCTCGCCCGCCACGATGGAGGGCCGATCAAGGGCGACCGAGACTTGCGTCCCTTTGATCTCGGCCTCAATGTCGGCTTTTGTCCGCGTGACGACCCACTGTTGGGCAGCGCCAACACCAATGGAGAGAAGCAGGCCGGCTGTGATGTGAACGAAGTATAGTCTTCTCATCGCTACTGCGTCGGCAGATTAATGCCGCACGACCCTCCCGATTTTGAAACCACGTAGACCCACGGCCCGGGATTGAACACGGTCCGACTAACCGCTAGGGCACATGGGGCAATAGAGGTTGCATTTGGCGGTGGTCTCGACGATATATTCGACCGGCAGCGCGCGCAACGTCGTCCGCCGCCCCAGATAGCTCCACAAAAGTTTCGCCCGGTTCCAGGCCCGCATGAGCCTTTATTGTATCCGGCACCTGGTGGGGCATGTTTCAGCGAGGGCGGCCCGGGGCACCTCTTATTGCTGTCCAGCGCCCGAGCCTTTCTCCGTCTTTTCCAGTTGCTCGACGGCGGCCCGCATCCGCTGCTGCACGGCATGGTTGGTCTCAGCCGCAAGGGCTTGGCGCAGCTTCTCCAGGGAGCCGCTATCTCCGAACGTCGCCAGGGCGTTGGCGGCAGCCATTCTTAGGGTGGCTCTGTAGCTCGCGAGGGAGTCTTCGAGGTTGTCCGCGAGAGACTCCTCGAGGCGCTGGCGAATCTCCGCGGACCGCTCCTTGAACTGGGCGGCTCTCCCATTCAGCATCGAATAGATATAGCCCACCTCGTTCATCTCGCGCTCGGGCTGCAGCCCGGTCTCGTGCCCGAGTGCTGTGTAGAGAGCGTCGATCACCATATCGTTGCACCCGGCGCTGCGCGACTCCAAGGCAAACTGCGCAGCCGCCAGCCTGAAATCGACGGGGAGAGTGGCGGTGTTGCAGGTCCGCACGATCTCCTCGACGCCTTTTCCCTCGCCGAGCTTCGCGAGCGCGTTGGCCAGCCACAGCCGGGTGCCCAGAGCCTTCTCCGACGAAAAGGCGCTCAGAACCGAGGGCGCTGCGTCCTTCCAGCCCTCCTTAGCGATCTTTTGCGCCGCCAGCGACCGGACGGTCGGCCTGGGATCCCGCAGCGCTGCCACCAAAGCTTCCTCGGTCGATGCATGGCCGGCACGCTGCAGGTCGCCCTCGATAGTTGGGAGGGGCCCGACGCCGTCCCAGTCCATCTGAGGGATACCCTCGATGGTCTGGCTGCACAAGGGGGCTGCCGCAATCACTGCCGCTACAATGAAGCTCAGTCTCATTTCGCCTTTTCCTCCATTATCTCGCAGACCCTGCTGTGCCGCCTTGCAGCTTCGTCACGGTCATCATTGTTTCGTCACGGTCACCATCGTAACGGGTACCGACTGGATCGTGGAAGCGCTCCCGTTCTTAGTAATCGTGAAGCTGCCTATCGCGGTTGTGCCACTGCAATAATAGGTCTGTTGGCACACGTCCTGGCAGAGATCATAGCCGCTACCGGCCAATATGTCGGTGCCGTACATGAGGGTGTGCCAGTCGTAAAAGTAGGCGTTTGTGTTTGCCGCGGGCAAGGGATCAACCTGCTGCCCGTAGGTCCACTGGTAGGGCTGCGTCCCCGGCGTAAAGCCCCCAGTGCCGGAGCAGGCCGTGGCCAGCGGGCAAAGGCTCTCAGTGGTCGTTACTTGCTCCGAAAGGCTCATCGCACTCCAGTTCACGCTGGTAGGGCTAAGCTGCATGATCGTTTCGATCCCCACGCCAGTGAGGTAATTGGGAAAGTTGGAGCAGGAGCCCGCTGGGCCAGGGCAGGAATTCATGTTCGCGGCCAGCGGGATGTTTGTCGCGCTAAAAATGCTCACACTGGACGGGCATAGCGGCTCAGATGCGTTGGTGGTGCCCGAGACGTCGCTCCCGGGGGGCTCGAAGTTTGCCGCGTGGGTGCTTGTTTCCGACCAAGTCCCGGCCTGAGCGGCCTGCAGCGTGCCGGAGGTCGGCAGGTCTATTACGGCGGTTCCGCTAGCCGTCGCCGAGCCGGAGGTCCCAGCAGGTTGAATAGTGGTGTCCACGTACGCCCAAACATCGGGCTGGAACGGAATGCAATCGCTGATCTGCTCGCCGCCCTCGTCCTCGCACGCCGTCACGTTGATATAAAACCCCCACACCGGGTCGGTGAAGGCGACTGTGGAGACCGTGGCGGTCGAAGAGTCGATAGTCAGGTATGATACCCCAATAATAAAATCGCAAAACTCCGCATAGTCGCTTGCAACCGTGCAGTACGAGCCCGACTCAAACTGGTTCCCGACTGTCTGCGAGAGCCCGACGCTCGGAGCGAAGAGAGCCCCACATGCCAGCGACAGCAACTGTGGGCCATAAACTTTGAGAAGGCGCATCGATAAATCCTCCGTTTCCTGTCAGTGGGCCCACCATGTATTCGCCGCGACCGTGGTGTGAACGTAATTTGCCAGGGCCTCGGCGCCAGGAGCGCTCAGCTTGCTGCCGGGCTGTGCGACATGGTCATTGACCATGGCAATGTACTGTTGGAAGAGCTCGCTAAGCTGCACAGTCTGGGCCCAAGTCGCTTTTCCTCCCGCCGCTTGCTGCGCGTAAACTGCTTTCAGGATTGCGTCCCTCGCGCTCGAGTAGGCGGCCTTTTGCTGGGCGAAGTCCTGCGCGATCGCGACCAGCGCTATATAATCAGGGCCCGTCAGGCCAGCCTCCTTGGGAACCTGGGACCGGTACAAGTTGGCCGATGCGTTGCCTGCGCCCTGTTTCGTGTCTGCCTGCGTTGCGAGTTCTTCCAGCCAAGCTACCTTCATGAAGAGAGCCTGGTAGGCGACGAAACCGGGCGCGGGGGACGGTTGCGCCTGCGGCTGATGTGTCTGGCCGAACCCAGTGGCAGCCAAGACCAGAACGAGAATGGGGCGCGGTACGCGCGACAGGCTCATATAGGGTCCTCCGGGCATTCGCGGTCCCTCGGGAGAGCTTCGACGGCAGGAAGCCCACGAGAGGAAATAAGAACTGCATCGAGTTCGGTTACAAATGAATTAGTGCCCTTGAATTGTCGATTGAATCAGTACCTATGAAATGGCTATTATTACCCCCCCCCCCATGATCGCGTCAAGTACTATTTTGAAGTTTTTTGTTAGTTGAAAAAAGTTGTAAGGATCAGCACCACAGCGGTAAGCACCTGTTGTAAGTTGCGACAAATCCTGGCCCTTTGGCCGCGAGCTTCGATGTTACTAGGACGCCGCCGGGTGAATCCGGCTGCCTACTTCTGCACCACCGCGGCGGCCAGGATATCGTCATACGCGTTCAGCAACACGCGGCGGGGGCGCTTCACCAGCGTGACTTTCAATTCGTCGCTGGTGGAATTGCCGCTCATCGGCACCGATCCTAACTTGGCTAACTTGCCGTCATAGTCCAAGTACATCGGCACGCGCATTTTGAACAAGGGCTCGACGCTTTCCTGCGTGATCTTCATCGTGAGCAGGGTCTTGCCGCCATCCGCATCGGCTAGCGTATAATCCAGGCGGTAACTGGGCACATCGGTCGCATAAACCCATTCATAGAAAAACCAATTCAGGTGCCCATTCTTCTCCAGGTCCATATCCGGCCGCATATGTTTCTCCGCCATGCGCTGAAAGTCCTCGGTGGAAGCTACTTTGTTGTGGTAAGTGGCCAGATAGTCGTGCATCATCTCGATGAAAGCCTGGTCGCCGGTTTGCCGGTCTTGCATCAGATAGCGCAGCATATGCAGAACGAAAGCGCCCTTGGCGTAGGTGACGCGCCGGCTGGCGTCGCGCGCCCGGAACGAATTCAGGCGCTCGCCCATCCACAATGGGCCGACGTCGTTGGCACGGTTGCCGAACTCGTTCTTCTCGATCAGCAAACGGCGTTCGCTGTCCCAGAACTTCTGCGCGTCGTCGGTCCCTGGTTGCGTGGCCTCCAGGAACAGCGCCGCGGAGAAATCGGCGAAGCCTTCCGACAGCCAGTTGTCGTGGTAGCTAGCGAAGCCCACTGTGTGGCCCCACCATTGATGAGCCACCTCATGCGCCGTCACCACGTTGATGAATTCCTTGGAAAACTGGAACGTATTCCGGCCCAGCAATCGCCAGCGCGTGGTCGGATCGAGAAATGCGCTGATCGGCAGGTAGACCAGCGTGGGCCAGGACTGCCCGAAATTGAAGGCCGGTTGTTGCGTTACCGCCAGCCGCCCGTAGGCGGTGGGACCATACCAAAGCGTGTAAATGCGCACCGCGTTCAGCGCGTCCACCAGAACGTGATCGGCCATGGCGGAAGGAGTGAGCATAATGCCGCTCGAACCACCGCCGCCCTGGTGCAGACCGCCCAGATCGTCGAGCGGCCTTTCCGAGGCGCCTTTCAGCCAGTCCGGCGGCTCGACGGTGGCGTATGCTTCCAGGGTGGTCTTGTCCGCATCGTCGGTGCGCTCCTTCTTCTTGAAGTCGCCGTAGTTGAACCCGGCGACCAGCAGCGGCTCGTCCGATTTCCATTCGGTCACCACCTCGCCCGCTTCGCGTTTCTCGCCGGCGAGTTTGCCTACGCCAACCAAGGTCAGCCCTTTCGGCGAGTGGAAAGCGATGTCATAGGTGGCCCGGTCGCGGAATACCGACGCCGCCGGATACCAGTTCTCGCGCGCGCCCACCGAGTAATTGCCGCCGCCTTCGTTGTGGACCACCTTGTTGCCTTCGTAGTCCATCTCCACGGTGTATTCATGGTCTTTCACCGAGGGCTGCGGCAGGATCAGCCACAGTTCTCCATCCTGTTTCGCTCCCTCCTGAATGAAGTCGATTGATTTGCCATCCAGGTTCGCGCTGGAAACGCGCAGATGGGGGAGCAGGCTGAAGGCGATCAGGCGATCGCCATCGCGCACGGCTTTGAAACGCAATCTGGTCTTGGCGGCCAGATGGTCGTTCTTTCCCACGTGAACGTCCATGTCGTAATGCTCCGGCGCGATCACGTGCTTCTCTTCGCTCGAGGAATACTTGTGCGCCTGGATCTCCGCCACCGTGTGCGCCATGTACCAGATGCCATCCTGCTCACCGCCCGGGTCCACGTCGATGAGGGCGACCTCTTCGGGGCCCATGGAGGGGATGGCCCCTTGCGGCCGGACTAGAAAACGCATTTGCGGATGTTTGTGCGCGTGCAGCAGCGCCATGAAAGTGCCAGCGTGCGCGGGATTGTACAGCTCGGCAAGCACCTCCGCGTCCAGATTGGGGATGCTCTCTCCGAACAGTTCGTATTCCATGAAGCTGCGCGGAGTCTCGGTGCGCGAGCGTAACTGCGAGTGGAACTTCTGGAACTCAGCCTCGTTTTTCGCCGACACCGGTCCGGACTTGGCCTGCCCGCGGACTTCCTCGGCGGTCGAGTCGGTGAAATACAGCAGCGCCGCGTCGAACTCCTCGTCGATCTCGGGCGCGCCGATGGTGAAACGCAGGCGCGCGGTTTCGGTCGGCTGGGCGGGCTTCAAATGAAATCGTCCCTCACCGGTAAACACCGCGACCGCCTGGCGGCCGAGAACCGGCGCCAGGAAGCTGATCTCCCCGGACTTGAAAGTGAGCGTCCCAACGTCACGCTGGAGGACTATGTTCTCAGTGTTAAAAGACTCCGCCAGTTTCCCGTCGCGCAACGCGCGGTAGTTCGGATCCTGGTTCTGCCCCAGCAGGCAAACCGGCATGAGTAACAAAAGAATATTAAGTCTCATGGAGATCCCGATTCTAGCAGGATGCTGGTGGCGCCAGCCCCCGGCCTGCGAACGCGGTTCCGGAGGTAGGACAGACGATCGGTTTTTGTCGTCTGTCAAAACGCCCGCCCTGAGGAGCGACAGGCCACCAAAAGCGATGGCCTGTCCTACCTGCGCCGGCAACTTCCCGCACCGCCTGGCCGTAATACCTTGCCTCCAGGGCCGTCCTTATGGGGAAGGGCGATAATACGAACATTATGTCTTCCGCTGCATTTTTTCGCCGTCCGGCGGTTGTGCTGATTCTCGGTTTATGCGTTATCGGCGGTGGAGTGACCGTTTTGAGCCGCCTGGCTTCAGGTCCGCCACCCGAGCCCAAGCGCGTGAAACTGCCCCACGAAGGCGGCTACGAGGCCGCGCCGGCGTTCTCTCCCGATGGCACGCGCTTGGCGTTCAGCGCGCGCGAGGTTGGCAAGGACAGTCCTTACCACATATGGGTGCGATCGGTTGCCGGCGGCGCCGCGGCGCAGTTGACCTCGGGACCCGCCAGCGATCTGGGTCCGGCCTGGTCGCCGGATGGCGCCAGCATCGCGTTTCTGCGCGTGGACAAGGCTCGCGCGCGGTACATGGCGCTCCCCTCCGGCGGCGGCGAGCCGCGCCAGGTGGCCGACTTTCCGGTACCCGATCCTCCTCCCGCACCGCAGCCCGCGGTTTGCTGGACGCGCGACGGCCAGTCCATGTACGTCGTTGAGTGGGCGGAGGCGCAACCGCCCTTCATCGCCGCCGTCCCAGCCACCGGTGGCGAGCCGCGCCGCATCACGCAGCCGCCCGCCGGCAAGCACGGCGATAGTTCCCCCGCTATTTCGCCCGATGGCGCCACCCTCGCGTTCGTGCGGCAGGCTTCCGGAAAGGCCGAGCACGATGGCGACGGCGGCAACGGCGGCGACGGCGGCGACATTTTCCTCTCGGACTTATCGGGAAACAACCTGCGGCGCCTCACCTTCGAGGACACCGCCATCCACGGCATCGCCTGGTCGGCCGATGGCCGGGATGTGATCTATGCTGCCAGACGCGTCGACCAGGCGAAGCTCTGGCGCGTCGCCGCATCTGGCGGGAGCCCGCGCAACGTGCTGGCAGGCGGCAGGAATCCGGCCTTCCCTGCCGTCGCGCTATCCGGTCACCGCCTGGCATTCACGGAAACGCCCGCCCTCGACGCCATCTGGCGTATCGATTTGACGGCCTCCGATCCGGCCGCGACCGCCCGCCTCCTGATCCGCTCCGACGGCCGCGAGTATGCCCCGAGCTGGTCCCCGGATGGGAAGAAGATCGCTAACATCTCCGAGCGGATTCGCGACAACGAGATCTGGGTGGGTGACGCCGACGGTGGCAATCGCGCACCCATCACCCATCTCAAGGCCCTCCAGATGGGCCGCCCGATATGGTCGCCCGATGGCCGCACGATTTTGGTCGCTGCCCGCGGCAGCGGCTCAACAGATGTTGATCGGTTGGCCGCCGACGGCCACACCCAGCCCACGCGCATTTCGCTGCCCGCTGACATCCACCATATTTCCATGTCGCATGATGGCCAGTGGATCTACTTCCAGTCGATGGCCCAGCTCTGGAAGGCTCGCGCCGACGGCCGGGAGCGGCAGAAGGTCACCAATAGCTGGGGCGACGATGAACCCGAAGAATCGCCCGATGGCCAGTACGTGTATTTCCGCCGCTGGCGGTCGATCTGGCGAATCCCCACCGCGGGCGGCACCGAACAAGACCTGATCGGGCCGGAACACGATGCGCGGTGGGCCGCCTTTCAGGTCTCGGCGGCGGGAATATACTGCCTGGAATTCGACCGCGATGAGCACACCGCGACCCTCTGGCTTTATGATGTCCAAAGCAAGAAGAGCCGGGAGCTGGTTCGCCTACCGGTCACCGACGCCTCGTCCACTTCGACTTTCAGCGTTTCCCCGGACGGCCGGTACGTGCTCTACCCCGTCGTGGATCACGCTCAGACGGCTCTCGTGTTGACCGAGGAATTCCGCTGAGGCAGGGCGTGTTTCAGCGAGGGCGGCTCGGGGCACCATCAAGCACGGGCAAGCTAAAGCATGCCCTACCGAGCCGGAGTCGCCGCGACTACACTGAAATCTGGTGCGATGAGGATCGCGATCACGGGCGCTTCGGGTTTGATCGGGCGGCGGTTGCTGAAGCTGCTGGCCGGACGCGGCCATCGGCTGCATGTGCTGAGCCGCCACGCGGGAACGAATCTGCCGGCGGGAGTTGGGCTCACCGTGTGGAACCCGCTCGGTCCGGCGCCGGAGGTCCCTCTGCGCGATGTGGACGCGGTGTTGCACCTGGCCGGAGAACCGGTGGCGCAACGCTGGACCGCCGCGGTCAAGCAGCGCATCCACGACAGCCGGGTGATCGGCACGCGCCACCTGGTCGCGGCGCTGGCCAACTGCTCGCCGCGGCCGGGGGTGCTGGTGTGCGCTTCCGCTATCGGCTACTACGGCTCGCGCGGCGATGAGGTGCTCAACGAGGATGCGGCCCCGGGGACAGGATTTCTGGCGGACGTCTGCGTCGCCTGGGAGGGGGAGGCGGCGAAGGCCTCGGGATTAGGTGTGCGGGTCACGCGCATTCGCATCGGGCTGGTGCTTGATCCGCGCGGCGGCGGGCTGAAGGCGATGCTGCCGCCATTCCGCTGGGGTCTCGGCGGCCCGCTCGGTGGCGGCCGGCAATGGATGTCCTGGATTCACGCGAGCGATCTGGCGGAGATGTTCCGCTTCGCCCTGGAGAACCCCGCGCCGCCGGTGCTGAACGGAGTTGCGCCAGGCGCGGTGACCAACGCCGAGTTCACGCGCGCCCTGGCCGCGCAGCTCCATCGGCCGGCGTTTCTGCCCGTACCGAAACTGGCGTTGCGACTGCTGTTGGGCGAGATGTCCGACATGCTGCTGGCCAGCCAGCGCGTCGCCCCAGCCGCCGCCGAAGCGGCCGGTTTTGAGTTCCAGCACCCGCAACTGGAGGAAGCACTGGCGGATCTGCTGGGCCAGCCCGGAGGGCGGTAGAAAGTAGCCCACGGCGTAAGCCGTGTGGAAGCCCGATGTCCCCTTCGCAGCCCCGGAACGGGGCGGAAGTACGATCACACCCTATCTTCCCCACTAACTCAATCACTTAGCCCGCAAACCCCTTGACACACCCCGCATACTGAAATTGGGACCGTGGCGCCAGGCTCCGCTGCTGGTCCTTGCTGCTGGCCAGCAGGCGTTGCACTTGAGGTGATACTGAACTTCCGGCGCCCCTTAAAGGCATGCGGGGTCCCCCTCGGGCTGGACTCTCGACGGAAGACTTTGGATTCCGGAATCGATAACCGCCGGCGGAATACGGATAGCTATTATTGCCGCCCGCTCGGATAAACAGAAAGCAAGGAACGAATCGACACCGTAATGTTTGCCATCAAAGCGGACCAATACATCGAAGTTCCTGCTTAAATCACTGGGTGGCCGTACGCACGGCGATAAGTCCGACAGCCCGGCCACCCGCAACGCACTCGTATCTCATTCCGCCAATATCTCCCAGCCGTAGTGTGCCCGGACCAAAGCACACCATAGATTCATGGTCTGCCTTTGTAGAATAGAGGGCGACATGGAAAAGCCCGTAATTATCGTCGATCCTGAGATCCTGAACGGAATGCCCTGCTTTCGTGGCACGCGAGCCCCGTTCAAGAATCTCATCGACTACCTCGGGGGCGGACATTCCTTGGGCGAGTTTCCAGAGCAGTTTCCCAGCGTCACCCGCGAGGCTGCAATTCAGGCGCTTGAAGAGCCCGTGCGGAATACCACTCCCTTACGGTCGTGGCTCCGTTCGGAGCCGCGCGTAAGCAAGCGGTTTGGCAATAACACCGAATCTCGCGGTGCACGAACCAGTGACTGTCCCGCCCCCCAACTGCGCGATACTGAACTTTGTGACTTTTGAGGCGGTAGCGGACAACTTGCGGGAGTCGTTCCGCATCATCGCGGCCAGCCGCGGCGCGGGCGAGGTGCGCGAGTTGCCGGGGGTCTCGATCGCGTCGGCGGGGGTTGCGTTTCAGATGTTTAACGCGGCGTTCCTGTCGGGGCCGGTGGAGACCGAGGCCGAGCTGGCGCGGTCGATCCTTTTGCCCTCGTTGCAATTCAACACGCGCGGCCTGGAGTGGTCGTTCTGGGTGTGCGAGGATTGGCTGGCGCCCAAGGCGCATCGCCGCCTGCGGCAGGTGTTCGAGCGGTACGGATTGCGCCGCACCGTCGAGCTGCCGGGCATGGTGACGGAGAAGGTCCGCCCGCCCACGCGGCGGCTGCCGGAGATCGAAGTCCGGCGCGTGCGCGACCGCCGCACCGGCGACGACTTCCGCGGCATCGGCTCGGTCTGCTTCCACGTGCCGATCGCCTGGTTCAACGAAGTGTTCGACCAGGATTCGGTGTGGGAGCGTTTCGCGGCGTACGTCGGGTACGTGGACGGCGAGCCGGTTTCGACCGCTGCCACCGTCCCGTGCGGCGACACCATCGGCGTCTATAACGTGGCTACGCTGCCCGATCACCGGCTCCGCGGCTATGGCGAGGCGGTGATGCGCCACGCGCTCGAGGAAGCCGAACGCGAGCGGCCGTCGCGGCCGGTGGTGCTGCAATCCACCGAAGCCGGGCTGCGGCTATATGAACGGATGGGCTTTCGCACGGTGGCCCGCTTCAGCGTCTACGCCAGTTGAAGGCCGCCGGAGGCGATCAGCGCTTCCAGTGCCGCCAAGTCGCGGTACAGCGGGCGGTCGGATACAAGCGGCGGAGATGCAGCGCGGATACGTTCCCGCACCTGCTCCAGCACGGGGCTGGTCTTGAGCGGCTCTAGCAGGTCGAGAGCGTGCGCGGCCGAGAGCGCTTCAATGGCCAGCACGTAGCGCGCGTCGCGGACCACCCGCTGTAATTTCACGGCTGAAGTCATCCCCATCGAAACGAAGTCTTCCTTGTTGCCGCTGGTGGTGATGGAGCCGGTGGAGGCGGGGTTCGCCAGCACGCGGATTTCGGCCACCAGACTGGCGGCGGTGACTTGCGCTATCATCAGGCCGGATTCGAGACCCGGGTGGCCGGCGAGGAACGCGGGCAGGCCTTCGTTGAGCGCGGGGTTGACCAGGCGGTCGATGCGGCGCTCGGAGATGCCGGCCAGCGCCGCCAGCGCGATGGCCAGAAAATCGAGCTGGAGCGCCAGCGGCTCGCCGTGAAAATTGCCGCCGGAGAGGATTTCGCCGTCGAACACTAGCGGATTATCGGTGGCCGAGTTCACCTCGATCGAGAAAACGCGGCGGGCTTCGGCCAGCGCGTCCAGCACCGCGCCGTGAACCTGCGGCACCGCGCGCAGCGAATAAGCGTCCTGCACGCGGCCGCAGCCGCGATGCGATTCGCGAATCTGGCTGCCCTCGAAGAAGCGCGCCAGGCGAGCGGCGCTCGCAAGTTGGCCGGCTTGCGGGCGGGCCTGGTGGATGCGCGGGTCGAAGGCGCGCGGCGTGCCGCGCTGCGCGTCGAGCGTCAGCGCCGCCACCACGTCGGCGGTGTTCGCCAGCGTTTCGGCGGCTTCCAGTTCCAGGCAGCCGACGGCCAGCATGGCTTGCGTGCCGTTGATGAGACTGATGCCTTCCTTGGGATGCAGGTCGGTCGCTTCAATGCCGGCGCGGCGCAACGCTTCCCCACCTTCGAGTACCGCGCCCTCGAACTCGGCTTCTCCCTCGCCGATCAGCACCAGCGCCATATGCGCCAGCGGCGCCAGGTCGCCCGATGCACCGACGCTGCCCTGCGAGGGCACGACCGGCGTGACGCCGCGGCCCAGCATCTCGCACAGGCGCTCGGCAATCAACGGGCGAATGCCGGAGAATCCCTTGGCCAGCACGTTGGCGCGGATCAGCATCATGGCGCGCACCACTTCGCGCGCCAGCGGCTCGCCCACGCCGGCCGCGTGCGATCGCACCACGTTGCGCTGCAACTGGTCGAGCTGTTCGCGCGGGATGCGCACGCCGGCCAACAGGCCGACGCCGGTATTCACCGCGTAGATGGGGTCGTCGCCGGCGGCCAGGCGATCGACCAGGGCGCGGGAGCGCTCCATGGCCGCGCGCGCGTCGGCCGCGAGAGCCACGTCCGCCGTACGCGCCCGCGCCGCGGCGCAGGTTTCAGCGATGGTCAGCGAGTTTCCGTCGAGAAAAAGAGACATGGGCGTATGTTCAGGTCCTGGGAGTTTTCACCGGAATTTCCACGTTCGAGTGATATGCGGAGCCACACCAGCCTCGATGTCTTGTATCAGGGCACGGCTTCAGCCGTGCCGAATATTCAGCCATCATGCGGCTTTAGCCGCTGCGCTTTTTGCCTTGCCAGGTACGCAAAGCAATAAGGATACTTCTCGGGCGAGGCGACGAGTCCTGCTTCGACCGGGTTCCGCTCGATGTACTCTCGGTGCTGTATGAAGCTCTGCCGATCCTCGACCCTCTGCTCGAAGAACCCACGCTGCCAGACTTCCCCCAAGTATCCGCATTCCTTCCTCAGGCGATACGAGAACCCTCCCTTAACCAATTGCATGGCCTTCTCGATGGTCATGTCCGCACCGACCGTTATCAGGAGGTGCATGTGATCGGGCATGACCACAAAGTCATGGAGCCGGAATTCCCCGGTCGCTACATACGAACGCAACACGTCGATCATCAGCGTAGCGTTGCGTTCCGACTGCAAGAGGGGAAGTCCCTGGCTGGTTTTTGTAGTGGCGAAGAACGTACGCGCCGAACTCACTATCCGATCCGGGCGGGCATTTCGCGCAGGTTTGGCCATTGCCAGGGGCTAAAGCCCCATTCCTCACTGTCTCGTCGGCACGGCTAAAGCCGTGCCCTGATACACAGCTCATCATATCCCCGCGCACTCGGGAATGTGGAGATACGATCTGGACGTTGCGCGCCCGGAGGGCGCACGGCTGGGACGCGGGGCGCGGCGGGGTCCCCGGGAGATAGCTTGCCCCGCCTCGAGATGTACTTTAAACTGCAAAGTGAGCATGGACGTCTCGGATATCTGGTGGTACCTAGCCTTGGCGGTGTTCGTCGCGGGCCTGATCTTCTGTGTTCGAAAGCTGATCAAGGATCGATGGGTAAGAGATCTTGTCGCGACCATCACCCTGATCGTCACTGGGACCCTAGTGCTGCTGGCCTTCGCGATCACCGCGGCGTGCACCAAGCGTGCGCCGCTCATGTATTCTCCCGATCAACGACACATCGCGCTCCTGAACTACGCATTCCAGGGAGCGCTGGGTGACGACTACGCGAATGTCGACGTTCGCTCTCGTTGGAGCTTGTTCCCGAGAAACGCGTACCGAGGCTTGGGATACTGGGACTTCAAGAACGGCAAGCCGTTGTATCCGGAGGTGCGATGGCTGGATAACACACACTTGTCGATCCGATTCTGGGACGACCGCACCGGGAAGGAGGGACGCGGCGCGCCGGCCACTTGCGTGAGCCGGGTCGGAGACATTCAGGTGGTTTGCGAGCATCTCTGGCCGCCGCTGCCCCTCCGGCCGTAGGTTAGATTCCAGGCGATGTGGGGCCAGGCCTCTTAACGCTTCTGGCTGCCGGCGATCAGCCCTTCGATGTTGACGATCTCGGTCGGATAATCGCCGGTGTAGCAGGCGTAGCAGTATTCGTGCTTCTCGTCGTCGTCCACGGCTTTGCGCAGCGACGCGATGGATAGATAGCCCAGCGTGTCGGCTTCGACGAAGCGGCGGATTTCTTCCACGCTGTGGCTGGAGCCGATCAGTTCGGCGCGGTTGGGCGTGTCGACGCCGTAGAAGCACGGCGAAATCGTGGGCGGGCAGGAGATGCGGAGGTGCACCTCGCGCGCGCCGGCCTGCCGCACCATACGAACGATCTTGCGGCTGGTGGTGCCGCGCACGATGGAATCGTCCACCAGCACCACGCGCTGGTCTTTCAGCAGGTGGCGCACCGGGTTGAGTTTCAACTTGACGCCGAAATCGCGAATGGCCTGCGATGGTTCGATGAAGGTCCGCCCGACATAATGATTGCGGATGAGCGCCTGGCGGAACGGCAGCCCCGATTCGGCCGAGTAGCCGATGGCCGCCGCCACACCGGAATCCGGCACGGGCACCACCAGGTCGGCATCCGCCGGGCATTCGCGCGCCAGCCGCCGCCCCAGGTTTTCCCGCGATTCTTCCACCGAGCGCCCGAACACAATGGAATCCGGCCGCGAAAAGTAAACGTGCTCAAACACACACTGCGCGCGCTGCTGCTCCGGCGCATAGCGTTGGCGCGTCATCCCTCCCGGGCCCACCTCGACTAATTCGCCGGGTTCCACGTCGTGCAGGTAGACGGCGCCGATCAAGTCGAAGGCGCAGGTCTCGGAGGCGAACACGTAGCATTTGCTGCCGCCGGAAACTTCCATTTCGCCCACCGCCAGCGGGCGAAAGCCGTGCGGGTCGCGCGCCACGAGGATGCGGTCCTCGGCCAGCAGGACCAATGAAAAAGCGCCTTCCACTTGCAGCAGGGCTTCGCGCAGCGCGCCGGCCAGCGTGCGCTCGGAAGAGTGCGCCACCAGGTGGAGCACGAGCTCAGTATCGCTCGAGGCCTGGAACACCGAGCCGAGCCGGCCGAGCTCCGCGCGCAACTCCGCCGTGTTGGTGATGTTGCCGTTGTGGGCCACCGCCAGCCGCCCCTTATTGCAGGAAACCGAAAACGGCTGCGCGTTCAACAGCACCGTGTCGCCAGCCGTGGAGTAGCGCGTGTGGCCGATAGCCAGCTCGCCAGGGAGCGTGGCCAGCACCGGTTTGGTGAAAATATCCGCCACGTGCCCCATTTCCTTGTGCGTGTAGATGCGGTTGCCGTCGGAGGTGCAGATGCCGGCCGATTCCTGCCCCCGGTGCTGCAACGCGTACAGCCCCAGGTAGGCCAGCTTGGCGGCTTCGGGATGGCCATAAATGGCTACCACGCCACATTCTTCGTGAAATTTGTCGGGCATGCGAATGGAGCGGCGCCGTCTTAAGCGGCCGCCGCGGTCTGAACGGTTCAAACTGCCGGCTCGGTCGATACCTTTATTGTAAAGCAACTGTAGGCCAGCCGAACGCGTTTTCGGTAACGCCGAACCTTTTTCGCTGCGCGCGCCGTCATAACGGTTATAATCTCAGTCATAAGGGAGGATCAATGGCTAAAGATAAGAGCCCCAAGAAGGAAGTCAAGAAGCCCAAGAAGAAGAAATAATCCGGCGCGGGGTTGACCCGCCGGTTATCCGCGGGCGCCTCTGGCCGCGCCATTCAAAAGGCGTTCCAGGTGCGTCCGCGGATTTTGAGGAGCTGTCGATGCGCAGTGACTGGGTAGCCAAACGTAAGAACGACAAAATCCGCACGCAACTGTATTATGCCCGACAGGGGATCGTCACCGAAGAGATGCATTTTATCGCGCAGCGCGAAAGCCTGCCCCCCGAGCTGGTGCGCTCCGAGGTCGCGCGCGGACGCCTGATAATTCCCGCCAACATCTACCACCCCAACCTGGAGCCGATGGCGATCGGGATCGCCTCCAGGTGCAAGATCAACGCCAATATCGGCAACTCGTCGGTGCTTTCAGACGTGGAAGGGGAGCTCGAGAAGCTGCGCGACTCGGTGAAATACGGGGCCGACACGGTGATGGATCTCTCGACCGGCGGCGACATCCCCGCCATTCGCAAGGCCATCATCGGCGCTTCCTCAGTGCCCATCGGCACGGTGCCGATTTACGAAGCGCTGTCGCGCGTGCGCCGCGTCGAAGACCTCACCGCGCGGGTGATGCTGGACGTGATCGAGGAACAGGCCGAGCAGGGCGTGGACTACATGACCATCCACGCCGGCGTGCTGGTGCAGCACATTCCGCTTACCACGCGGCGCGTCACCGGCATCGTCAGCCGCGGCGGTTCCATTCTGGCCGAGTGGATGGTAAAGAACCACAAGCAGAATTTTCTTTACGAGTGCTTCGACGACATCTGCCGCATTTTCCAAAAGCACGACGTGAGCTTTTCGCTTGGCGACGGCCTGCGTCCCGGCAGCGTGGCCGATGCGAGCGACGATGCGCAGTTCGCGGAGTTGCGGACGCTGGGCGAGCTGACCAAGAAGGCCTGGGAGTTCGACGTGCAGGTGATGATCGAGGGGCCCGGCCACATTCCGATGGACCAGATCGAGCTGCAGGTGCGGAAGGAAAACGAACTCTGCTACGAAGCGCCTTTCTACACGCTGGGCCCGCTGGTGACCGATATCGCGCCCGGCTACGACCACATCACGTCGGCCATCGGCGCGGCCATGATCGGTTGGTACGGAGCGTCCATGCTGTGCTACGTGACGCCCAAGGAACACCTGGGCCTGCCCAACCGGGAGGACGTCAAGGCCGGCATCATCGCCTATAAGATCGCCGCCCACGCTGCCGATGTGGCGCGCAAGCGGCCCGGCGTGCGCGACCGCGACGACGAGCTTTCCCGCGCCCGCTACCGCTTCGACTGGAACCGCCAGTTCGAGCTTTCGCTGGACCCGGAAACCGCCCGCGCCATGCACGACGAAACGCTGCCCGAGGAAGGCTTCAAGGACGCGCATTTCTGCTCCATGTGCGGGCCCAAGTTCTGCTCGATGAACATTTCGGCCAAGGTGGAATCCTTCACCGCCGAAGACGCAGACGCGGTGCTCAACGGCCAGCCCGGAGAGAGCCTGGTGAAGATCGCCGGCGAGATTTAGGAATTGCCACGAAGCAGCCGGTTCAGTCGCCGCATGACCGCTCCCTCCGGTCGCGGCTCCGATAGCGATCGAGCACATCGGAGCCGCGACCGGAGGGAGCGGTCATGCCTCGTTTCGCCAGGCTGTTTTCGGAACATTCCCAAGAAGCATTCGGTAGTTACTTGGAACTTTCCGCGATTCCCCTGCAATCCTCTATTGAGCGGAGGTTTCAAGAGCAGATGAGAAAGGCGTTTGTAATCGCATTGATAGCCGGAAGTGCGCTGTTGGCGCAGGGTCCGCGTGGCGGCTGGATGGGATTTGGCGGGCGTGGACCTGAGATGGCGGGAGCCGGGAGCCTGCTGCGCGGCGCTCCGGTAACCGGCGCGCCGTTTTCGGCGGTCCAGGTGACGACTCACCAACAGACGCTGGCCAACGGCAACGTGATCCAGCGGCAGGAGACTACCAACCTGTTCCGCGACAGCCAGGGACGGGTGCGCGAAGAGACGACGTGGAGCGGAGCCAATGGACAGGGCAGCCGCACGTCGGTGACGATTTCCGATCCGGTGGCCCAGGTGGTGCGGAGGCTGAATCCGCAGGCCAAGACCGTTTCCGAGATGCCGATGCGGCAACCCCCGGCCGGTGGCGCCTCCGCGCGCACGGCCCGCGGCGCGGGCGCTCACGAGGGTTCGCCCAACGTGGTGAAGGAAGACCTGGGCACGCAGACGCTGAACGGCGTGCCGGCTGCCGGGACGCGCGTTACGCGTACGATTGCAGCCGGCGCGATGGGCAACGCCCAGCCGATTCAGATCGTCAGGGAAACCTGGGTTTCGAGCGATCTCAAGGTGCCGGTGATGGTCAAAATCACCGACCCTCGCTTTGGCACCACCGTGACGCAACTCACCAACGTCGCCCGCTCGGAGCCTGACGCCGCGCTGTTCCAGACCCCAGCCGACTACACCGTGAGCAAGGGCCACGGCCCACGCGCGGGCGCTCCACTGGCGCAGTAGCCATTCCGCGATTACGATAGCGTCCTGTCGTGTAGCATCGAGGGCGAGGCATGCCTCGCCCCTACAACGAATTCGTAGGGGCCGGGCACGCCCGGCCCGAATCTCTCCCCGGTCAATATCAGCCTGCCTGAGTGACCCACCGCAGCATTGTACCGGAGCCATTCCCCCAAAACGTGCTATTCTAAACCTCCCAAGGTCACAGAAGCGCCACTACCCGCGACTGGACCGAAGGCAGCTTGGCGGTTCCGTTCAAGCGCGGCACTCCGGCGTGCCCGCCTCAAGCGCCCGTATGTTCCGGGAAAAGCCAGGTTGCCGTTCCGGGTTTCGAGAGCCAGCCTACCGCCCTGCTCCGGCCCGGCTGCACGCGAACATCGTTCCGTTTGGCCATCGATATGACAACCATCACAGATCGTTCCCAGCCGCCCAGCCAAAACGCTCACCTGTTAAGGTGGGTGGAAAAGACGGCCGAACTTACCCGGCCCGCGGCTATCCACTGGGTGGACGGCAGCGAAGAGGAGAATGCCGAGCTCTGTGCCGAGATGGTGGAGAACGGCACATTCATCAAGCTGAACGCGGACCTGTGGCCTGGCTGTTACTACGCCCGGTCGGACGCTGGCGACGTGGCGCGCATCGAATCCCGCACTTTCGTGTGCTCGCTCTCGAAGGACAATGCCGGCCCGACCAACAACTGGGAAGATCCGTACGCGATGCGGCACAAGTTGAAGGCGCTTTTCCAGGGATCGATGGCCGGCCGCACCATGTACGTGCTGCCATTCTGCATGGGGCCGGTCGGATCGCCGATGTCGCAATACGGCATTGAGCTGACGGATTCGCCCTACGTGGTGGTGAACATGCGCATCATGGCGCGCATCGGCGTCGGGGTCCTCGACTTCATGAGAAGAGACGGGAAGCGCGTGGTGCCCTGCCTGCATTCGGTGGGAGCGCCGCTCGCGCCGGGGCAGAAGGACGTCGCGTGGCCGTGCAATCCGACGAAGTACATCGTCCACTTCCCGGAGACACGCGAAATCTGGTCGTATGGCTCGGGCTACGGCGGCAACGCGCTGCTGGGGAAGAAATGCTTCGCGCTGCGCATCGCGTCCAATATCGCGCGCGACGAGGGCTGGCTGGCCGAACACATGCTGATCGTCGGCATCGAGAATCCGCAGGGCGAAAAGACGTATATCGCCGCCGCCTTCCCCAGTTCCTGCGGCAAAACCAATCTGGCCATGCTGGTGCCGCCGAAGGGCATGGAGGGCTGGAAGGTCACGACGGTGGGCGACGACATCGCGTGGATCAAGCCCGACGCCAACGGCCGTCTGCGCGCCATCAATCCGGAAGCGGGCTTCTTCGGCGTGGCCCCCGGAACGTCCGTCAAGACGAATCCGAACGCCATGGCGACACTCCAGCGGAACACCATTTTCACCAACGTCGCCCTCACGCCCGAAGGCGGCGTGTGGTGGGAGGGCATGACCGAGGAGCCGCCGGCCGAGTGTCTGGATTGGCAAGGGAAGAAATGGACGCCGGCGATCGCGCGGGAAACCGGCGCCCTGGCGGCGCATCCGAATTCGCGTTTCACGACTCCCGCGTCACAGTGCCCGGTGATCGATCCCGATTGGGAGAATCCGAACGGGGTTCCCATCAGCGCCTTCGTTTTCGGCGGCCGGCGCGCCGACACCACGCCGCTGGTTTACCAGGCATTCAACTGGAGCGCAGGCGTGTACGCCGGAGCCACCATGGGATCGGAGACCACGGCCGCGGCCGCCGGAGCCGTGGGCCGTGTTCGCCGCGACCCGATGGCCATGCTGCCGTTCTGCGGCTACAACATCGGCGACTATTTCCGGCATTGGATCGCCATGCAGCATTCGCTGAGCGACACGCCGCGCATCTTCCGCGTCAACTGGTTTCGCAAGGACGCACAAGGAAAGTTCCTGTGGCCCGGATTCGCCGAGAATTTGCGGATCCTGCGCTGGATGATCGACCGCGCACACGGCCGCGCGCCCGGCAGGGAAACGGCGATCGGCTGGATGCCGAGCTACGACGACATCGACTGGAATGGGCTCGACTACCCGCGCGAGAAGTTCGACTACTTGCAGGCGTTCGACCGGAAGGCATGGCACGCCGAGGTGATGGAACACGAGGAGTGGCTGATGGGCCTGCGCGATCATCTGCCGCCGGAAGTCATATACGAACGCGAGTTGCTGACTTGCCGGCTGCTGGTGCCCAGCCAGCCTGGAACCGGCACACCGTAGCGAGCCACGGCGCCGCGGCGGGTCAGCCGGGCTGTGTAATCATAAACCGCTTGTTTGCGGCGAGCCAGAGAACATGGCCACGGATGAACACAGATAAACACGGATAAGAAAAACAAAGAATCTTGCCGGTGTTTATCGGTGGCTCGAAAATGCGGCTCTAACAAGCCCTTAGCCGCGGGCGCCGCGCTGGGCGAGCACGCGCTCCACCTGCTGCATCAGGGACTGCGCCCGAGGCATGCTATCGGTGGCCTTCTTGATCTCGGGGTCTTCCAGCCAGCGGGCGCGGTCGGCGGTGTCCTTATCGAAGGCGCGGAAATACAGTTCCCAGCGGATCTGCTCCTTCAGCCAATCCTTGCAGGCGTCGAAATCAGCGTCGGTGAATACCATCTGCTGCGCCTTCAGGAATACCTTGAAACGGTTCAAGGTGTCTTCATCCACCTGCCAGCCCACGGGCAGGGTGGGCTTGGCGCCGTTGAAATAGACGTTGCCGAAGCGATAGTAGATCGAGACGCCCTGCGGCCATGCCAGTCCCAACCGGCGCTGGAAGACAGAGTAGTGGGCACTGGGATACTTCTCATCGGGCGTGATGCCGCCGCCGCCGTATACTTTGCGTCCGCTGTCGGTGGTCTTCAGGTCTTCCTGGTTCTGCGTGTCGGAATGATGCAGGTAGTAATAGTCGTAGAACGATTCATGCGAGTAATCGCGCTGGATGAGGCGCCCGCTGGGGGTGTAATAGTGGGCGATGGTGAGCAGCAGGGCGGCGCCCTCGTTGAGCGGGAACTGTTGCTGGACGAGTCCTTTGCCAAACGTGGTCCCGCCCAGCACCCAGGCGCGGTCGTGATCCTGCAGCGCGCCGGCGACAATCTCGGAGGCGGAAGCGGAATCGCCATTCACCAGAACCACCATCGGATAATGCTGGGCGGCGGCGACGGCGCGGGCGCGGAACGACTGCTCGGCTTCCGCGCGGCCGTGGTGGGAGACCACCATCTGGCCATCGCGCAGGAAACGCCCTGCCACGGCTACGGCTTCGTTGACCAGCCCGCCACGGTTGTCGCGCAAGTCCAGAATCAGGCCGGTGGCATTTTGTTCGCCCAGCTTGGCCAGATCGTCTTCCACGTCCTTGGCGACATTCTGCGCTTCGAAGCTGTTGATGTTGAGATAAAGGATGCCCGGCTTCCACCAGAACGCGTCCACGAAAGTGGTTTCGATGGCGCCGCGGATAACGTCAACGACGATCGGATCCGGCACGCCTTCGCGCCGCACCGAAACCCGCACGTGAGTGCCGCGATCTCCGCGCAGCAGGTCGGCCACGGCGGGTGAATCCAAGGCAGTGGTGTCTTTATCGTCCACGGCGACGATCACGTCGCCGCGGCGCAGGTCGGCCCGCGACGCCGGCGAGCCGGGGAACGGGCGGATTACCACCACGCGGGCCTGATCCATGCTGATTTCCATCCCCACCCCGAAGTACTGCGCCCGCTGGCGCCGCTGCATCTCCTTATATTCGGCCGGATCGACGAACACCGAGTGTGGGTCGAGGGTATGCAGCATGCCGGGAATGGCGCCCTGGTAGAAGGCCTTTTCCGAAGAAACCGGATCGGCGTAATTCTTTTCCACCAGCGCGAACACCGCGGCCACCGAGTGCATGGTGCGGTCCAGTTCCTCGCCCTGCGAGGCCGCATGCACGCGGCCGGCCGACAGTCCAACCCACGCCGCGAACCCCATCAAGGCCGCCAGCAGCGAAATCCCAACCGTTCTTCTGATATTCATGTTCTTATCCGGCCGCCAAGGACGATTCCCGCAAACAGCTTCTCCGGCGCGCTCCATATATACGTGACGGCCAGGTGGAGAACTGGTACCGCGGCCGCTTCACTCGACGCACATCCCTGCAACCATGATAGCGCGGCTGAGGCCCCGCGCTAGACCTGGTACACGCCGTCGAAATCGAAGAAGTAGCGCTCGACGGCAAGCGTTGGCTGCGCGACGCGAATTACGTCGGCGGCGCGCGTTATGTCGGCGACGACCTCCTCGGGCGGGCGGCCGATGTAAGCGCCGCAATCGTTGTGGCCGGTTAGGATCATTCGCGCCGCGCCGTGCAGCGCCATCGAGGTGGCCACCATGCGCAGCACGAAATCGCAGTCGCCCTCACTGGCCGGGCCGGCGAGCGCCTTGGCTGCGCCGGGGATCTTGATCTGGTCGTAGAGCGCGACGCCCCGGCGCCGCAGAAATTTACGCACCACCAGCTCAAAACGCGCGTCGAAGCAGGTCAGCACGCACGCATCGGCCCGGTAAGCCTCGACCGGCGAATCGAAGTGAAACAACTTCTGCATGGCTCTACGCCCACACCTTCCTCAGCGCCTGCCCGCAACGCCGCAAGTGCGGTGTGTGCCGCGCCATATCCTGGAAAAACGTCGACGGATCTTCCGGCGCCAGCCAGATCTCGCAGTTCGGCCCGCACTCGATTTTGACCGTCTCGGCCGAAAGCGGCAGCGCCGCCGTGTCTTCCGCATCCTCGCCGATATAGGTGATCGCCCGGTAGGGGATCAGCCGGTTCGCCAGACCGGCACGAATCAGCAGTCCATCCGGCGTGGTGACATATCGCTGCGGATACGCGCGGATCAGTAATACGAGCAGTACCGAGCCGGCAATCCAGTGGTTGCCTCCCACCAGAATCACCACCAGGCCGAGGCCGATCGCGGCCAGAATCCACCACTCAAACTTCGCATCGTGCGTCATAAATGAGGTTCCTGTTTTTATTGGACGAAGTGGAGACACAATCGTCGTTTGCCAGCCCGGCACCAACTTGCGGCGCCGGGCCCGATCCACTCTCGCCTTCCGATTGCAGTTACCCGGCCTTGCGCTTGGCCTTCAACTCGGCCAGCAGCCGGTCGATTTCGTCGTGCTTCTCCATCGCCTTGAACTGGTCCTCGACATTGTCGGCCATCAGTTCGGCGGTGGCCTGCGCGGCCGCTTCACTGTGCTGCACCTTGTTCTTCATGCGGTCAAAGGCAGCGGTCTTGGATTGATCGCCCATATTCAGCCCCGCCTGGGTGGCTTTACCCAGCGCGCGCGAGCGCCGGTGCTGCGCGATCAGCATGTCGCTCTTGGCTTGCGCTTCCACCAGCTTCTGTTGCAGCTTGGTCAGCGCGCCCTTGAGGTTCTCGACCTGCGTCTTCTGGTCTTCCACTTGCTGCCGGAAGCTCTCGGCCGTGGTGCGGTAGGTCATCGCGCGCTCCACCGCGGTGCGGGCCAGCGTGTCGTCGTGCTGGTCGAGCGCCATATCCGCGCGGCGCATCCATTGCGCGTCGTTGTCTTCGCTTTCCTTGAGCTTCTTCTCCAGCACGTGCTGGTCGGCGATCGAAATCGCCACCTGGGTTTTCACCTGGAGCAGTTGATTCTCCATATCGAGGATCACCTGCTTGATCATCTTTTCCGGGTCCTCGGCCTTGTCGACCAGATCGTTGAGGTTGGCCCGAATCAATGTGGAAACGCGCTCTAAGAGTGCCATTGCCGTTCTCCTTTCCCTGCGGGCCGCGCGCCTGCGCACGCGGCCCGGTTGCCCCAAATTCCCTATTGCGCCGCCGGAGCCTTGTCATCCGGCTTCGGCGCGTTGTCCCCAATCGTCCGCACTTTGGCGAACAGCTCGCTGAAGGGCATGCCCGAGAGGGTCTCGAACAATGCCGGAACCTGCGCCGCTATCTTCGCCATATCGCCGGTGATTTTGTTCATGCCGGCGGTGTCGCCGTTGCCGGTCGAAACAATCGTGATCTTGTCCACGTTGGCGAGCGGCGCGGCCAGCGCTCTCACCACCTCCGGCAAGCTGCTGATCAGCTTGTCGATAATCGCCGCCTGGTTGAATTCCTGGTACGCCTCGGCCCTCACGTTCATAGCCCTCGCTTCGGCGTCGCCCTTCTTGAAGATGATTTCCGCTTCCGCTTCGCCCTGCGCGCGGATGGCCGATGCGTGGCCTTCGGCCTCGGTGATCAGGCGCTGCTTTTCGGCTTCCGCCAGGGTCTCGATGCGCTGCCGCTCGGCCTCGGCCGGTTTCAGCACGGTGGCCGTCAGCTCGCGCTCGCGCCGCTGAATCTCGGCTTCCTGCACCTTGACTTCGTGCTCTTTCTCGACTTGGTGAATGGTGACTTCCTCGCCGCGCACCTGTTGCTGCATGATGTTGGTCTGGATCTCGTAGGCTTTATCGGCCTGGGCCTGTTGCTTTTTCACGGCCTCCAGGTACAAGGCCTTCTTGGTTTCCAGGTCGCGCTGCGCTTCGGCTTGCTTGGTTTGCGAAAGCGTCTCCGCCAGCACGCGTTCCTGGTCGGCCTGCGCTTTGGCGATGGCGGATTCGCGGGATGCGTTCGCCCGTTTGATCGCCGTGTCGCGTTCGGCTTCGGCGGATGCCACGTCGGCGTCGCGCTTGATTCGCGCCACGTCCGGGCGGCCCATGTTGGCGATGTATTCGTTTTTGTCACGGACCTCTTTTATCGTGAAGGAAATCACTTCGAGGCCCATCTTGGTCATGTCGTCGGCGCAAGTGGAGCGCATCCGCTCACCCACCATCTCCGGCTGCTTGACGATCTCTTCCACCGTCAACTGGCCGATGATGCCGCGCAGGTGGCCTTCCATCACCAGCCGGATCAGCCCTTCGCGCTCATCCGGATTCTTGGTCAGGAACTGCTCGGCCGCGGTGAGAATCGATTCGGGATCCGACTTCACCTTGATCTGCGCCACCGCTTCCACCGTCACCGCGACGCCTTGCCGTGTGTACAGATCCTGCTTGGGCGCCACGTCGAACGACATCAGCTCCAGCGACAGCCCGCGCCATGCCTCCACCATCGGAAAGATAACCGTGCCGCGGCCCTTCACCACGCGCGTCCCGCCCAATCCGTATACGATGATGGCTTCGTGCGGACCGGCCTTGCGGTACAGCTTGGCAAACGCCGTCAGGATAAACAGCAAAACCAGGATTCCCAATAGAACGAAGATCACAATCGGGTTTTGGAATGGATTTTGGAGTGCTTGTTCCATTTAACTCTTCAACTCCGTTTCTCCGGCCAGGTCTTCCCAGCGCCGGACGTAGGCAATGCCCTTCTCGTAGCGCGTCACCACCACTTCCGCGCCTTTGGGGATGGCTGCGCCATCCTCGCTGCGCGCGCCAACCACGTGGCGCGTGCCTTCCTGCGAAAACACGATCTCGCCGGTTCCGCCGTCGCGAATCCGGATGCTCAGATGCCCGAGCACGCCAACCATGTCGTAATCCGCCGGATCGAGCGGCGCTTCATGCGCCATCAGCACCTTGGCGATAAACACGAACACCACCGCCGCGGCGCCCAGGCCGCAGAACGTCGCCACTGCGAAAGCGAGGAAATACCAGACATGGTAATAATGCTCCAGCAGGTAACCGGCGCCGCCAAACCACGCCAGAAACGCCGCGATGGTGCCGAAATTCAGCCATGGCAGCTCGCCCTGCGCGCCGCCGCGCGGAATGTGCCCGCGCGGAATATGCAAACCATGGTGCAGATGCAGATGCGGGATGTGCACATGCCCCGTTCCCGCCAGAAACGCCAACGCGCTCAGAATGAAACCGACCAGAAAACACGCGAGGTAGAAATCCGACCAAGTCATTTACTGCCTCCTCGTCTTGCGGGCCGCCG
>Ga0326727_10007418_pt1 | contig 29030 bp, 26 predicted proteins | sample MB2enrmetagenome_FD_207643 | JGI IMG/M metagenome (GOLD analysis project Ga0326727, IMG submission 207643) | Lab enriched peat soil microbial communities from McLean, Ithaca, NY, United States - MB29MY | ecosystem: Environmental > Terrestrial > Soil > Wetlands > Peat | place: USA: New York... | reverse complement strand
CACATGGGCCGCGCACAAAAGCGCCAAGTACGCCAGTCCCGGCGCGACGAACAGGCTGCCGCACAGCAATGCGGACCGCCACTGCTTGTGCCAGTCCCTGATCCAGAGGTGTTCGTACAGCCAATTAGCGAAAGTATAGACTGTGCCTTTTCCGAGCATCCCCACTCCCAGGAGCAGGGCGGGAATCGCCCCCGTGCGCTGCTTCGGCCAAAGCAGCGTCGCCGTATACAGGAAAATAGCCGGCAAGAGCAGATTGAAAGGCTCGGTGGTGGGAACCAGGAGGAAGCTGAGGGTGTCGCGGTGCAACGCGGGCAGCATCGCCAAGAGCAGCGCAACGTGGGGTGTGAAGAGCCGCCGCAACGACAGGAAGACCAGGAGCAGCGCGCCCAGGTACAAGGCGAAATTGACGAGGATCAAAGCCGCCCAAGCCAGCACCATGTCTTGGACTGCTACGCCTTTCCATGCTGCGTCGCCTCCGCCGGCTGCCATGGCGTCCGCAGCTTGCCGGCAGATCTTCCCGGGCAGGAAAGGCTGCAACGCGCGCAGCGGTTGGTAGACGAGAAACCCCAGCGCGGGATAGAGCGGCCGCAGCACGCGCATCGGGTACGGCTTGAACCCGGCTGGGAACATCACCACCAAGCGCACATACTCGCTGCTATCGACGCTGTAGCAGTAATTGAGCGACCCAGCCAGGTGAACCGACTTCCAATTCTCGCTGCGGTCGGGGCAGATCAGGTGCAGGCCCCCCACCACGACCAAGACGGCCGACAGGGACAGCAACACTTTCCCGCCAACCCAGCGGGCGGAGGGCAGGCTGGTTTCAGCCGGCATGGCGTTTCTCCACGGGTGTTGCCTCGGCGGCGGCCGCGCGGGCGCGGCCGGCGCCGGGCAACTGCGCACGGCGAAACGCCCCCGACTGCGCCAAAATCAGGGCGAAGATCAGCCAGGTGTCCTTGAAATACTCGACGCTTCCCACCACCCAGTTCGGGCCAAAGGAGCCGAGGAGTGTGATCCAAAGACCTCTCTCTCTCGGCGGCATGCGCCACACGAGCCGGAGGAACGTCAGGCACATGACAAGAAAAATGCCCAATCCGATCACGCCGTCCTCGACCAGAACCTCGATGAAGGTGTTATGGGCCACCAGGGGCGGGCCGCCTCCCCGTTCGCTGGCCGTGGGATAGCTCCCGGCGCCGACCCCGAGCAACGGGTTCAGCTCCCAGGTCCGCAGGCCGGCGACCCACGCCTCTTGGCGAACTTCGAAGGCGCGGCTCCGCTCACTCTGTCCCACCCGCACAGCCAGTTGCTCGACCACGCCCTGGGGTACCAGGAACCAGACGCCCAAAACGCAGAACAGGATGGCAAGTGCCTGACCCCATCCGATCCGGCGAAAGCTGGCGAGGCTGAGCAGGGCGCAAATCAGCAGGCCGCCGATGCCGCTCCTGGACCCGGTCAGCAGGGCCGCCAGACCGCAGGCAAAGATAGAGCACCAGCTCGCGATCCGCAGTCCGCGGCCGAGGGTGTTCATGACGTAGAGCAAGAAGCAGATGACGAAAATGGCGCACAGGGCCACGCCGTTCGGGTTGGTGGAGGGGGCCGCGTAGCGCATGCCCGGCACGTCTTCACCAAGAAAGAACTGCACGTACACCGCGACCATGATCATGCTGCAACCGAGCACGAAGGCCCACATCAGCGAGCGCTGGGCCTTGAGCGACGGGGCGAATTCCCAAATCAGCCAGACCATCGTCAGCAGGAGCAAGTACGTTTCGGCGCGAACCATGCTTTCTTCCGGCACGATGGTCCACGCCAGCGTCAAGCAACTCCAGAGCACGAAGGCCGTCAGGGGGATGAAGCCGGCAGAAAGGCGGCGCAGGGAAGCCGAGGCGACGACGGCCACGATCGCCGCCCCGAAAACCCCCGCGCCGAGCAATCGCGCCATGGTGGCAAACTCTTCAACGACGAAGATCCCCTCCCAGGGAATAATGAAAACCAGACCCCAGAGGAGTACGAATACGACCTTTCTCAACGGCGGAACATCCCTTGCGTTTTCAGTTCCAAGTCTTCAGTTTTCGGTTTTCGGTCCGCCTGACCAATGACGACTGAAAACTGGCGAGTCATTTGCCCGTCGCCGCCAGCCCGTGCAAGACTGCTTCATATTGATCCAGCACGAGATCTTCGCCGCAGAGCCGGCGGACGGTTTCCAGGGCTGCCTTTCCCAGACGTTCCCGCAGGCGGTGATCAACCAACAATCGCCGCAGGGCCGTCGCCAAAGCTGCGGGCGAATCCGGCGAAACGAGAATGCCGTTGCGCCCGTCTTCGACGATCTCCGCCGTGGCGCCGACCGGGCAGGCCACCACCGGCACCCCCTCTCCCATCGCCTCCAACACGGTATTGCTCAGTCCTTCACTGCGGGAAGGATGGGCCAGGATATGGGCGCTGGACAACAGGGCCGGCACATCGGCGACTTCGCCGAGAAACTTCACGCGCGCGGACAGGCCGCAACGGGCCGCAAGCGCTTCCAGCGCCGGCCGCTCCGGCCCACTGCCGGCCAGCAGGCACTCGAACGGCAGGTTCTCGGCGGCCAATGGCCCCAGGGCCGCCAGCAGCACGTCATAGGACTTGATCGCGCTGAGCGTGCCGGCGGCGACGATGCGCGGGCAGTCGGCCGGCTCGGCGGACCGGGCCCGTCCCCGCGCAAGAACCATGTTGTAGATGACGGAGCTCGGCGGCAGCCGGATGCCGCGCTGCCGGGCAAGCTCCAGGTTGCGCCGCGAGTTGCTCACCACGTGGTCGGCGGCTTCCATGCCCGCCGAGGCCAGGCGCAAGAAGCGTTTTCGCTCGGGCCGCTCGCAGTCCAGGGTCACGTCGTTCCGCAGGTTGTAGACGCGGCGCAGCCGGCCGGCCCCGCGCAGCAGCCGCGCATATGCGGCCACGTACGACGACCAGGAGAGCAGGATCTCCGGCTTCTCCCGGCGCACCAAGCGCCACAGCCGCCACAGCCGGCGCGGCTTGAGACGATCGCGCGGGACGACGAACACCGGGATGCCGGCATCCTGCAGGCGGGCCTCCCAGACGCCGCCGACGTCGAAGGCAATCACGGCCTGCGCCCAGCCCCTGCGCTGCAGACCGGCGGCTATCCAGAACAACTGTTTCTCGGCCCCGCCCCGGTCGAGCTGGCCGATCAAGTGCAGCGTCTTGGCGTTAGCGACCATCGCGACTCGTTACATAGGGGAGCAGCAGCGTCTCCAGCACCTCGCGGTGGGCTTCGCAACGAACCAGGGTTGCGGCCCGCCGCAGGGCTCGGGCGGGATACAAGTACTTCGTGATCCGTCCGCGCAAGTTCAGCCAACTGAGAATTCGGCCGTGGCCAAGCATCGCGCTGAGATAATAGCCCCGCCTTTCTTCACAAAACTGACCCCAACGCTCGACCATGAACCCCGGCTCCTGGATCTCGGCGGACCGCCCGGCGACTTGGTCCAGGAAGGTCGAAGCAGCGGTGCCCTGAAGCCGCCGGGCCCCAACTCCGTCGCGGGATTGCTGGAAAGGCACCAGCTCCATTTCGGCCTTGCCCGCTTGCGAGATGCGCAGCCGGACGAGAAAACCCTCATTCCAAGCGGGCTCGGCCCCCGGAGAGGCGTAGATCAAGTTGCCTTGCCCGTAAACAATGTGCCCGCCGCCGTACGCCTCCCAGCAGCCGGGACAATGCGAATGGTGGCATATCACGGCGCCGGCTCCCTGCTCCACGAAAAAGCGACAGGTCTCCATGAGCCGCGGACTGGGATACGGATAACCTTCGTTGCCGGCGTGCAGCAGAACGATCAGGTAGTCGAAGTTCGCACGCCCGGCGGCGACATTGCGGGTGAAGTCGATGAGATCGAGCGGGTTGGCGCCGGGCGAGGTGGGGGTGGCGATGGAGAATTCGTGCTGGGCCAACGCCAAAACGCCGACGCGGATTCCGCCCAGGTCGCGGATCAGCATGCGCCGTGCTTCGGCCAGGTTTGCCCCAGCCCCCACGGTCGGGATGCCGGCGGCTGCGGCGGCCGATAGCGTGCTCTCCAGTCCCGCGGCGCCATGATCCAAAATGTGGTTGTTCGCCAGGTCGAGCGCAGCGATGCCGGCCTGCTGGAGCGCGCGCATGCACGCGGGCGGTGCCCGCAACGCCGGGCCGCACTTCGCGATCGGACTCGCGGTTTCGGTGAGCGGGCATTCCAGGTCGAGCACCGCGAAGTCCGCCGCGCGGATGTCCTCCAGCAGGTCGTGGAAGATGCCCGCGGCGTCCCCCCGCGAGAAGGCGGCGATGTCGCTTTCCGTCGGGCAGACGTCGCCCCCGACCAAGACGCTACAGTGTTTCATAATGCAGTTTTCTCGCAGCACGTCGGCGCCGGATGAACTTCAAGACCCCGCGCCACGGGCGGCCTGCAGCCGTTCGGCCCGGCGCAACGCCCACTCGACCCACAGGGCTTGCGGCCAAACGTGTCCGGCGACGAACGTAAGTTGCTTCCGGTCGTGCAACCGGTAAAAGCCGCGCGAGCGATAAGGCGCCGAGTCCAAATAGCCGTAGGACATCTCGTTGATGACGAAGCGCGGGCCCTGGAACAGGATGTCGTAGGCCATCGAATCGAAATCCAAGCGGCGGTTGAGCTCCAGACAATAGCGCAAGGGCTCCTCGGGAATGGGGCGCTCGAAGTCGATCCGTCCGCTGCCGCTGGCGCGGAAATCCCCGGGGCGGTTGCGGCGCCAAAACCCGTAGGCGCATTGATCGCCGATCACCGTGATTCTCAGATCGGCCTCGTTGCCGGTGACGAATTCCTGCCAATACAGGTAGCCGTCCGCATCGCGGTCCAGCCAGCGATTCCAGAGGAATCGCCAGAACCAGGGGCGCACGGCCAGGCGCAGCGCGGTTTTCCAGAGGGGGCCGCCGCGGAGCCGCTCCGCGCGATACCGGTTTCCGCAGAAGGCCCGCTCCAGCAGCCGCCTTGCACCGCCCGGGGCGGCGACCAGCCGCACGTGCTCGCTGGCGGCCCCCTCGGAACGCTTGAACACGAGCGGCATCTTCGCCTGCCGCAACTGCGCCAGCGCGTCCTGGCGGTCGAAGCTTACGGTTGTTTGCGGGGTGGGCACGCTTTCCAGAAGAAACAGGAAACTCTGTGCCGCCTTGCTCTCGAAGTGCCAGATCGTCTTGTAATTCGGCACGACCAGTTTTCCCAGGTGTCTCTCCAGGACGTACACCCGCTCCTTGAAGTGCGCCGACGCGGAGATGCCCATGCAGTTGGGTTTCCAAAGCACCACGTCGTAAGGCCGTACGCGCTCGATCCAGTCGTGCCGGTCCAGGTTCACGACATCGTAGCGCAGCGGGTATCCTTGGGCGGCCTGCTCGTCCAGGGCCGCGGCAAATCGCTGGTCCCAAGCGTTGTCCGACGCACCGACGGCAATCCTGATCGGTTCCGTCATGCAGTTTTCGCTTGGCCCCGCGGCCCGTCCGCCCACTTCCGCCAACCGCCGAACAGATATTCCTGCGCCCACAACCCGATAGCCGTGAGCGTCCATGCCTGGGCGGGAGAAGCAGGCACCCAGCGGCCGTGCAGCCAGGCGAGGTGCTCCTGCCGGACGTTCAGCTCGCTGAACCAGTCCCAGGGAAAACCGAAGCCGTATTTCCGGCGGTAGGCGAAGCGCAAGCCGAAGACCCGCGCCGCCTGCCGCTTGAGCACCCGCTTTCCCGGCACGCGCGGCGGCGGCATGGCCAGAAAGCGATTGGACAGGAAAGGCACGCGCGCCTCGATCGCGTGCGCCATGCTCATGCGATCCTGGCGCAAGAGGATCGGCGGCATGTACACTTCCCGGTCGTAGTACAACTGCCGCGCCAGCGCGGGGAGCCGGGGGTGGCGGGCCATGCAGGCCTCGGCCTGCGCGCAGCCGCCCAGATCGAACATCCGCACCGGCTTGTCGAAGCCGCTGATTGTGCGGCCGTCGTGCCACGAATAGCCGCCGAACATCTCGTCCGCCCCCTCGCCCGTGAGCAACACCCGCACCGCAGTCCGCGCCCGCACGTACTCGCACAACAAGTACACGCCGACCGCGTTCGGGTGCCTGACGGCCGGCTCGTCCATGAACCACGCCACGCTGGGAAATACCCGCGCCACCTCCTGCCGGGTCGCCGGAATCGTGTGCAGGCGAAACTTGAAACGCTTGTCGAGCAGCTCGGCCGCGCGGTGTACCCAACGGTCCTCGTTGTATCTGCGATCGTCGATGGAAACGTAGAACCCGTGCACGGCGCCGTTGCGCTTGGCGTACTCGTAGGCCACCAGCGAGGAGTCGACCCCTCCGGAAAGCTGCACACCCACCTCCACGTCGGAGATCGATTGCTGTCGGACGCTGCTCTCCAAGGCGGCCAGCGGCTCAAACGGCTCCGCCGGCAGCGCAGTTGCCGACTGCACCGCGCCCTGCCGGGTCAGCACCAGCTTCTGTCCCGGGCATAGCTGGAACACCCCTTCCAGCAAGGTGGGCACGAGCGTCAGTTGCCGCTGCGATCCGAGCAGCCGCAGCGCAACGGGCGCGCTGAGGGCGTAACCGTACTGCAAGTACTGCCGCTGGATCTCGGCGTCGCAGTTGGGCCGCGCCGTGAACCATTCCACGCCGAAGAACCCCTTGATCTCCGAGGAAAAGGCGAGGCGCTCCCCCGCCGCGTCCACCGCGATGTACAGCGGTTTGATCCCGGCGGGGTCGCGCGCAAGCACGAGCGCTTGCTGCTTGGAAAAATAGGCCGCGAAGCCGTACATCCCGTCCAGCTTGGCAAGATCGCAGCCGGGACCGCTCGCCGCCAGCCACTCGCACAGGGCGACCGTGTCGGAGTGCTCTTCGCAGGCGGTCAACTGCCGGAAGTTGTAGATCTCGCCGTTGAAGGACAAGAGCACGTTGCCGTCGTCGCTCCACTTCGGCTGCGCGGCGCGCGGGGTCAGGTCCAGGATCGCCAGCCTGGTGTGGGCCATCGACGCCTCGTCGCCGGCCGCGGCAGAGCCCTGGCCGTCGGGGCCGCGGTGCGCCAGGAACCGCAGGTCGAGCGGCGCCGCCGGAAGACTCCCCAGGATGCCGCACATTTCAGCGATTGTCCTCCAGGTACTGCCGCAGACGATCGGCCCAAGGGCGCGGATCGCGCCGCCGCGCCTCCGCCAGGGCCCCCCGCACCACCGTGTTGCGCAGGGCGGCGTCCGTCGCCAACTCCTGCAACTGCTTGGCCAAGAGTTGCACGTCCTCAGCCTCGACGACGCATCCCCAGCCCCGCTCTTTCGCACTGCGACTGTGGTAGCTCTGCGGGGGGCTGAACACGAGAATCGGCACGCCGGAGACCAGGTAGTCCAGGGCTTTCGTGGCAAAGACGGTCTTCACTTCTGCCGCGGAACAATTCTTGAACGAGAGAGGAAGGAAAAGGACATCCGCTTCACGAATGAGCCGCTGCGACTCCGCCACGCTCACCCAGCCGTATTCGATCCGCTCGTGGTACAACCCCATGCGGCGGCATTGCCGGGCGCTGCAACTGATCAGCATTCTGATCTTGTAGTCCGGAGGGAGCAAGTCGACGCACTTGACGAACTGGGCCAACGCGTCGAGGTTCATGCCGGAGCTGATGTTGCCCGTATACAGGACCCATTTGTGCTGACCGGGGCTCTTGGTTCTCACCGCAACGCTCGCCGGGATTTCCATGTCCGCCGGCACGCAGTGCGGCAGCAGCTCGCAGGCCCGGCCGTACTTGGCCTGGTAGTGCTCCTGCTGCGCCTCGGTCATGCAGAAGACCTTGTCGGCCTCGCGGAAGAGGACGGCTTCCCATTGCTTCGCCAGTCTTTCCTCGAAGCTTCCCGGCGCCGCGTTGTCGAGCCACAGGTCGTGCATGTGCGCCCAGAGCGGTATCTTCAACCTGCGGCAGGCCATGAGCGAGGCGGTGAGGAATCGTCCGTCCGGCGTACACGCCGCAAACACCGCGGCCGGCCTGAGCCGCTTGAGGTGCAGCCACACGAACCACTTGATCAAGAAGAAGTAAAGGGCCGGGAAATGCTGAACCGCTCGCTGCACGATGTCCGGCTTGAATCGCAGATAATGCGTCTTGCAGGGGGGCGTGAAGGCCGGGTCCAGCTTGGCGCCGTATTCCCAGCCGACCACCGCCTCCATGCCGCCGTGATACGCCCGGAACAGATTGGCCATGAGCACGGGGCTGCCGATGACCAGCGGCGGGAAGCCGCCGCAAGTGATCGCCAGTTTTCGCTCTGTTGCCGCCATCTACTTCAGCAATCCCAGTTGCCCCAGCTCGGCGTACGAGTCGCCGGCGGCCTGCACGCCGGCTTGCGACAGGACCCAAGCCAACAGCGTCCGCACGCCGGAGCGGAAGTCATAGCGGGGATTCCAGCCCAGCACCTGCCGGGCGAGCGAGATGTCCGCGAAACAGTGACGGATGTCGCCGTCGCGGTACTTGCCGGAGATCTCGGGCCGCAACGGCTTGTGCAAGGCTTCGGCCAGGGTTGCGGCAATCTCGTTGACGCTGATGCTCTGTCCGCTGCCCAGATTCACGGCCATGCCCCGGGCGGCGTCGTCTTCCAGCGCCAGCACGTAGGCCCGGGCCACGTCCTCGACGTGTACGAAATCCCGGCGCTGGTTGCCGTCCTCGAACACCAGCGGCGGCTGGTTCCGCAGCAAGCGGCTGCAGAAGATCGCGGCCACGCCGGTGTAAGGGTTCGCGAGGGCCTGCCGGGCGCCGAACACGTTGAACATCCGCAAGGCGATTGCCGGGATCTCATAGGCCCGGCCGAACACCAGGCACATCTCCTCCTGGTCGCGCTTGGTGACGGCATAGACGGAATCGGGCCGGAGCGGCTTCGTCTCGGGAGTGGCCGTGGGCACGAGCGGCCGGCCGCGTTCGTCCAGCGGCTCCCAAACGCCCGCTTTCAACTGCTCGATGGGGCGCGGGCCTGGATACCGCACGTTGCCTTCCGCGTCGCGGTACGCGCCCTCCCCGTACACCGACATGGACGATGCCACGATCAGCTTCCGCAGCCGCCGCCGCCAGGGGATCATTTCCTCCAGCAGGACGGCCGTTCCCAGCACGCTGACCGAACAATAGTGCTCGATCTTGTACATGGACTGGCCGACGCCGACGGCCGCCGCCAGGTGGATCACGGCGTCGCAGTCCGCCAGCAGCCTTCGCACCAACGCGCGGTCGCGCACGTCGCCCACGTGGTTTTCCGTGCCCGCCGGCATGTAGGACGGCCAGGGTGCGTGCTCGCCGTGGATCTGCGGATCGAGGTTGTCCAGCACGATCGGCTTGTGCCCGCGCTGCAACAGCGCCTCGCACACGTACGAGCCGATGAATCCGGCGCCGCCGGTAACGAGTGTTCGCATGGAGCCTAGTGCTTCAGGACCGGTGTGGATTCTGCCCAGACATTACGAGGGGCGGGCTACAGTGCCATCGCCGTTGTTCCGCTCGGCGCGCGAGCACGCACACTCCAGGAATCGCTCGACCTGGTTGCTCGAGAGGAGGGGCACCAGCTCGCGAATCCTCGCGTCGTCCCACTCCCACCACTTGATTTCCAAGAGCCGTTGGATGACGTCGGGTTTGAAGCGGTATCGCACGATCTTGGCCGGCACGCCGGCGACCACCGCGTAGGGCGGAACGTCCCGAGTTACGACCGAGCGGGCGGCTACGATGCCGCCGTGGCCGATCGTCACCCCGGAAAGGACCATCGCCTCCGTTCCCAGCCAGACATCCGAGCCAATGACGACGTCGCCTTTCGCACTCGGCATCCCGTCCTCGAAGGCGCCTTTCATGCTCCACTTGATGCGAAACGGATAGGTGGATACCCAATCGGCCTGGTGGATTCCGCCCGTGATCACCGCCACGCCCGGGGATATGGAGCAGAACGACCCGACGACTACCTTGCGCTCGCTCCCGTGGTAGTTAAAGATGCGTGGGCAGCCGTAGGTATGGCGGCCGATCACCAGCAGCCCGCGCTCGACGAGTTGCCAGCGCTCCCTGGCCGCCTCCTTCTTGCGGAGCCACTGGACGGCGTCGGCCAACAGGTTTCGTAGGAGACGTTTCATGGGGCCGGCGGATCCGCGTGGCGTTGCCTGCGGACAAGACGGACTACGATCACGTAGCACGCGGCCATGTACGCAACCCGTCCCACGAGCATGGCTTGCGGAAACGCGGTCAAGGCGGCCTGCCCGCGGACGAGCCACAGGAGGGTTGCAAAATAGACGCCCATACCCACCACAATCGCCGCCAGGTACAGGCCCTGCCGGCGGACGACGTTGAATATATTGTTGATCGGATTGAAGCTGCTTACGAAAGGCACCAGCAGACCCCAGCGCATGGCGGGCACGGCGTCGACATACTTGGGAACGATGATCCGCGTCGCCGGTTCGATCAGCCACCAAGCGGCGGCGATCCCCAGCGCCATAACGGCCGCCGTGAGCAGCATGGGTTTGATCGTCATCCGCACCAGGCCGTCGAACCGCCCGGTGCGGCCGAACTGCTCCGCCATGCGAGGATAGACGACCTGGCTGACCGACAGCGGCAGCAGTTCCATGGTGACGACCGTGGTAACGACCATCTGGTAAAGCCCCAGGTTGTCATTCCCCATGAAGCCCCGCACCAGGGTTTGATCGAGGCCGGCCCCCCACCAGGCGTAGACCTGTCCCACGCCAAAGATCGGCAGCCCGATGATCAACAGGTGTTTCCACTGGGCGAAGCTCCATTTCGGCCCGACGCGGACCGGCCGCCAGTAGTGGAGGATCATCGCGCCGATGGCCCCGGAGATGAGCGCCCGCAGGCACAGCCCGTAGAAACTCAGCACGGCCACCAGGACCACCAGGACCAGGGCGACGGCGTTTTGCACGACGTTGACCATAGCCAGGCGGGCGAAGTCGTGGCCCGTGCGGTAGGTCACCTGGAGGTACCTGGTGCTATAAAAGAGGAAGAAGACCAGCAAGGCATAGGTGGCCCAGCCGACCGCGACTTGAAGGTCGCCGTGGACGAGGGACCAGGCCGCCAGGGCCAGCAATCCAATGCACACGACGGCGCTGAGCATGAGGGCCCAGGCCTGGGCCGCCGCGGCCAGCTCCCGCACCCGCTGGTGCTCGCCCTTGCCGACGTAATAAGGCAGCTCCCGGTTTAACCCGTTAAGGATGCCAAGCTCAAGGAAGGGCGCATAGGCCATGACGAGGCCCAGGCTGCTGAACAGTCCGAGCACCGCTGGTCCGACGAACCGGGCCTGCAGGATGCCGCCCGCCATGCGGAGGGCCGAGGCGAGCACGTTGCCGCCGGCCAATATGCCCGCCAAATAGGCAACGGACCGGCGCGACCTTGCCACTGCCGCAGTTGGCTCGACCACGGGGCCGTTCAGCTCGATGTTCTGTGCCGCGCTCATTGTGCAATATCGTCCAGGAGATGCCGGGCGATCCGCTCCGCCGCGTCTTCGCCGAACGCAGCGCAGAACGTGCCGACGAACTGCTCGGCGGCCTGGCGGCACTTCGCCCGCTCTTGCTCGTCGAACAACAATCGCGCCAGCACGTCGGCCAGCTCGCCGGCCGAGCCTGCCTTCGGGCAACCGGCCGCGTCCACCAGGTCCTGGCCGTGCGACAGCGGCACGTCGATCGCGTCGAGCACGACGGCCAACCGCCGCTTGACCAGGGCGTCGCTGCCCAGGCCGCTGGAGTGTACCACGACCACGTCGGCCGCGGCGAGGACTTCATCCAGGGGATAGTCCTGGCTGGACGTGAATCTCACGCCCGGATAGCGCGCGATCAGCCCGGTGTACGTGTCGAGCGTTTCGGACGGGTGCAGTCGCACCAGCGCCGAGAACTTGTCCTGATCGCGGACCGCCCGGCAGAACGTTTCCGCCAGTTGCAAGCGGAAATGCCGGTAAAGGGCCGTCCCGAGCATGACCAGCGGTCTTTCGGGGGCGAAGCCGAGCCGGCGGCGGGCCTCCTGGGGCGACAGCGGCAGCGCGCGGGTCAGCCTGGGGCAGCCGCCGATCACCGCCCGGCTCGGATCGAGGCCCGCGGCCACGAACTTGTCCCGATCGAACTGCCCCCAGCAGAAGACCTTGTCCGCCAGCAGGGGATAGAAGTTCCGGCATTTCTCCCCCAGCGTGCCGTGCACCAAGGTGTAGGTTGGTATGGCCAGGGTCTTGGCCGTGAGGATCAGGGACGCCCAAGCCGCGTTGCGATCATGCTCCGTCAGGATTGCGGCCGGGGAAGCGCGCCGCAGGAACTCCTGGAACCCGGCGATCCACTGCGTTACGACCACGATCGCCATGGCCAGCCGGTGGTACACGCCCGCCGGGAAGTGGAATTGCCGGACCAGCCCGCGCAGGCGCGGGCGGAGGCCCTGCCAGACTTCCCTGTAGTCATGCCGCCACTGGCGAACATCGTAGAAAAGGGCCTGATTCGCACTGGCTCCCCGCACGCCGGGCGGCAGACTCCCCAGCATGTCCGGCAGGCGGCACAACAACACGCTGCGATCGTGGCCCAGGTGCTCGACGACAGGGAAGACCAGGGCGCGCAGCCGCTCGGCAGGACCCAGCCAAGTGACGAGAATGCGTCCGCGGCAGAAGTCCAGATCGGTTTTCGGGCCGTGCAAGGGAAACAGGCGATGGTAGAAGAATGCCGCCCGATTCCTGACCTCGGCACGCAGACTCCAGTCTCCCTCGCTGAAGACTTCCAGGCCCAAAACGCCCGCCAGGGCGGAGCCGAGGGGCACGCCGCGGAACGCCGGCTCGGACAAAGCGCGCTCGATCTCCCAGAGCGCTTCGACATCGAGCTTGGGCATCGTTCGCGCGAAACTACGCATGTTCCACGGTCGCGGACATGTTAACTCGCTCAATGGCCGATCGCACGCACGACCCTCTGCAACTGGGCCTCGCTGAGCCCGACGGAGCACGGCAGGCTCAGCGCGTCGCGGTACAGGCGCTCCGCCACCGGGCAGTCGGCGGGCTGCATGGCGGCATAGGCCGGGCTGGCGTGGATCGGCTGCCACAGCGGCCGGGCCTGGATGCCCGCCCCTTCCAACTTGTCCAGCAGCTTGCGGCTCCCCATCCCGTACGCGGCCTCGTCGACCAGGACCGTGTACATCCAGAACGTGCTCTCGGCCCAGGGCGCCTGCGGCATGGCACGAATCCCCGCCGCGCCGGCGAGCTGCGCGGCGTAGTTGCCCGCGATCCGCCGCTTCGCCGCCACGTACTCGTCGAGCTTCTCCATCTGCGCCACGCCGATGGCGGCCAGCACGTTCGTGAGCCGGTAGTTGTAGCCGATCTCGCAGTGGATGTACTCCAGCGGGTCGTCTTTGGCCTGGGTGGTCCAGTATTTGATCTTGTCGGCCCAGGCGTCGTTTTGGGTGACGACCATGCCCCCGCCGCCGGTCGTAATGATCTTATTGCCGTTGAAACTGAAGCAGGAGGCGTCGCTCAGGCTGCCGACGCTGCGTCCTTTGTACTTGGCGCCCAGGCTTTCGGTTGCGTCTTCGACGACCGGCAGGGCGAACTTTCGCGCCAGTTCCACGATCGGGTCCATGTCGACGGGATGGCCCAGGATATCGACGGGCAGGATTGCCCGCACGCGGCGGCCGGTCGCCCGATTGCGCAATTGGCCGTCGGCCCACGCGCACTCGTGTTCCAGGAACTCCCGCACCTGCCGCACGTCCATTTGCCAGTATTCGGGCTCGGCGTCGATGAAGACGGGCCAGGCGCCCAGGTAGCGGACGGCGTTGACCGGGGCGATGAAGGTCAGGTCGGAGACCAGCACTTCGTCGTCCGCCTCGACGCCCGCCGCGCGCAGCGCGACGTGCAGCGCGGCGGTGCCGTTGACGGCGGCCACCGCCCGGCGGCGACCCACGTAGTCCGCCAGCAACCGCTCGAAGCGCTCTACGAACGGCCCGGCGGACGATACCCAATTGGTGTCCAGGCACTCCTTGACGTACTGCCACTCGTTGCCGCGGATTTCGGGCGCGCTCAGCGGCACGACATCCGCCGCCGCCGGGGCCCCGGGCTCAAACGGTGTAGACATCAGGGCGATACTTGCGCGGATGTTCGCGCATCCAGTCGATGGTTTGTCGCAAGCCTTCCTCGAGCCCGACCTTCGGTTCCCAAGCGAGCAGGCGGCGGGCAAGCGAATGGTCGGCCAGGAGCCGGTCGACTTCGCTCGTGTCGGGGCGGAGCCGCTGCTGGTCGCTTTCGATCGTGATTTCCGCGCCGCACAGCCCGGCGATCAGGCCGGCCAACTCGCCGATGGCAATTTCCCGGCCGCAACCCAGGTTGACGGTCTTTCCCACGGCCTGCTCGGACGCGGCCGCGGCCAGGAAGCCGTCGACCGTATTGCTGACGTAGTTCATGTCGCGCTTCGGGGCCAGGCTGCCCAGCCGCACGACCTTCCGCCCCGCCAGGCACTGCAGGATGATCGTGGGGATCACCGCCCGGGCGGACTGCCGCGGCCCGAAGGTGTTGAACGGCCGTACGATCGCCACCGGCACCCCGAAGGAGCAATGGAAGGCCTCGGCCATCTTATCGGCGCCGATCTTGCTGGCCGAATAGGGCGACTGGCCCTGGAGCGGATGCTGCTCGTCGATCGGCACGTAGCGGGCGGTCCCATAGACCTCGCTGGTGGAGGTGTGTACGACGCGCGGCGTGCCCAGCTCCCGCGCCGCCTGGAGGACGTTGAGCGTGCCCTGGACGTTCGTGCGCAGGTAGGAGGCCGGCGCACGGTAGGAATAGGGAATGGCGATCAAGGCCGCCAGGTGAAAGACGACTTCGACATCCTGCATGGCGGCGCGGACGCTGTCGGGGTCGGTGACGTCGCCGCCGACAATTTCCATGTCGCCTTGCAGGTCCGATTCGTCGAGCCAGCCGCGGCTTCCCAGGGCATTGTAGTGTACGAAAGCCCGCACGGTTGCCCCTTCACGGACCAGGCGCTCGGCCAGGTGACTGCCGATGAAGCCGCCGGCCCCGGTCACCAGGACCTTGTGCCCGGGAAAGCTCATGGTTTCGACTCCTCGCCCCTGGCCCGCCGCAACTCCTGCTGCCGGCCCACGTCGAGCCAATCGTCCTCGATGAAGAATGCGCCCACGGCCTCGCCCCGCTCCAGGCAATCGTCCAAGAGGGAGGGGATGCCCAGCACAGTGTTCCGCGGAACCCGCTCCAGCAGGGCCGGATCGAGCACGTAGATGCCGGCGTTGGTCAGCCAACGGGCGGTGGGTTTCTCGGAGATCCCCGTAAGGCGTCCGCCGGCGACGTCGACCACGGCGTAGGGCACCTCGTGGACGTACTCGTGCAGGCCGACGGTGGCCGCGTAGCCGCCGTGGCAGTGGTAGGCGAACATGCTCGCCACGTCGAACTGCGTGACCAGGTCGCCGTTGAGCACCAGCAGGGGATCGCCGGGCCGCTGCGGCAGGAGCGACAGCGAGCCGCCGGTCCCCAGTGGCTCCGTTTCGCGGAGGTACTCGATACGGCAGCCGTAGGTCGCCCCGTCGCCGAAGTGCTCCTCGATCACGTGGGCCAGGTAGTTCACGGAGAGGAAGACGCGGCGGATGCCGGCGCCGACCAGGTGCAACACGATGCGCTCGAGGATGGGGCGGCCGGCCACGCGCACCATGGGCTTGGGGAGGGCGTCCGTGAGCGGCCGCAGGCGCTCGCCGCGGCCGCCGGCCATGACCACGGCCCAATTCGGGCGCAGCTCCGCGCCGATGACCTCGCGCAACAGGTGCAGCCCGACCACCTTGCCCGCCTCGTCCAGGATGGGCACCTGGCTGAACATACGGGCCCGCATCAGGTCGAGCACCTCGGATCGGCTGGCGGCGGGAGCGACCGAGGTGAACGCGCGCACCATGTACGGCTCGAGGCAATCGGAGAGTGCGGCGCCGGCCAGGACTGCGCGGCGGACGTCGCCGTCGGTCATCACACCCAGCAGCTTGCCTCCCTCGCCGAGCACCAGGGCGATTCCACAAGCGCCGCGCTGGATCGCCTCCAGCACCTCGCGGAGCGAGGCGCGGCAATCGAGGCTGAGTTGACTGATCCGTTGCGTCACTGTCTATTTAGGCTCGGACGCGGGACAGTGATTGTTCCGCTTCCCCCTCACCCTAGCCCTCTCCCGGAGGGAGAGGGGACCTAAGGACGCGGGCCGGAACGCCCGCAACGACAAGGCCGTCGGCCACGTCGCGCACGACCACCGCCCCGGCGCCGACGACGACGTCTCGACCGATGTGAATTCCCTGGCGCACACAGGCCCCGATGCCAACGTGCGATCCCGCGCCGACGCAGACCCTTCCCGCCAGCGCCGCGCCGGTGGCGACGTGGCAGTGGCTGCCGACGACGCAGTCGTGCTCGACGATCGCTCCGCTGTTGACGATGACGTTCGCGCCGAGCTGGGCGGCGGCGTTGATGATCGCTCCGGCCATGACCGTGGCGCCCGGCCCCAGGCCGGCCGACGCGGATACGACGGCAGCCGGGTGGATTGCCGAGAGCACCTGGAAGCCGGCGGCAAGCAGCTTTTCGTAGAGCCGCCGCCGCGGCCGGGTATCCGCACCGCTGCCGACGCCGATGAACGCCAGCCGCACGCCTTGGCCGAGCAGCTCCGCCAGCCGCGAGTCGTCGCCGAGGACCGGGATTCCCAGCACCCGCGTACCCCAAAGGCCGCGATCGCAGTCCAGCAAGCCGATCACCTCCGCCTGCGACGTCAACCTGAGGATCTCGACGACCACCTTGGCGTGCCCTCCGGCCCCCACGCCGATCGCCGCGGGAACGGCCATCACCCGACCTCGCGAATGAGCATGAAGGCTTCGGCGTACTCGACGCCCACCGTGGCGCCGCGGTAGCGGGCCAGGGCGCGGATGGCTGCCGGGCCGCGCGGCCAAGGATCGCCTTGCGCCTCCGTGGCGTACAGCGCCATGATCTCGAGCTTCCGCTCCAGGTAAGACGTGACATCGTGATAGACGTTCGGCAGGAACTGGCGCCCGCCTTCCGGCGGCGCAGCTTCCGTGGACGACAAGGTCTCGTAACTGAGCACCCGCCGCACCCCCAGCTTGCCCATCGAGAACGCCTTCAGCACGCACATCGTCGATTGAAACACCACTCGGTGGTCGCTGTGCACGTCGCCGCCGTGAACCAAGTACACGATCTCCGGTTGCAAGCCCTCGATCCCGCCGCGAAGCGCGTCCATCACCTCGGCCTGCGGGAGCGCATCGAGCCGCACCGTGGGCAGGCCGAGCCGCACGACGCCGCTCATGCCGTAGGCCGCCGCCACGCGCTCGATCTCGCCTGCCTTGCTCTCGATGATCTCCGCCGTCCACTGCGGCGCGTGGGCCCGAGTGACGATGAGCCAGGACACCTGGTCGCCGTCCGCCCGGTGCCGCAGCAGCGTGCCGCCGCAGCCGAGCGTCTCGTCGTCCGGGTGGACCGAAATGGCGAGGACTTTCCTGGGCATTTTCAGTAGGCCATGGTCTTCAGCAGCAGTTCCCGACCGAGGGGGACTTCGGCCAGGACCTTGACGATGCGCTCGGCCGCGTGGCCGTCGCCATACAAGCTAGGGCAGTTTCGGACCTGCGCGCGGAATTGCTCGTCCTCGATCGCGCGGCGGCAGGCGTCGCGGACCTGCGCGGCGGAAATGTCCACGCGGAGCACGTTGGGCCCCCGCTCGCGCAGGTCTTGCCGCGGCCCCACGAGAATGCCCGGCACCTTGAGGAAACCCGCCTCGATAATGATGGACGACGAGTTGCCCACGATGGCCGCGCACCGCCGGTAGAGGGCGACGAAGTGCTCCCGCGGCAGGTTGTGATGAACGATCAAGCGATCGCACTTCTGCCGGGCCTCGTCGATGACCTGGCGGATGGCGACGTTGCCCGGGTCCTGGTTCGGGTAGCTGCAGAACACGGGGTATCCCAGCGAGAGAATGCCGTCGAGCAACTCGCGCATTTCCTGCCCGCTGTACTGGGCGCTCATGGCCGAGGACGGGTGCTGAATGAGCAGGAAGAACGGCTGGCGGACGTCGATGCCGAATTGCCGGTTGAGAGTGTCATCGCTCAGGTCGGGTTCTTCGCGCAGCCGATCGAGGCCCGTCCCGCCGGTGTTCCAGACCCGTTCGGGGTACTCGCCCATGCGAATGAGGCGCTGGCGGTGGCTCTCCGTGGCGGTGAAGTGCAGGTGCGCCAACTTGGAAATCGCCGGCCGCCACAACTCATCCAGGTCGGACGTGATGCAACGATCTCCGCCGTGCACGTGCGCCACCGGGATGCCGAGGAAGTTGGCCACCAAAGCCGCGGCGAGCGGTTCATCGCGATCGCCGACGACCAGCAGGAGGTCGGGGCGATTTGCGCCGAGCAGGTGCGTCAAGCCTTGCATCAACTGCGCAAAGGAGAGCGCTTTTCCGGTCCAACTTTCCGAGCTCAAGGCGGACTCAACGCTGCCCGCGATCACGAAACCGTCTTGCTGGACCTGGGAGACGGCCATGCCGTGAAACGGCGAGAGCATCACCCCGCACGGCAGGACCTCGGGCCGCAGGCCCGGCATGGACGCCGCCGCCCTGATGACGGAGACCAACAGGTCATATTCCGATCGGGCACAGCAGAAGAAGAAAATTCGGCGCGCTGTGCGCATGGGCTCAATCAAGCAGCAAGTTCCGGTTCGTGTCGATCAGCAGCTTGCGGTAGAGCGTGACGCTGAAATCGTTCGGCAAGTAGTCGTGCCGCAGGACCAGGCAAGGCGTGATGTCCAGGGCCATGCTGAGCACCTCTTCCGCGCGCCACGCCTGAACGTGCGGTGCAAATCCATGGTAGCGGTCCGTCAAGGCCGTGACGTGTGCAGCGACGCGGCAAAGCTCGAACTGCCGGCGCGTCACGGCCTCCAGCAGCTCCCGGCCGCGATCGAGCCTCACGTTGGCGTGAATCCCGAAGGCCACGCAGTAGTCGAATTGCCGGTCGGGCCGCCGCTCCAGGATGTTCCGGCACTCGAACGGCGTGCCCGGAAAGCGCTCCCTGGCGCGCTGGACCATCGCCGGCGCGATGTCGACGCCGAGGTACCGGTAGTCCACGCCGCGCCTCTGCAAATGCTGCCAAAAGTCCCCCACCCCGCAACCCACGTCCAGGATCGACTTCCCGCGCAACTCGTGCTGGATGACGAACGCCTCAAAACGCATGCACTGGGCGCGGCGGCCGCTTTCGATCTTCTCGCAATCGGTCTCGGCGCGGCGGGCCCTTTCCTCCCAGTAGTCGCGGACCCGCCCGATGCTCGCCGCATGCCGGCCCGCGTCGTCGCCGCTCACAGTGAGCCTCCCTCCCCGCCGGCGGGACGCGACTGCACGCCGCCGACCGCTTCTCCGCCCAACATGATCTCCGCGGCGTCCGCCCCGGTGTTGAGCACCAGGTCCAGGGCCGACAGGTCCGCGATGAAGCCGGCCTGCGGATGGCACTGCGGGTAGGCAACGCCGCGGTGTTGCTGGTACCGCAGCTCGATGCCTTGTGCGCGAAAATCAGCCTCCACCTGGTAGGCCTTGGCCCCCTGGCCGGACAAGTAGACATCGGCACCAAGTTCCCGGCAGATGTTGATGACCAGATCCTCGCGGGCGCCGACCGCCTTCAACTCGGAAGCGCGGACCCGCCGGCAAGACACGCCCAGACAGGCGAACAGCCATTCGGTGGTGGCGATGTTCAGCTCGACCAGGTGTTCCCAGGGCCGCTCCAGGATCGGGGCCAGCCCCGCGGAGAACAAGCCCAGAAACGGGGCCCGGGCGTAGTTCTGCTGGATGCTCCGCAGGTGTTTCTGCTGCCAATGCTGGTTGTCGATGCGGATCTCGCGGATGGAGAGATCCAGCCGGGCGTTGACCGGCACCGTCAGCCACAGGGCGCCCTGCGGGGTCTTGATCTGGTTGCGGTTCTGCACGCCGTTCTTCTGGAACTGCACCGTGTCGAGATACACGAAAACGTCGCAGGCGGCGGCCTTGGCGCAGTAGGGCACCCAGGGCAGGTACTGCGGCTGGTGGATGGCCACGATCATGGTGCGGTACGGAAGTCCTCTTCGCCGACCATTTGCCCGGCGTCGACGGCGCGGGCCAGCGTGCGGCCGGCCAGCGCCGCGGCCCTTTCCGCCGGCAGTCCGGTGCCCGGGCGGAGCGCAACCAGGTCGCCCGCGGCCACCCGCGTGCCGGCCGGCAGCGCCCGGCGCCAATGCAGGCTTTTTCGCGCGACGGGGATATTGGGGGCCTCGGCCGCGACGGGCCGCTTCACCCCGTCGCCCAGGGCCGATTCCACGCGGCGGATACCCGCGATCATCGCCCGCAGCTCGCCGGGCTCGATCGACGCCTGGTGGTCCGGGCCGGGCATGTTGCGATCCAGCGTGAAGTGCTTCTCGATCACGCACGCCCCCAAGGCCACGGCGGCCAGCGCTACCTCGATGCCCGGCGTGTGGTCCGAATAACCGGTGGGAAAGCCGAAGGCGGCTTCCATGGTGTGCATGGCGCGGAGGTTGGCGTCGCGGGGATCGGCGGGGTAGTTCGTTACGCAGTGCAGCAGAACCAGGCGGCGGTTGCCGGCGTCGCACAGGGTGCCCACCGCCCGCTCCACCTCGCCCAGGGTGGCCATGCCCGTGGAAAGGATGATCGGTTTCTGTTTGCGGGCCACGTGTGCGAGGAAGGGGAGGTTGGTGACTTCGCCGGAGCTGATCTTGAAGGCGCCCAGGCCCAGCGCCTCCAACTCATCGGCGCTCTGCTCGTCGAAGGGCGTCGACAGGAAGAGCACGCCGCTGGCGCGGCAGCAGTCGATCAAGCCGCGGTGGTCGGCGATCGACAACTCCAGCCGGCGCAACATCTCGAACTGCGATTCGCCGCGATCGGTGTGCTCGAGCTGGTATTCGGCTTTCGGGGCGCGGCGGGAGACGAGCCGTTCCGCGCAAAAGGTCTGGAACTTCACGGCGTCGGCCCCGGCCGCGGCGGCCGCCTCCACGAGCCGGCGGGCCAGCGCGGGGTCGCCGTTGTGATTGACCCCGGCCTCGGCAATCACGAAGCAGGGCTGCCCGGGGCCGATTTTTCTTCCGGAAATCTCCGCGGCTGTTACCATGTTGTCCAGCCTCCGTCGACAACGAGATTATGTCCGGTCACGTACGCGGAGAGGTCGCTGGCGAGGTAGGCCACCGCGCCCTTCAGGTCGCTCTCGGCGGCCATGCGCCCCAAAGGGGTGCGCGCGACGTAAGCCCGGTGGAACACGTCGGGCTGCCCGGACCACACGCCGCCCGGTGTAATGGCGTTGACGCGCACCTTGGGGGCCAGGACCGTGGCCAGCCAGCGGGTCAGTTGCAGCAGCCCGCCTTTGCCCGCCGCGTAGGCTGCCGGGTTGCCCATGGAAGTCCCCTCGTAGATCCGCAAGTCAGGGCCGACAACTCCATAGGTGGAACCGAAATTGATGACCGATCCGGCGCCCGACTCGGCCAGCGCGGGCGCGCAGGCTTGCGTCAAGACGAAGGGGACGGTCAGGTTCAGCTCCAGGGCCTTGCGCCAGGTGTCCGGCAGTTGCTGCGGGAACGGCGAGATCCAGCCTTGCAGCTCGGCGTCTCCTCCATAGGCGGCGCAATTGACGAGAATGTCCAGGCGGCCGAAGCGTGAGAGGACCCACGGGCACACGCCGGCCAAGGCCGTCTGGTCGGTGAGGTCGACCAGCAGCGGCTCGGCCTCGCTGCCGAATTCTGCCCGCAGGCGCCCGGCAACTTCGCGGCAGCGATCTTCGCGCCGGTCCAACACGGCCACGCTCGCGCCGAGTTCTGCCAGGGCTTCGCACAAGGCGGGGCCGATCAGCCCCGCGCCGCCCGTCACAAGGGCTACCCGACCGTGCAGGTCCATCAACTTCTTAAGGGAGGTCATGGCAATCTCCGGTTGCATCCGTTGCGGCCTTGCCGGCGCGCCAGCAGGAACTCGGCGAACGCCAGGTCCAATTCCGTGTCGATATCGAGGGCGCGCTCCGGCGGAACGACAACCGCCCGCACGTCCCCGTCCCATTCCTGGGTCGCGGCCAGAACAAAGGCCGGCCGGGCCGCATAGGCCACCGTGGTGATCTCGTACACCGCGGGCGCGTCCTGGCGACGGCAGATCGTCTTGGGGGGCTGCATCGCGATCCGCGGCCGTTGATCGCCGTCCAGCACGACCATGTTGAAATACGGGTTGTGACGGGCTTCCGTGACGGTGATGACCGTATCCGCGCCGCTGGCGACCAGCAGCTCGATGCAGGCGTCCACATCCTCCGGCGCGCGCAGCGGCGACGTGGCCGGCACGCTCACGAAGACGTCGAAATCCGGCCGGCAACCGTCCCGGCTGACGGCGCGGATGGCGTGCTGCCAGGCGAGCCACTCCGCCGCCGTGTCGGTAGACAAGTCGGGCGGCCTGAGGAAGGGCACCTCCGCGCCGTACTGCCGAGCGACCGCCGCAATCTCCGCGTCATCGGTGGAGACGACCACCCGCCGGATGTAGCGTCCGCCCAAGGCCGCCTCGATGGCGTGGGCCAGCAGCGGCTTGCCCGCCAGAAGGCGGAGGTTCTTCCGCGGAACCCCCTTCGATCCGCCGCGGGCGAAAACGAAGCCGATGGCATTCATCCGCTCAGCTCCACCGTCTTTCCTAGTGCCGCCGATTCTCTTGCCGCCAGCACGACTTCGAGTACGCGTTTGCCGTCCTCGCCGCTGGCGCAGGGACTGGCGCGGCCCGCCACGCACGCGAGGAAGTGCTGCAACTGCGCGCGGTACATCGCGTTGCGCTCGACGGGAGCGGGAAGGTCCAGGTCCGTCCATTGCCCGCTGCCGGCCGAATACAGGCGCACCTGCGGGTCCTGGCTGTCCCAGGCGAGGGTTCCCTCGGTGCCGAGGACGCGGCAGGTCCTGGTGGGGGACCGTTGGAGCATGTCCAGGTGGATGCTGCCGACGGCGCCGCCGGCGAAGCGCAGCGTCAACTCCGCCCAGTCTTCCACGTCGAGGTCGAGATCGCCGAGGCGTGCGAGCGTCGCCTGGACGCTGGTCACTTCGCCGAGCAGCCAGCGGGCGTAGTCGATTTCATGGCTGAGTTCCAGCAGGGCTCCGCCGCCGAGTTGCTTCCTGGCGCTGGGGGTTTCGCGGTAGTCGCGGCCGGGCCGCCACTCGGGCAGATACTGGCCGGCGTCGGCCCGCATGCCCAGCACCCGGCCGATCCGCCCCGACTGGATCGCGCTGCGCAGCGCCTGGACCGAGCGGTGATGGCGCAGAACGTAGGCCACCATCAGCACCAGTTGCCGGCGCCGGCAGACGTCCAACAGCTCCTGGACTCCGTCCAAGCGGTCGGAAAGCGGTTTCTCCAACAGAAGGTGCACGCCCCGATCCGCGAGCCGCAGCGCCGTTTCCACGTGAAACGGCGCCGGCGTGGCGATGATTGCAAAAGCCGGCGCGTGGGCAACGGCCTCCTCGAAGTGGCACACGACGCGGTCGGCCAGGCGAGAGCACTGCTCATCCGTGGGCGCGTTGGGGCTGTGCCGCAGGACGGAAATGTCCGCGTCCGGCAGGAGCTCGCGCACGAGGCCCAGGTGGCGGCGGCCTATGCTGCCCAGCCCGACCAGCAACGCGCCAGTGGTCATGGTTTCCCCCGCAAAGCAGCCCCGCTCGCGCGGTAGCCGGGCGCCGTCAGCAGTCGTTTGAGTCGCCCGAAGTTGGCCAGCACGCTCACCACGGCCTTGGGGATCCGTGCGGGGGGCAACCCGCGCGACACGCCCGCCCGCTGGCGGTACAGGACGGGCACCTCCTTCACCTCGTAGCCGCTGAAGATCGCCCGCAGGGCGAGTTCCGACGAGATCAGGTGGCGGTTGATCCAAGGCTCGCCGGCGATTTTTCGGATAACCTGGGCCTGATAGATGCGGAAACCCGCATCGGCGTCCCGCAGGCGGACGTGGAAGTAGACCCTGAGGAGGAAGTTGTAGGTCCACGTCATCAAGCGGCGATAGAGCTGGTCTTTCCTGCCCGCCCGCCGGCCGCTTACAATGCCGTATTGGGCGCAGTGCTCGTAGAGCTTCCAGAAGTCCGCGAAATCCTGTTTTCCGCCGGTATCGCTGAAGAAGACGTAGGGGTTCTTGGCCAGGGCAACGGCATCGCGAAACGCCTTTGCATAGCCTTTGCGCTCGGGGCCGGTAGAGTGGATAAGGCCCAATTCACGCTGCAGCTTTGCCAGGATCTGCTTGGTGCCGTCGCTGCTGCCGTCCTCGGCGACGATCAACTCGGAGCCGGGCAGCTTGGCGATGATCTGGGCCTGGATATCGCGAATGTCCTGCTCGATCGTGGCGGCCTCGTTATACACGTTGATGATCACGCTCACGGGCGCCTGCTGCGGCAGCGCATGGCCGGGAGACTCTGCGTGTTGTAGAGGGCAGCCGGTCACTTGGCTGATTTCTCGTAGTAGACGATCGTGGTCCCGGCCGAGTCGAAGCAGAAGTCCATGCGGCGGAAGTCGCGCATGCTCAGGGCGAGTCGATCCTGGTCTTCCTTGGGACAGTACAAGAGCAGGAAACCGCCGCCTCCCGCCCCCAGCAGCTTGCCGCCGGTAGCCCCGTGCTTGCGTGCGGTTTCATAGCAGTCGTCGATCCACGCTTCCGATATGTGCGGTGAAAGCGTCTTCTTGAGACGCCAGTTCTCGTCGAGGAGGGGTCCCATGTCGTCGACCGCGCCTTCGGTCAGACTGGCGTGAAGTTGCCGGGCCAATTCCGTCATGCGTACGAGGCAGGCGAACTTCTTTTTATCGCGCTGAATGTTTACTTGCTGCTCGCCCAGAATTTCGGCGGCCGAGCGCGTGCCGCCGAGATAGAACATCAAGAGATTCTCGGACAACTGGCGGCGCCGCTCGGCCGGCATGACGATCGGAGCCACCTGCACGGACTCATCCGGGAAGAACGTAATCAGGTTCAGGCCGCCATAGGCCGCGGCATATTGATCCTGCTTGCCGATGGGGTCTTTGAGCACGCCGATCTCGATCTCGCAGGCCTGTTGTGCCAGCAGCTCCTTGGAAGCGAACCGGCCGGAATAGGCGTAGAGGGCGTGCAGCAGCCCGACCGTGAACGAGCAGGACGAGCCGAGCCCCGTGCCCGCCGGCACGTCGGCGATTGAGTTGATGTCCACCCCTTCCAACTGAAACTGCTGCAGCGCGACGCGCACAATGGGGTGCTGGATATGGGCAATGCTGCCGACCAGCTCCGTGCGCGAGTACTTGACCTGAATCCTGCTGTCGAAGAACGGGTGCACCAGGATATACATGTACTTATTGATGCTGGTGCTCACCACGCAGCCGGGCTGCCGGCAGTAGAAGCTGCGCATGTCGCTGCCGCCCCCTGCGAAACTGATGCGAAACGGCGTGCGCGTTGCGATCATGCGTGCCGGCTCCGTTGCGCTCGGGATAAGGGGATCGCCGCGCGCAGGGCCTCGGCAAGATCCGCGCAGACGAAATCGGGCGGGCAGGCGCCGCCTCCGTCGCGGGGCACGCCGTCGCGCCCGAGCAGGATCGTCTTGCAGCCGGCAGCGCGGCCCGCAAGAAGGTCGCTCGTCCGGTCGCCCACCATGAACGAGCCGCCCAGGTCGATGTTCAGCTCCCCGGCGGCACGCAGCAGCATTCCCGGGGCCGGCTTGCGGCAATCACAGATCACCTTGTACTCCGGCCGCTCCCCGGCAAAGCCTTTGTCCGGATGGTGCGGGCAGTAATAGATCCGATCCAAATAGGCGCCTTCTGCGCCGAGCAGGGTCTCGAGCTTGGCGTGGATCCGGTCGAGCTCGCACTCGCTGAGGAAGCCCTTGGCAATCGCCGGCTGGTTGGTCACCACCACCACCAGGTATTCCGAGGCATTGATGCGCCTGACCGCCTCCGCCACGCCGGGCAACAGCCGCAATTGGTCGGGCGAGCGGACATGATCCGTGTCGAGATTGAGCACGCCGTCGCGATCAAGAAAGACCGCGCGACGGGGATGGGCGCGATTCAGGCGGGCGACCTTGCCGGAGCGCACGTCCAGCTCGACCGTTTGCAGCCGCTCCCGCGTGCCGATGTCCACGAGGTACTCCGGCGTGTTGTAGCCGTAGACCGCCTGCCCCGCTTGCACGAGCCGCGGAAACACGTCTCTGCCGAGATCGCTGAACTGTCCCGGGGCAACGTGCTGCAGCAACCGCGGCGAGAGCACGTACAGGGCCGCATTCACGAGGTTGTGGAAGTAGCGCCCCGCTTCCCTGGGCTTGGGATGGAAGGCGGTCACCCTGCCTTGCGCATCGATCTCGAGCAAGTCGCTATCCTGGGGATGGCCGTTGGGATGCACGGCCAGCGTTGCCAGCGCGGCCTTGGCGGCATGAAAGCCGGCGAGCCTGGCGAGATCCACGTCCATGAGGATGTCGCCGTAGAATACCAGGAAATCGCCGTGGATCCAGGGCTCGATGTGCTTGATCGCGCCGGCAGTCCCCAAGGGTTGGGATTCGCGGCGGCAGCGGATCGGCACGCCCCGCTCGGCCCCGTCGCCGAAGTAGTCCTCGATCACTTGGCCCAAGTGACCTGTCAGGAGAATGATCTCCCGGGCGCCATAACGGCGCGCGAGTTCGATTTGGTGCTCCAAAATGGGTTTGCCCGCCAGGGGCAACATGGGCTTGGGCAGGCGCTCGGTAAGCGCTCCCAGGCGGGCCCCTTTTCCCCCGGCAAGAATCACGACCTGCATGTCGAGACCTTTGCCGCGCGGAAGCGGGGCTGCCGCAGGCGCCGTTTCCATCTGCTGGCGCTGCGAGCCGCTCACTGCTTTCCGAGGATTCTCCGGATCGCCAGCCGCACGGCTTCCGTCGAGTTGTAACGGTGCCGGAAACCGAGGGCGCGAATCTTGCCGACGTCGTACTGGAAGTACGGCACGTCGCCCACCCAGCCGACCTTGCCTCCCGAATACTCGACGGGCGTGCCCTGCAATCCCATCTCCGCCAGCACCGTCTCGGCGATCTGCCGCACGGAGGTCAGGCCGTCGCCGGCGACGTGATAGATCGCCAGCGGCCCGGCCGCCTTCTCGAACGTCAGCAGGATCGCCGCCACCAGATCCTTGACGTACAGGTACGGTTTCGTTTGCGAACCGTCGCCCAGCACGCGCAGCCGGCTGGGGTCCTGCCTGAGGCGCTGGATGAAGTCGTGGACCGCCCCGTGCGTCGAGCGCTCGCCGACGACGTTGGGAAACCGCAACACGCACGCCCGAAAACCGAAGCTGGCGGCGAATACCGAGAGAAACGCTTCGGCCGCCAGTTTGCTCGCGCCGTAGAACGAGACGGGGCAGAGCGGGCCGCTGGTCTCCCGCAGCAGTTCCGGCGTATCGCCGAACACCGCCGAGGTGCTGGCGAAGAACACCCGGCGCACGCCGTGCCGCTGCATGGCCTTGAGCGTTTCGACGGTGGTCATGAAGGTCAACTGCAAGTCGAGGTCCTGATCGCGGCTGCCCTGCTGGATATCCGAGTTGGCGGCCAGGTGGAACACCGCCTCGAAGCGGCCGGCCGCGAAAAGCTCGTCCAGTGCGGCGCGGTCGAGGACGCTCGCCCGCACGAAACGGAAATTCGCCCGCGGCAGGAGCTGGCAGATGTTCTCTTCCCGGCCAAGATAGAGGTTGTCGATGCAGTACACGTCGTCGCCGCGGTCCACGAGCGCGTCGCACAAGTGGCTGCCGATGAATCCCGCGCCGCCGGTCACCAGGACCCGCATGCGATTGCCTTCCGCGCGTCGAGGTTTCCCGGTATCTCTAGGACGTTGACGGTTTCCACGCGCGGTTCCTTTGCAGCGAGCGCTCGATGACTGCGTCCATATTGATGTATTCGAACTCTCCGAACCTGCCGTGCAGCACGATTCCCAATTCGCCCTCGCAGTATTTGCGGATCATGTCGACGTTGCGGCGATGCTCGAGATCGTAGATCACGTAGGCGTGCTCGAACCGCGACAGTTGCTGGGCCGCGAGATCGTCCCGGCGGCCGAGCAGCCCGGTAGCGATCAGCCCGTCGAGCACCCGCTCCAGCAGTTGCGCGTCGTCCATCTTGGAGATCATGTCCCCGGCACGATAGGTCACTTCGGCCAGCAAGGTCGTCGAGCCGTCGTCGATTTCGGGCGGAAACAGGAAATTGAGTTTCGTCAGGCGATGGAAGACCACATTCTTGTCAGCGAGCGTGATTGCGAAATTGTCGCCCACGTTCGCGCTTCGCACCCGCAGTGCGCAGATTGCGATCGAATTGAACCGCAGCCGGCTGGCGGCCTGGACCACCGGCTGAGGGACGCGCTCTTCCAGGGCTGCGATCAAGAGCGGGATCGGGATGGTCGATACCAGGCGGTCGTACTCGCGCTGCATGCCGTCCGTGGTGGTAACGCGCCAGCACCCGCCGCTTCTTGTAATGCGCCGGGCCGCCGCGCCCGCGCGAACGGTGACCCTTGCTCCCAACTTGGCCAGGAAACCGTTGACGAGAGATTGAATCCCGCCGCGCTTGGGATAATAGAAGTACAACTGGTGCACGTAGCCTTCCGTGGATACCCCCTGGGCGCTGCGCAGGATGTCTTCAGGCGGCGGCTTGGGGATGCGTTCCACCATCTGGGTGTCCATGAAGGCGGGATCGAACTTCCAGATCTTTTCGTTGTATGGCCGCAGGTAGAGATTCGTCATGCCCTCGCCGAACGTCGCCAAGAAGAACTGCAGCATGCTGGCGGGCACGTACTGGCTGTAGGGGTTGTGCAGAAACGTGGTCAAGCAGTAGTCGCAGTCGTGGGCCGAGAGCGCCGACAGCCCGTTCTCGAACGGATATTTGACGAAGCGGCCGTCGTGGAAGATCTTGTTCGACCGCCGCAGCTTGTGCACGTTGTCGCCGAGCATTTCGATCATCAGGCCCAGCACCTCGGCGTTCTTGGAGAACATGATGTGCGGGCCGACGTCGTAATGGAGGTTGGAAAACGGAAACGAGCGGCACAGGCCGCCGGGCCGGCTTTCCTTTTCCAGGAGGTCGATCGTGCCGACGCTCTCTTGCTCCTGCAACAGATAGGCCAGC
>Ga0326727_10007417_pt1 | contig 29031 bp, 21 predicted proteins | sample MB2enrmetagenome_FD_207643 | JGI IMG/M metagenome (GOLD analysis project Ga0326727, IMG submission 207643) | Lab enriched peat soil microbial communities from McLean, Ithaca, NY, United States - MB29MY | ecosystem: Environmental > Terrestrial > Soil > Wetlands > Peat | place: USA: New York... | reverse complement strand
ACTTCAAGATCTGGCGCGAGCAATATGTGCAGTTCCGTGCAGACGCCTTCAATCTCTTGAATCATCCGTCCTGGGGCGCTCCATCGGATGATACAAGCGACGACGGTGGCGGCGGTGATATCCTTGCTCCGCAGAGATTCCAGGCCAACACGCCCGATGCGCGATTCTTCCAGGTCTCCGCTAAGTACGTGTTCTAACAGCGAAGACAACCCGCAGGCGTGAAGGCGCCTGCGGTTCGAACAAGAATATCTCCCGCCGGTGAGAATGCGCCTGCGGGAGATATTGTTTACGCACCTGTTGCAAGATTCAATCTGCATGCGGACGGCCTTTCTTCCGTGCGCGGATCGCGCTTTTTCCTGGAATCGATGGTGTGCAATGGATGCCTCTCGACGGAATCTTCTCAAGTCGGCCGCAATCCTGCTGGTGGATCAGTGGGCCGGCGCACACGGCCGGGCCTGCGCCGATGAGCTCTCGAGCGTTGCGAGGAAGGACGAAAGGAAGGTCATCGTCGTGGCATGCGGCGGGATACGCCGTGCCGAAACCTTTCACGATACTGGCACCGGGAACATTCCCCATCTATACCGCGATCTGATGCCTCGGAGCGCGTTTTACCCCTCTCTTCGCAATGCCGGCGTGACATCGCACTACAACACTATCTCCAGCATCCTTACCGGAGACTGGCAGCGGCTGGACGATTGGGGCAAGACGCCGCCGGCCAGCCCGACGGTCTTTGAGTATCTGCGCAAGAACCTGGGATTGTCTCAGGACGATGCTTGGTTGATCTCCAGCAATAAGGCCCTGAGCAGCCGGATCGGCGCCAGTTCGATTCGCGACTTTGGCCCACGCTACGGCGCGAACGTGGTTTTTCCCAAGCAATTGCTGATCAATGCCGTGATTCGCGCGGCTTCACAGGGGCACCCGGAACACAGCGCGGATAGGGCCGCCATGCAGTCCGAGATCGAAGCCATCCTGCTGCATACCGACAGTTATGAGGGACTGGACTGGTCGGTTTCAGGAGATCCATCGTTGCTTGACCTTCGCATGCAAAGCTCCATGCTGCAGGCCATCGAGGATCTGGTGCGCACCAATGTGCCGATTACCGGGGACGAATTCACTTTTCTCGTCAGTCAGGAGGTCATGCGGCGATTTGCGCCCGCTCTGCTGGTAATGACATTCTCCGACGTGGAGGTAGCGCACTTCGGATCATTTTCGATGCACCTGGCCGGAATCCGCACCATGGACCGCCTGGTTTATGAGCTCTGGAATATGGTGCAGGCGCATCCCGCTTACAGCGGAAGGACGACGATCTTTGTTCTTCCCGAATTCGGCCGCGACTTCGACGGCTCAAGTAATAATGGATTCTTCAATCACAGGTCGTCTGACGATTCCACCAGCCTGACATGGATGATATGCATAGGCGAGGCCGTGCAGACCACCGGGGTTGTCGAACAGCCCGTCCAGCACATCGACCTATGCCCGACCATTGCCGGACTGCTTGGACTCAAGCCGCTGAATCTTCCCGGGAAGGTTCTGCCAGGAATCCGCATGGGACAGGGAACTTGACGATGGACACCAATGCCCAGACAAGACCGCACGACTTGGACGCGTATCACCGTCTCATCGAGCGATTGCCCGTGACCCTCAGGCCCTCTCTGAATCAGCAATTGAGCCAGTGGGAGTTGCTCTTCCCGTTCGAGCAAGACCGCCTGGCTGCGTTCATGAATGGTGTTGAAGCGTTCAGTCCAGTCGCTCTGGATGCGCTTACCGGGCCGCTGAGCGCGCTCGAAATGAAGATGGGCGTCAAGCAGTGGAACTTCTCCGAGGCCTCCGACACCATCGAAAATGCCTCACTGCTGGCGCGGTCGGCTTATTACGCCGAATGGCGCCGGGAGGTGCAAAGGGTTTTCGAGGCCATCAACGCCGCAGGGCAGAAGTCTTCGCCGGTGCGCGCCGAGTCAAGGCGACTGATACTGCTCATTCTCCCCAGAAGCCTGCCAGTGGACCCGCAGACCATCTGGAGACAGTGGGACTCGCGGGGACAAGAGATCAAAATCTCGGGCGATTCCGAACGTCTGTCTGAGTTGGTAACTCAAGGGCAACTGCGCCCCAGCGGACCGGCGGCAATGCAGGCGCAACCCGGCAATGCCGAGTCCTCAGACCTATGGCTGATTGAGGCGGATGGGAAGTTGGACGGAGCGCTCTCAGCACTTTCCCCGTTTGCAGTAACTTGCCTGAACTATGAAACGCTCAAGCCTTTCCGCGATCGATTCCTCGCCGAATTGAATAAAGCGCCCAAGAGCATTCAAGTCACCGATGAAATCATCGCCAACCTGCGGCGTGAATCCTGGGACGGCTGGAACCAGTGGCCCGCGGAAATCTCAGGGCAACCAAGGCTGCGCAAGTTTGTTATCGACCTCTATCTCAGTGGAAACGGGGCTCTCATCTTCTCCAACGCCTTTGTCGAATGGGGAGCATGTGAGGCCATCCGCCGCGCCCGTCCTCGAATCATCGTCGCCCGCTTTGGCATGCGCAGCAAGCCCAAGCCGTTTACCAGCATCGCGATCTTTGAGAATCAGCAGAGAGTCAGTTCGCTTCCCGACGTGGACGATCCTGAAAACAGCGCGGTCGATGCAGCCATTCTGGCCCGTTACACCTGGCTGGCCGCGTGCAGGTATCCGGAGGGAGAGCAGGCCATCTGCCTCTGTGTTTCCGAATTTCTGAATTCTGCTTATCTGGTTGCGCCTGCGTGGAAGAACCCTGGGTGGAGTCCGGAGCGCACGGTGACTCCGGAGGAAGTATACGAATGGCTTGCGGCACAGATGACAGTTTAAGAGCTGGTTCAAGCCGCGTTTGAGACGCACAGAATGATCGGCCGGCTTTGCCGGCAGGAGAACGAAATGAATCGCCGCCAACTGTTGTACGGAACCGGCATTGGACTCATGTCCGGCGCGATTGCGCACGCCCGGGTGAAGGCGCCATCAACGGACGATGCGCTGCCCCAGCCCAAGCCGCTCAACCTCTCTGACTACCAGCCCACCAGCATGCTGCATGTCAAAGAGACCCGCGTTCAGCGAGCGCGCTTCCCGGTCATCGATATTCACACCCACATTACCGAGACAAGCAAGGAAGTCAACGGCGTACCCCTGGCAGCAGAACGCAGTTTTTATGCACCTCCCGGGGAACTGCTGCAGGTGATGGAGCGAAAGAACATCCGCACCATGGTCAACCTCACAGGCGGTTTCGGATCGGGTCTGGCCGAGACTCTCGAGAAGTACGACAAGAGCCATCCGGATCGCTTTTACACTTTTACTGAGCCGTTCTATTCCCGCTTCCTTGAACCCGATTACCCGCGGATTCAGGCTCAGGCAGTTGAGCAAGCCAGCCGCGATGGGGCGCGCGGACTGAAGATTCTCAAGACCCTCGGTCTTTATCTCAGAGAGAACATCACTTCGGGCAAACTGGTCAGGATCGACGATCCCAGATTTGATCCCATGTGGGATGTGTGCGGGCAACTGAATATGCCGGTCGCAATTCACGTCTCCGACCCCATCGCCTTTTTCACTCCCACCGACCGGTTCAACGAGCGCTACGAAGAGCTGAACAATCACCCCGACTGGTCATTTTACGGCCGCGATTTTCCCACCAATGCCGAGTTGCTCGAAGCAAGAAACAGAGTGATGGCCCGCCATCCACATACGCGGTTCATTGTGCTGCATGTCGGCAACTTCGCTGAGAACCTTGAGAACGTCTCACAGAATCTGGACCGCTTCCCAAATATGAATATTGACATTGCCGCGCGCATCGGCGAATTGGGACGGCAACCAAGAACCGCCCGCGCGTTCTTTGAGAAATATCAAGACAGGATTCTCTTTGGAACTGATGCGACGCCGCACGTCGTCAATTATCCGCAGCAGCAATTCGACGAAGCCCTTTATGAAATCTATTATCGATTTCTTGAGACCGACGACGAGTATTTCGACTATGCTCCCGCGAAGGTGCCTCCGCAGGGGCGTTGGCGCATCTATGGAATCAACCTTCCGGAGCCGATTCTGCTTAAGGTCTACAACGGGAATGCCGCCCGCGAATTAAGGATTTCCATTTGATAAGCGAGATTCGCATGAGCGAATTGAAATTCAAAATGCCATACCGGGTTACGCTCGACCGCAACGGTGAGCGGGCAGCCCGGCAGCTCGTGTTGCTGAGGAGAGTGTCTTTGAAAAGTGTCCTTGCTTCCTGCGTTGTTCTTCTGGGCGGCTCAATCCACGCCGGCGCACAGGGCGACGGGGTGTTCAATAGCATCTACTCAGCTCGCGAGGTTGAGCTGGACACGCAACCACAGTCGGCCTTTTGGCAGGGCGCCGACCCGGTCTACGCTGAAGTCGGCAGCCATGGGCAACTGGTGACAGGCTATCGAACCAGGATTAGCTCCCGGTGGACGAAGAAGAGTCTATATCTATTGTTCGAGTGCCCGTACGAGGAGCTTTATCTAAAGCCTTCGCCCAACGTGGTGGATGAGACCTTTGCGCTATGGAATTGGGATGTCGCTGAACTGTTTATCGGTTCCGACTTTCGCAACATTCGCCGATACAAGGAGTTTGAGGTTTCACCCCAGGGAGAGTGGATCGACCTTGATGTCAATCTCGACCTTCCCGACCATACAGTGGGATGGACCTGGAACTCAGGGTTTCAGGTCGCCACGCGCATCGATTCATCGGCCAAAATATGGTACGGCGCAATGCGAATCCCCTTTGCAGCTCTCGATACTCGTCCTCCCAGAGCCGGCGCCACATTCCGCGTTAACCTGTATCGCAGTCAAGGGCCGCCCGAGCGGAAAAAAGCGATTGCATGGATGGCTCCCATGAGCGATACCTTTCATACCCCGGATCGTTTCGGCCTGCTCAGGTTGGCCAGGGGCAAGTGACCGTAGAAAGGCAGGCTCTCGATTGTGTGAGTGCCCCCAGGCCACAAACCCCATAACCAATCGCGTGACCACGGACTGGAAGAAAAGGTCGAGGTGAAATGAGCCCAGTGAATTCGTTTCTATCGGGTACGTGGCGCTCTGGCCGAATGGCCATATACTGCTCTTTCGTCATGTTACTGCTGGCAGCCTGGGTATCTCCGGCTGCGAGTGCCCAGGAGCGCAAGGACTTTCCGGTAAACGACCATCACATCGTCTACCACGACGTAAAGACGGATGCGAATGGCGCGATCGTGCCCTGGTACAACGACAGCCCGGCCGTTGCTTACGATCACGACATTCGTTTGCTATGGAAATTCTGGCACGGGATGAGGACCTGCGGGCAGGGTATTCCTTACTATCTGCAGCACCAGGTGTGGAAGGAGAAGGAGGATGACGAGCGGGGACTAGGCGGCGATCAGATCGATATGGCGATCGATTCCTGGAATCTGCTTTACGGCTATCTGGGCGACCCTGAGCTGCACCGGAACATGGCGATGATGGCCGACTTCTGGTTGGACCATGGCATGTCCGCGCCGGATATTCTCTACGCCAACCTCCCTTACCCCTACGATCTCGAGGTTTGTTCCGGCCGCTTCGATGGCGACATGCGCGCCGGCAAAGGCTACCTGCAACCGGACAAGGCAGGGAGCTTCGGGGTGGAACTTGTGCTTCTATACAAGGTGACCGGGGACAAAAAATATCTCACGGCCGCAGTCAAGATTGCGGATACGCTGGCAGCCACAGTGTCGCCTGGCGACGCGGATCATTCTCCATGGGGCTTTCGCGTGAATGCGGTGACGGGGAAGCCTGCGGAAGAGTTGCGCAACGGGAAACTTTTCACCGCGGCCTACACTTCAAACTGGACACCGGCGCTGCGCCTGTTCAGTGAACTCAAAGATCTGAATAAGGGAAATGCGGATGCCTATCAACGAGCGTCTGCAATTGCTGAGACTTGGCTCAAGAGATACGCGCTGCCCGCGAATAAGTGGGGTCCGTTCTTTGAGGACATACCGACCGCGGACTATTCCGACACCGAGATCAACGCGGACACGATGGCCGCTTATATTCTTGAACACCCGGAGTGGGACCCTGACAGCAAGGAGCAAGCGGCGGCGATTCTGCGCTGGACAGAGACTCGGCTCGGCAATCACAGCTTTGCTGCGCTGCACGTAATGCCGATTAACGAACAAACTGCATTTGAAATGCCTGGGAACAGCCACACCTCGCGACATGCCTGGGTTCGCCTGCTGTATTGCGAGAAGACCGGACACTGCAGTGACATAGAAGAGCAGATACGGCGGCTGAACTGGGCAACTTACTCAGTGAGCGATGACGGCAGAAACCGGTATCCCAGCGACGATATCTGGCTGACGGACGGTTACGGCGACTACGTTCGGCACTATCTGCGAGCCATGGCCTCTTTGCCGGAGCTGGCCCCCGATGACCAGAATCACTTGCTGCGCACCTCATCGGCAATCCAGAACATCGAGTATGCGGCCGATGCAATTACCTATGTGAAGTTCGATGCTCACTCGGAGGAGAAGTTCAAACTCGGCGCGGGAACTCCCATGCGCATGCGTGGAGGCAAGTTTGCCTGGGACCCGAAGACGAGGGTCATGATCGTGCACGCGTCGGCGAAAAAAGTCCGCATCGATCTGAACTCGCCGCGAAGCAGGCCGTAGAAGCGGTGTGCAGGCGCTCGTCGGCGTGCTGGGATTCTGGTTTCACCTCCAGGCGAATCTCGTTGAACCTGGCAGCAATCTCTTCTGCAAGCTTGTCAACGGTGCTCCGCCGATGGCGCCACTGCTCTCTCCAAATATTGTCGGGCTGGCGTTCATCGGACTGTGGGCCTTGATTCCCCATCTTCCGGAATCAGTCCCGCGCACGTCCTGGCTGGGAGCGACTTACGCCTGGGCGCCCTCAGAAAGAAGCGGAGGCTTCAAACTGAGGCGTCTGGGCAGACGACTCCAGATCGATCGCGCGGGGAAACAAGATATTGTTTTCCAGATGGATATGCCGGTGAAGGTCCAGCTCAAATTCCTTCAATCCGTCGTAGAAGGCATGGTAGGTGGGACAAGCGCCAGCCGGCGTATTGAAGTGATCGCTCAAACGGTCAATCTCGGCAAGGAGCCCGCCCGCGGCATCGTGCTCGCTGGTCATCATGGCGATGGGGTTGGCCACGGTACCGAAGCATGCATCGGGAATCGCGCCGCCAGTAGCCATTGCGGTTTCGAGGGCGGCAATGTAGGGAAACAGGATGTTTTCTTCCTTTGCCAGATGATGGGTCAGCTCGTCGTCGAGTTGCGCGATTGTTTTCTGTAGAGCGGGCAAATGGGCCTGTGTGTCCCCATGACGATTGACGACCTTCTGTGCGAGCGCCGCCAGCCGCGGAAGTTCCGCCTTCACATACGAGTGATGAGTCGAGACAATATGCTCGATAAGCTCTTGCAACGGGGTCTGCGACCAGTCAACGGGCGAAGGTTCGGCGGTAGTTGCTGCGGAATCGAGCGCAGCCAGCACTGCGTCGACGGAAACATCGTGGGCGACGCAGGCTTCGGCAAGAGGCTTGCGCCCCCCACAGCAATAGTCGATGCCGAAGCGTTCGAATACGCGAATGGAACGCGGATGCTCGAGGGCAATCTCTCGAACGGTCTGTGTAAGGGTAATCATGATTCTCTCCTGACATCACCTTAGAAGGACCGCATGAGGAGCGCAGCGACTTAAGTCACTGCGGCAATGAGCCGCCGGGCAACCATCGCGGTGCTAGACTTTTTCCCATGGCGAATGAACACATCGATCTGGCAGCGACACTGGAAAAGACGGCTCTTTTTTCCAGTTTGTCTCGTGCAGAAATCCAATCGCTGGCTGCGCGCACGGTGCGCAAGCACTTTACAAATGGCGAGCTGCTATTTTCGGAGGATGAGCCCTGCCACGGGCTGCACATCATTGCGCGGGGCAAAGTACGCATCTTCAAAACCTCGATGAATGGACGTGAGCAGGTACTGGCCATGAACCAGGCCGGTGAGTCAGTGGCTGAGCTTCCCGTGTTTGACGGCGGCCGCTATCCGGCTTCTGCAATGGCGGTTGAGGATGTGGAGCTGGCGTTCATCTCTCGCCAGGATTTTCACGCGTTCTGTCTCGAGCACCCCGAAGTGGCGCTCAAGATGCTGGCTGTTGTGGGCGCTCGCCTGCGGAGACTGGTGGGCATCATTGAGGAACTGTCCTTCACTACCATCCGCCAGCGTCTAATTTCTGTGCTTCTGCGTCTTGCAGAAACCGAAGGCCGGCAGACCCAGCGAGGAATTGAATTCCAATTGCCGGCGAGCCATCAGGAACTGGCCAGCCAGCTCGGAACGGTGCGCGAATTGATCTCACGTAACCTCATGCGTCTGCAGGCCGAGGGACTGCTGGATGTGGACGCACGGCAGATCGTGGTGAAAGATAAGAACGGTCTGAACGCGTTGCTGACGGCAACTTCTTAGATGTCAGTGATCGTAGTTATCTGCCTTGGGAACCAGCCGCATGTAAATAGCGCGCGAAACGTTGGTCTGCCAATGACCGGTGGCGCGCGCCAGCCCGATCAATCCAAAGAAGACAACCGCCAGCACCGCGGCCACAACCTGAGGCCTGAGAGCGCGACGCTGCCAGCGAAGTTGAGTCGCTTGCGGTAGCGCGCGATCGACCACGCTCTGCGGCCACGGCGGGAGGGATAACTGCAGCGCATTCTCTGCCGGACAAACGGCGATGCACTCCATGCATACAGTGCACTCAACGGAGCGGATCTGCACCAGTTTGTCCACCACGAGATGGGACGGGCAAACCTTGTTACATTTACCGCAATCGATGCAGGCCTGCTCATCGCGGCGAACCTTCACCGGGCTCAAAGTCGACACGACCCCCATTAGCGCACCGTAAGGGCAGAGAAAGCGGCACCAGAAATTCTGAACCAAGAGCGACAGCACGATAAGGATCGAAATCACCGCGATTCCCAACGTGCCGATGTGACGGAAGAAGTTGAGCATTTTGACATCTGCCACGATGCCGAACGGGGACACGAGAAAATCGCCCAGTTCCTGTGCCGACATGGTGAACACGATGAAGACGAAGAACGCGAGCAGCAGGTATTTCAGACTGCGCAGTGGCCAATCGAGCCACCAGGGCAGCTTCAGACTACGGCCAAGCAGGTTCCGGCCAAGCTTCCATAGGTATTCCGAGGCCGTGCCGATAGGGCATAGCCAGGAGCAGAACGACTTCTTCACAAGCAGGCATGCAAGCAGAAAAGCAGCGAAAAGAATCATCGCCGATGGATGAATCTCCGGTATGTGCCCGGTGACGAGAGAATACCTCACGTTCATCAATCCGGCGATCGGCAGCCAGCCGTCCACTCCGGCAGGCCGCTCCACATACGGTGAGCTGCCCTGGCTCTCAAAGAAACGGACCCAAAGAATGAACTGGACTCCGATCCATACGTTCAGCGCAACGAAGGCAAACTGCACCGCGTGCCGAATCTGTTGCGAACGGTCGGGTGACAATCTGCGCGTGAGAGCTTTCCTCTGCTTCATCGACATGTTGGGGTTCGCTTCAACCTTGCCGGGAGGTGCGGAAATGGTCAATATCGTTCCTTCCGCAACCTACGATAACCGCCCCTGGAACTCCCGCGTAGGACTTAAGTCACAGCATTCTTGCCGGAATCAATGTAAACGTGGAAAAAGACGGAATGAACGCAATTGTCTCCGTGGCTCCGGAGCTGAAAAAGGATATCCATGGCGCGAGAAGAAACTACCAGCGGAGTGAGGGACGCTCGGTCCAGAATGTGGTTCCTGCCGCGCGAACACGGAGCGACAGCGATGCTATTGATCCCAATCGTCTGCGCAGCGATCCTTTCCCGCCAATGGCGTTGGAGCGAGCTTGCCACGCTGACGGCTGCATTCGCGGCTCTGGCCGCCAAAGACCCCATGGTGATCCTGGCGCGCCAGCGCTTCGTGTGGAAACAACAGCACCCTGAATCTTCTGCCGCTACGCGATGGCTTGCAGGTTGGAGCACCATTCTTCTCTTGAGCGGCCTCGTATTGCTGGAGACATGGCCTCTCAAGGCGATCTTGGCAATGGGTCTCGGCGTTGCCGCATTTTCGGCGCTGGCCATCGCCGTAAACGTCAAAAACCGCCAGCGCTCGACATTCTTTCAAATCGCAAGTGCGGTAGCTCTTACATCCAGTTCACTGGCCACTTCGATTTCGGCAACGGGTGGCATCACGCCTTGGTGCTGGTGGCTGTGGCTCTTGTTGGCCATGCAGGCTACTGCAGGAATCCTGGTGGTCCACGCCCGGCTCGATGCGCGCATCGCCTTGCGCCAAACCGTGCCCGCGGATCAACAATCTGTACGATCCCGCCGCGCGGCCCAGATCTCACTGATTGCATTGGCCTGCGCTGCGGCGACAACCGTTGTGCTTGGGCATGGCTGGATGGCACTGGCGCTGCTCACGCCCGTGATCGGCTACTGGTACGATCTTCGCTGTCAACGTAACGCCGAATGTCTTCAACTCCCATTGAAGAAGGTCGGTCAGCGGGCGCTTGCGATCTCCTCTCTATTTGCCGTCCTGCTGATCGTCGGATTCTGGTAGCAAAAGATGTTTGCGACCAGATCCATTACAGGAATGTACTTAATGATTCACTCGACCTTTTAGCGTTGGCCGCAGATCCTGCCGCGACGTATCCGCGAACACTTGCCGTCCCTTCTGAATTGACCCTCGAGTAGTACTGACGGATAGTCAGTGATACGCCCGGAACTCAGAATCCGGGGAATTTCATCGCCGCATTCTCCGACGAGAATGTTGGCGATTTATCACGCTCGGAGACAAAGGACTGCGCTATTCGGCTGAAGTGAGGCCCCGTATGCCGGCTCGGTGGTCGAACAGGAATTAGAAGCCGTTGAGCCTGGCCAGTGCGAAGCCGCCACGGAGATTCACGACATCTTCGAAGCCGCTGCCCATCAGCGCGCAGGCGGCCAGATAGCCGCGTTGGCCCTTGTGGCAATAGACCAGGATCCTGCGATCGCGCGGCAGCTCGCCGAGCCGGTCGCGGAGCTCACCCAGCGGAATATTCACGGCATTCGGGAGGGTGCCGGATTCGGCCACTTCGCTTTTCTCGCGCACGTCGAGAAGGAATTCGCCGTTCGGCTTCCAGTTTTCAGGTGAAATGGTTGCCAAATCGCCGCGCACAATGTGATCGGCAACAAATCCTGCGATATTGACCGGATCGTGGGCCGAGCTGAACGGGGGCGAGTAGGCCAGATCGAGGTTCTCCAGGTCAAAAATGGTCATTTTGCCTGCAATCGCAGTAGCAAAGACGTCGGTGCGCTTGTCAACGCCCTCTTCGCCAACGATCTGCGCACCAAGCAGGCGCCCGGTTCCGTCTTCGGCAATGATCTTGATCGTCATCGGTCTTGATCCGGGATAGTAGCCGGCGTGATTCGGGTCGATGGTGACGCTCGTGAAAAAGCTGAATCCGGCCTTGGCTGCCTGCGCACTGTTGAGGCCGGTGAATCCCGCGGTCATGTGCAGGACACGGACAATGGAGGTTCCCAGCGCGCCGGGATAGAGAAAGTGCCCGCCCGCCGCGTTGGCTCCCGCGATGCGTCCCTGGCGGTTGGCAGGGCCGGCCAGGGGAATGCGTGTGCGCGCACCGGTGAGCATGTGAGTAGTTTCGGCGGCATCGCCCACGGCGTAGATGTCAGGGTCAGAGGATTCCAAGCGGGCGTTCACCTTGACGCCGCCGGTGAGGCCGATTTCAAGGCCGGCCTGCCTCGCCAGTTCGACCTCGGCTCGAACGCCAACGCTGAGCAGGATCGCTTCGGCCGGGACGAATGCGCCATCTGCCAGCTCCACGCCCTCCGGGCTGAAGGACTTTGCCTCCGTGTCGGTCAGGATTGCAAAGTCGTTGCCGCGAACGCGGTTTTGCAACTGCATGGCCACGTCGTTGTCGAGCAGCGGAAGGATGTGCGGCAGCTTCTCGATAACGGTCACGTGCATGCCGCGGCGGTGAAATGCCTCGGCCATTTCGAGACCAATAAATCCACCACCGATGACGGCGGCTGTCTTTGGCTGGCGCGAGTCAACGAACGCGATCACACGATCCATGTCGGGAACGTCGCGGAGTGTAAAGACGTTGGGCAGGTCAGCACCGGGGATTGGAGGCACGATTGGTTTTGCGCCCTGGCTCAGAATCAGCTTGTCGTAGGGAAAATTTTCTTCGTAGCCATCGCTGCGGCGGACCCGGATGGTCTTGCCGGTCCGGTCGATGGAGATAACTTCGTGGTTCACGTGAACGTGGACGCGCGAGCGAACCCACATCTTTTCCGGGGTCATGATCAGGAGCTTCGAGCGGTCCTTGATCTCGCCGGCGATGTGGTAGGGCAGACCGCAATTGGCGAAGGAACTGTAAGGGCCACGTTCGAAAATGTGTATCTCGGCCGATTCGTCGACGCGCCGGGCCCGGGTAGCGGCGGAAGCACCGCCTGCCACGCCACCGACAATGACGATTCTGGGTGCAGTTTTCATCTTCTACTCCGCATGGCAGCAATCACAGGAACTCTCCTGTCCACGGTTCCAGGGCATCCTGGCGAGCAGCAGGGCCATTCCGCACGTTCCAGTAATACCGGCGAAAAGAAGTCCGCAGCCGAGAAAGAGCGGCAGAACCGCGAACCAGCGATTTACGGCGAGCGCCAGAACAGCTCCGGCGGCTGCAAGCGCGCCGGCGACAATCTGAACCTGCCGCATCAGCGGGAGCACGCTGCGGGCGCCGTGGTGGACCGGAAGCCCCGCGTCCATCCAGGCCTGCGTGCCGCCCTCGACCAGGACGGAGTCGTCGCATCCGGCGCACTCGAGCTGTTCGATGGCTTTCGTCGCCCGTGCGCCGGCCTGGCAGAGGACGTAGATGGGCGTGCCCGGCTTGTGCTCGGCGAGAAAGGCTTCGACCTTTAATTCGCTGAGTGGAATCAATCTGGCGCCCGGCACATGCGCGTTGGCATATTCTGGAGGCGTGCGGACATCCAGCAACTCATGCGCATTGCCGGAGCCGAGAATTGCCGCGAGCGCGGCGGGAGAGACGGAACTGAATTTGATCTTGACCATATTCATATATGACTATATGATCAATCAGTGATATATGTCAACTGCCAGAACAACCCGGGATCTGACCGACGCCGAACTGGAGAAGGTGGCGGGGCAATTCCGCCTGCTGGCCGAGCCCATGCGTCTGAAGATTCTGCAGGCTCTTTGCGCAAGGCCGCTCACGGTTGGCGAGATTGTGGCTGCGACCGGCGCGACACAATCGAATATCTCAAAGCATCTTGCGCTGCTCAGGTCGGCGGGGATCATCGAGCGCCACAAGGATGGCCTGTTTGTCTACTACGGCATGAGCAATCCGCTGACCATGAAGCTGTGCGAGCTGGTGCACAAGGAACTGCTGCACCAATCGTGAACTTAGCTTGATGCATTCACCTTGCCGCGCAGCACAGGCTCATTAGGTCGTTGAGTTTGGGTTGGCTGCTATATCCAGTGCAGGCTAGGTATCTGTTTCCACGAGGATTGCTGGATTCTCCTACCTGCTCTCTTCCCATGGACACTCCCCTGAGTACTGCTGGCGGTTGCCGTGGATGGCTTCGGGGCTGACACTTTGGTGAATCGTTCAGTTCCCATTACATGGAACTGATTCGAACTACATTTGGGTTCCCGTTTTGAGGACAAGGTTGTAGGCGGCACAGCAAATTTCTGCATTACAGGTGAAGCCGCATTCCCTGACGGTGGGAAACGCAGCGAATCCCGCTGCGAGGCCCTGCCCACGCAGCGATGGCCGTCGGGCACTTGAAGGCAGCGCATTGAGGATGCAGTCCAATTCGACTGCGATGCAGGACTGACAGTACAAACGATTGCCGACGCCAATACAGTCTCATCGTAGGGTGAAGGGTAGATCAGACGACAACCAACTTGAATAACACAGCTCCCGAAAGACAGAGGTCACCCTGGTTTCGCGTTGCACAGATTATTCTTTTAGTCACCTTTGTGGTTGCCGTTTATCTGCTCGGCTTAAGCATGGTACATCACCGTTTCTTTCAAAGCAGCCGTATTGACCGGAATGGCCACGTCAGGCAATAGCGGCTACTTCTACGGTAAAGCAAATTCAAATACGTTACTGCCCGCCTCGACTGGCTGCTTCTAGCAAATAGCTGAGCAACCTATTTGGCGTATGTGCCGTCCAAGAACGATGGGGAACCCTGACGGCCGGCGCGGTCATGGGTTGCCCCCGCTGAATGGGTTAAACCTCGATCTGTGTCCCGGTGAAAGTGCAAAGTTGGAGTGCAACCCGGTCTTTCAATCTCTTAGGGATCATCGCGTTCCTGGGATTGTCTGTTTGTGTGTTCGCATGGGGTCTGCAATATAAGCTTTCTCTTTACGATCCAGCTCAGCCAGCCTCTCATCAGATTCCACAGGCTAAACTCCTCTCCAGGAATGAACTGACTTCAACGACAGCAGGCCCACGGGTAATTCGAACGAAATCCTCCACTAAGGTCAGTTACACCGTTCCGACCGCCGTCTTCTTAGTTCTGCTTCTGGTTTTTTGCGCAATGAGCCCGCAAGTGACGGGCCAAAGGGAAGAGCGCGCCAGCGATTCGTGGCACCTTCGCCGTGGCCAATTGAGTTTTCTCTTCGTTCGCCCCCCTCCTCTCTTCGCCTAGTTTCTTCACTCCAAAGTCGATTGATGCATCCGGCTAAGGCCAATAGGCCGGCGCCGCACTGCGAGCTTTTCGCCGCCGGCTATGTCGCGCCATTTCAAACCAAAGAAATCACAAATTCTGATGTAAGGGGTCTAGTCGAACCATGCGAAAGCAAGCCTCCCTTATTCTTGCCGCCGGCTTGGCGCTCTCAGTCACGGCCAGCATCGTTGCTTGTCACACGGCGGATAGCAAATCGGAAGCGAGAGCCGCAACTGTTCCCTCCGCAAAGGTTGCCACAGCGCAGCGGGGCGATATCACCCACGTGCTTACGCTGGCCGGTCAGTTCCAGCCTTACCAGGTTGTGGATGTGCACCCCAAAGTGAGCGGCTACATGTCGCGCATCAATGTGGATATCGGCGACATCGTTCATCAGGGCCAGACGCTGGCGGTTCTTGAAGTGCCGGAGTTGAAGGCACAGTTACAGCAGACAGTATTCCAGTTGCAGCAGACCAAGGAAGAGATCACGCGTGCGCAGCACGATGTCGGCCGAGCTGAGGCCGAGCACGCAGCTCTTCATGCAGCATCTGATCGCCTGAAGCAGGCGGCCGCCGGCAGGCCGGGCTTGATTGCGCAACAGGAGCTCGATGATGCCGAGGCCAGGGATCTTTCGTCGGAAGCGCAGGTGGACGCAGCCAAATCAGCGTTGGCGGCGGCGCAAGAGCACGCAGGTTCAGCCGAGTCAGAACATCAGCGCATTGAAGCTCTGCACGACTATACCAATGTAACGGCTCCTTTGGATGGGGTCGTGATCTGGCGCTATGCAGATACCGGCGCACTGATTCAGGGTGGCACCAACTCCAACGACCAGGCGCTTCCCATCGTGCGGTTATCGCAAAGTAATCTCCTCCGATTGCGCATCCCGGTGCCCGAGGACGATGTCAAATTCGTCCACACCGGCGACCGGTTGCAGGTACGTGTTGATGCGATCGGCCGGTCCTTCACCGGAAAGATCGTGCGCTTCACGCGCGAAGTGAATTTTGAAACCCGGACCATGGAGACGGAAGTGGATGTCGAGAACAAGGACCTCTCCATCGCTCCGGGGATGTATGCCAACACGATGTTCCAACTGGCACACGTAACAAACGCCGTAACGATCCCGGTCGAAGCGCTGGAGCTGAACGGGCAGCAGGAAACTGTCTACGTGCTCGACGACAGCAATCACATTCATATTCGCAACGTCACTGTGGGACTGCAGGGATCGAAGCTGGCCGAGATCTCCAGCGGCCTCAACGCCGGCGACCGAGTGGTGATAGGCGGCCAGAATAAGTACGAGGAAAACGAAGAGGTCAACCCGCTGCAAACTTCAGAGCCGGCCTCAGAGACCGTGCAAGAGACGGGCGGAATGATCGACATGAAAGCTGAAGGAAGTAATGGAGATACGCACTGATGCCGAAGTTTGCCCTCAGGTTTCCCTACTTCATCATCATGCTTTGCCTGCTGGTTTCCCTTGTGGGTGCGGTAAACATCGCCAAGATGCCGGTGGACCTGTTTCCCAGGATCGATATGCCGGTGGTGGTGGTTGCGACGTTTTATAACGGAATGCCGCCGGAGCAGATTGAAGCCGACATTACGAATACGTTTGAACGATTCTTTACCCTGGGCGCAAATATCGATCACAGCGAATCGCGTTCGCTGACGGGCGTGAGCCTGATCAAGATTTACTTCAAGCCAGGCACTGATCCCAACGCAGCGTTGAGCAACATCGCCAATCTGGCCATGGCCGATCTGCGCCGATTGCCGCCGGGAACGTTGCCGCCGGTGGTGCTGGGCATGGATGCCTCCACTCAGCCCGTGTGCCTGGTAACGCTGAAGGGCCAGGGGCTGAACGAGACCAATCTGAAAGATCTTGCGCAGTTCCAGGTGCGCAACCAGATTTCGAATGTGCGGGGCGCGTCGGTGCCGCAGCCCTACGGAGGAACGTACCGTCAGATTCAGATCTACGTAGATCCGCTGAAGTTGGAGGCGCGCAACCTGAGCTTGAATGACGTGGTTACTTCCGTAAACAGTTCGAACCTGATTCTACCGGCGGGCGATGTGCGAATCGGCTCAAAGGACTACAACATCTACGCCAACAGCCAGTTCCCCGATGCGAATTCTATGAACCAGATGCCGCTTAAGTCGGTGGGCAACTCGTCGGTGCTTGTCGGTGACATTGGCAAAGCGATCGACTCCGGCGCACTGCAATACAACATCGTTCGCATCGACGGACAACGGTCGGTTTACGTGCCGGTCTTCAAACAGGGAGGGGACAGTAACACCATCACCATCGTCAACGGAATGAAAGCCGCAATTAAGCATCTGGTCGACATTCCTGAAGCGCTGAAGACCGACGTCGTATTCGACCAGTCGGTCTTCGTCAAGCTGGCAATCAAGAATGTTTCGAAGGAAGCGTCCATCGGTTTGGTGCTTACAGGCGTGATGATTCTTGTCTTTCTGGGCAGCCCGCGCGCGATGATTGCCGTGGTACTTTCCGTTCCGCTCTCTATGGTTGCCTGCCTCTTAATCGTCGACTATATGGGCGGATCCATTAACACCATGATTCTGGGCGGGCTTGCGCTTGTCTTTTCGCGACTGATCGACAACGGCGTGATCGTGCTTGAAAACATCTTTCGCCACATGGAGATGGGTGAATCGCCTGAGGTTGCGGCTGGGGCGGGCGGAACAGAGGTTTCGATGGCGGTGCTGGCGGCCACATTCACCACATCCATTGTGTTCTTCCCGGTAACGTTTTTCACCGGCGTGAGCAAGTACATCTTCACTCCGATGGCGCTGGGTGTGGTGCTTTCAATCTTCGCATCGTACTTCTTCGCCATGACCGTGGTACCGCTCTTCTGCGCCAAATTCATCCGCCTGCACGGCGACGTAGAAGGCAAACAATCTCAGCCGAACTTCTTCACCCGCTTCGAGACCACATTCAACGACAAATTCCAGGCCATGTTGGACTGGTACGAGGGCCGCGCGATGCGGGCTATGGAACGGCCCGGTCTAACCACTGCGATGATCTTCGGTGGCGTGTTGCTGCTGCTGATTGTCACTGTGCCCTTCATAGGCCGCGCGTACTTTCCCCGTACCGACCCAGGCCAATTCATCATCGACGTGCGCATGCCAAACGGGACTCGACTGGAAGTAAGTAACGACTACATCGCAAAAGTTGAAGACATAATACGCAGCGTGGTGCCGGCCAAGGATTTGGATATGGTCGTCTCCAACATTGGCGTCTATCCCGATCTTTCGGCAATCTACACCACCAACGCTTCAATGGACACCGCTTTTGTGCAAACCAGCCTGAAGGAGGGCCATAGGGTCGGCAGCTATGAGTACATGCGCCGCGTGCAGGAAAAGCTTTCGCGGGAGATGCCGGAACTATCTGCCTACTATCAGGCGGGTGGGTTGGTGGATTCGGTGATCAACCAGGGACTGCCGGCGCCGATCGACATTCAAATCAAATCGCAGGACATGAAGAGTTCCTACGCCCTGGCTACACAACTGGCGACGAAGATCAAGGCGATGCCCAACGTTCGCAATGTTTACATTCCGCAGAGCATCGATTACCCCGGACTGGCGCTGAACATTGACCGCGAGCGCGCCAGCCTGATCGGGCTTTCGGCCAAGGACATAGTGGACGACGTAATTACGGCGCTCACTTCGGACGGCATGGTGGCCCCAAGCTATTGGATCGATCCGAAGAGCGGCAACAACTACATGGTCACGGTGCAATACGCGAACAGTTGGATTAACAACATGTCGATGGAGGATGTGAAGAGCATTCCGTTGCGTGGCGTGCGTCCTGCCGGCTTTGGGCCAATGCAGGAGGGCGGTCGGTCGGATCCAACCTCATCGCAGACGCCTGGCAACGATAAATCGGCGGGCTACGTGCCGTTGGGCGCGGTAGCCGATATCCAGCAGATCAACACGCCTACCGAAGTGGACCACAACCAGATTCGCCGAGTGATCGACATTTATGTGGCAACTAAGAGCGAGGCGCTGCAGGGCGTGGGCGCACAAATCGATCGGCTGCTGGCTGACACGAAGCACGACCGGAACACGGTGCTCGATGTGAGGGGTGCCGTGGTGAGTATGAACCAGGCATTCCACGACTTCGGCGTGGGTCTGATCATCGCCATCCTCCTCGTCTACCTCATCTTGATGGCCCAGTTCGCCTCGTTCATCGACCCCTTCATCATCCTGATGGCTATTCCACCGGGCTTGGCTGGCGTGGCGCTCATTCTGCTGGTGACCGGCAGTTCACTGAACATCATGTCGCTGATGGGAGTGATCATGATGGCCGGCATCGTGGTGTCGAACAGCATTCTGATCGTCGAGTTTGCGGGGATTCTTCACAAGCAGGGTATGGAGCTGAAGGAGGCCGTAGTCGAGTCGTGCAAGGTTCGCCTGCGCCCCATTCTGATGACCTCGCTGGCGACGCTGCTCGGCATGATTCCGATGGCGCTGGGACTGGAGGCGGGCAGCGAGCAATATGCGCCGCTGGCGCGGGCCATCATCGGCGGGTTGGCACTATCAGTCGTCGTCACCATGTTCCTCGTTCCAGCGGTGTACCTGGTAATCCATGGACGGGACGAATCCAAGACCGTGGTTGAGGAAGGACAGGCATGACTGAATTTGCACAGAGAAGACTGATCCTTGCCGCGTGCTCGTTATTATTGATGGCCTTCTTGCCATGCGCAGTGCGCTCACAACAGGCTCCGGCGGCGCCCATGCCCTCCCTGGAACTTCCGGCGGCACAAGCGTCAACTGGGCCCCCTGCGCCTTCGGGGCCGAGGCTGACACTGGCAGACGCGGAGCGCATGGCAATTGAGCACAACCCAAACATCAGCGTGGCTCGTCTATTAGCTTTGGCGCAGGCGCAGGTAACGCGAGAAGTTCGTTCTACCCAACTCCCCACTGCACAGGGTGCACTGACGGCCGTAGACGCACACGAGAACAGCCGAATCACGGCTGGGTTACTCAACAATCCAACCGTCTACGATCGCGCTGCAGGAGGCTTGACGGTAAGCCAACTCATTACCAATTTCGGGCGCACACACAATTTAGTGCTCAGCGCGCAATCGAACGCGAAGGCACAGCTCGAGAACGAGCGGGCTACGGAGCTCGACATCAAGCTGGCAGTGGATCAGGCGTTCTATCAGGTGTTGACGAGCCAGGCGGTGCTGAAGGTAGCGGAGGAGACGGTAAACCAGCGCCAGGCGACTGTGGACCAGGTGGGTGCTCTCACCAAGTCAAAGCTCAGGTCGGATCTCGATCTGAGCTTTGCAAATGTGCAACTCTCACAGGCCAAACTGCTTTTGCTTGACGCCCAGAATAACGCCGCTGCCGCTATGGCAAGCCTCAACACCGTGTTGGGGTCCGAACGGGATGAACAATACACGCTCGTGGATGAGACCACGGCAAGCCCTGAGCCCGCACCCCAGAATGCCGATGCGTTGCTGCAAACAGCGTTCGCAGCGCGTCCCGATCTGGCAGCGCTCAACTACAATTACGCCGCTGCCCGCCAGTTCAGCACCGCCGAACGTGATCTGTGGATGCCGACCGTTTCGGCGTTAGCCGCGGTGGGCGGCACACCCGTCCGCGCGGATCAGATTCAATCCTCGTGGTACGGCGCAGCCGGTGCAGACATCAGCATTCCCGTGTTCAACGGGTTCCTATTCAACGCTCGCGCACAGGAAGCAAAGCTGCGTACCAATGCAGCCGGGGAACAAGTGAGAATCCTGCGCGATGTGATTGCGCGCGATTTGCGCACCGCGGTCCTGAATGCGCAGAACGCGTTTCAGCGTATCGGCGTCACGCAGGAAATGCTGAACGAGTCGAACATGGCTCTCGATCTTTCAGAGGCACGGTACAAGATCGGCTTGAGCGGGATCGTGGAGCTGACCCAGGCGCAACTTGCACAAACTCAGGCAGAGATCGCCTACGCGAATGCCCGCTACGCCTATCAAACCGCGCTGGCGGTAGTACGGTTCCAGACGGGTCAGTAGCCTTGTGGAATCTGCCATGCCATTTACGGCGTAATTGGATTCTCCCCTCTACTAGACGTATCCATTCCTCCGTGAGAGGCGATCATTCTAATCAATCTGATGTTGAGCTCTTTTTCGAGGAGATTGCCACCATGCCGGTGATTGGCGACAGGCCCGATTTGAACTTGAGGACCGTTATCTATGCAACAGACTTCTCTCCCTGCTCCAAAAACGCTGGCTTCTACGCCGCGCGCCTGGCTGCCTTTTTCTCAGCAAAGCTGCTGGTGACTCATGCCTTCACGCTGGCACAAGCCGCGATGGAAGTTGAGATCGGTGACAGGCTATTAAGTCAGCAAAGAAACACTTTGGCGGATCTCCTATCGAAAGAGGCTGCTCTCTTGGGAGCAGGTCCGGTTAAAGCGATTCCTGTCCTTCTCGAAGGGGAACCGGTGCATGTAATTCCGGGTCTGGCGGACATGCATGAGCCATCAATGATCGTTCTGGGAACGCACGGTGGGGGTCGGATCGAGCGGGGGATCATTGGCTCGGTCGCGGAGAAAATCCTAAGGTCCACCTGCTGGCCGGCGCTTACGGTGGGTCCTCAAGTACAGCCGTTGGCTCCACATGTATTTCCTTTCGAAAGGATCCTCTTTGCAACCGACTTTACCGGCGCGGCCGCTAATGCAGCTACCTACGCTTTGAAATTCGCCGAGGCATTCGGGGCGAAAATCGATGTGCTCAATGTGATTCAGGAGGCCGCAATCGATCATCCAGATCGCCTCGCCCATCTTCAGACTCGCTTCTTCAGTGCCCTTGACGCCCTCGTGCCGCAATGTGCCAAGGAGTTCTGCGATCCAAGAACGTATGTGGCTGTCGGCGGGGCGCACGACAAAATCCTTGAACACATCAGAGAGCGATCTATCGAACTCCTGGTGCTCGGTATCCGAAAGACTTCGCATATCAGCATGGAGATGAGAACATCTGGGGCCTTTCGGATCATAGTAGATGCTCCTTGCCCAGTCTTGACGATTAGAAGCTGAGAATTGAATCGCTTTGCTGGAGAATTGGATGGGAAGTCGGAAGAGGCGGCCGAGCTACGAGTATCACCACACCCCAACAACACTGCTGATCGCATTGTTTGGGGGTGCCTGTGCCTTCGTGGCTGTTGAGACCTTCCTCCCGGACCTTTTGGAGTTGTCGGAGAGTCAGTTAGGCAAGTTTCCGGGCTGGCAAGTCCATATGGGATTGACGTGCATTGAAATCATGATTTTCTTCGCGTTCTTGTTCTTTCTGGAATTGTTCGAAACAAGGTCACGCATGACAGCGTGGCGAGCAAGTGCACCGTGGTTGCCTCTCGTTGGGCTCGCCTTGTTGGCAACAATCGTCCACATCCCCTACTCCATTGTGATCCTGGTAGGAACAATCTATGGCGTATGGGCCTACCGCCAAACCTCCAGGGTGCGTCGCTCGCCCCACCTTCCGTGAGCCGAAAGCGAGCGCTTAGTTGTTGCGTTGCTCGTCGCAAAGCACCATGGGTTACGGCCTTGGCTCTCCTGCGTGTGCCCTCGTTCCAGAAGAGTTGGTAGGTTTGTCCTTCAGGAAGGTCGATGAGACACTTGCCGTGCTTCTTGTAGCCAGATTTTGTGCGGATCTAGAGTGCTGCGGTGAGGCTTGCCATCCTTCTCGTCTCCGGGTCCTGAAATCCGAGAAGTTCGCGATTGGTCGAAATTTAGTAACAGGAATATAGCAACTTGAATAGCAAAGTCAATAGAATCAATAGATTAAACGTATGGCGGAGAGAGGGGGATTCGAACCCCCGGTACAGCTTTTGACCGTACAACGGTTTAGCAAACCGCCGCCTTCAGCCACTCGGCCATCTCTCCGGCTCATTCAGAGCGATTATACCGGAATGCCGGCTTCTCTGTTTTACCCCGCGGCACTGTTGACAATCGGGGTCAAATAATTCTGCGCCGAGGGTTATTTTTCTCTCCTTCAGCGCACCAATTGTTGTTAGATTCACATTGTGTTCCACCGTCGCCAGCCCGCGCGGCGCGCCATAAGGATGCTGCCGCTCATCGCCGCCACCTATTTCATGGTCTCGGGTGGACCTTACGGCATCGAAGACATTCTTGGCGGCGCGGGATTCGGTAGGGCCATTCTGATTCTGCTCCTGCTGCCGCTGGTCTGGAGCCTTCCCACGGCGCTCATGATCGGCGAACTGGCCGCAGCCATCCCCGCCGAGGGTGGATTCTACGTGTGGGTGCGCCGCGCGATGGGTCCTTTCTGGGGCTACCAGGAAAGCTGGCTCTCGCTTACCGCCAGTATCTTCGACATGGCGCTCTACCCTTCCATCTTCGCGCTCTACCTGGGCGCGCTGGCGCCGTCGCTCACTGCGGATTGGCGCGCCTACGCCTGGAAGCTCGCCGTGGTTGCGGTGTGCTGCGCGTGGAACCTGCGCGGCGCGCCCGCGGTGGGCGAGGACTCAGTCAAGCTGGGCGCGTTGCTGCTGGCGCCCTTCGCCGCCTTCGTCGTTCTCGGCCTCTGGCATGGCATCGCGGCGCATCCCGCCATTGCCTGGGGAAGGCCGGCGGCGGGCGCGGGCATCTCCACGGCGCTCCTGGTGGCCATGTGGAACTACATGGGCTGGGACAACGCTTCCACGGTGGCGCGGGAGGTTGAGAATCCCCAGCACAACTATCCGCGCGCCATGATCGCCGCGGCCATCCTGACCGCATTCACCTACGTTTTGCCGCTGGCGGCAATGGCGATTGGCGGGTTGTCGCCCGCGGGTTTCACCACCGGCTCATGGGCCCTTGCGGCTCGTTCGCTTGGCGGGCAGGTCCTGGTGCTGGCCATCGTGGCCGGCGGCGTCGTTTGCGGCGTGGGCATGTTCAACGCGCTCATGATGAGTTACACCCGCCTGCCCATTGCCATGGCCCAGGACGGAATGCTGCCCCGCGTACTGGCCAGGCGCAACAGCCGCGGCGTGCCGTGGGTGAGCGTGCTGGCCTGCGGTGCGGCCTGGGCGCTGGCGCTCAAGCTGCCGTTTGAGCGGCTCATCTCCATCGATCTCATTCTGTACGGATCGAGCCTGCTGCTGGAGTTTGTGGCGCTGGTGGTGTTGCGCGTTCGCGAGCCCTTGCTCAAGCGGCCCTTCACCGCCGGCAACTTCGTCTCGGCCTGCATGCTGGGCGTGGGACCGGCCTCGCTCATCGGCTACGCTTTGTGGGCCTCGCGCAGCGAGAAACTCGGCGACCCGAATACCGCATTCGGCAATGTCTCGGCGTTATGGTTCGCAGCCATCATCGGGCTGCTCGGCCCGGTATTTTACTGGATCACCACCGGAGCGTGGCGACCCGCGCGTGAGCCGGTGCACCCGACGCAGCCTGCGCCCGAGGCTGAGGGCTAGCGGCCTTCGGGGCGCACAGTTTCTGTACGGCTTCTGTACTTACACAGCCCTGCACGGCTGCCGCACAGCCCCTGCACAGTTGGAACTGTGCAGTTTTCTGCTGTCAACTTGTTGATTTGATTGGGCCGGCTAGCGTCTGTACAGTTTCTGCGGGGTTTTTGGAAAAACGACCCGTCATACAAACGCCGGTGAGGGGTTGGTCTATGACTCGGGCCATGCGGCTGACTGGGCGGTTGCTGCTGTTCATGTTCCCGGACGGTTCCTTTCCTATCTGGAATTGTGCGCCGGAGCCCCATATTTATCTGCAACGTCAGCAGGTGCTAAACGCTTGAAATGCAATGCAGCAAACTGCGCCCCCTCTTGACATCTCCCCTTGAGCGCCCGATGCGGGTCGCCGCGCAGGCAGGGAGATCGGGAATTTCTTCTGATTCCAGTGTGCACGGGGAAGGGGAAATTAAATGCAAAAGGCAGCGGAGCTAGCGGAGTTAGCGGGGTTGGCCGACTCCGCATTACAAATCGTTGAATGCACTTCGAGAAGAGCAATACCCACGCAGAGTCCGTTTATCAAGTTTCCCTCGTCTTGAACTCTACAAGGCGGGTGCAATCGATCAAACGGGCAAGGGTTTGAAGGGTGAATACCTTGCCCCGCGTCGAGAGGATGAGCTTTTTCATATCCTCACGGCGAACCTTGAAGCCTCGTCCTGCAATGCAAGCAATAACCTCGAAGCGTGGGTGCTCACCAGGATTGAGCCCCTGTGTGCTCAGCTCTCCAAGATGTTGCACTCGTGTCACCTTGTCACGCGCCGTGCCATCATCTTCAGTGATCTTCGCCTCAATCACAATCTGCGGATTGAACTCGTTGGGAATGATGAAATCCGGTGCTTGGTCAAAGCCGGTGATGCGCTCAGCTCGCTTGGTCTTCCGGTGGCTGATGCCAGCTCGCGTGAGAACTCCTTCGATAGCTGATTCGAGAACGTCACCGACGAGCTCGCTCACGGAATCACGGTGGCCGGCGAATGGCCGCCCGAGAAAGCGTTCGTAGAGCAGCATCGCATACGGAACGCCGAGGTCGGCCAAAGGCTGGATGCTCTCAATTCCGTTGCGCGAGTCGGCTTTGTCGAGGCGATGAATCAGTTCCGGCGTACGTTCGGTTTTCGGAGCCCCTTCCGTCAGCAACTCACACGCGGAAGTCACGAGGGCACGGAGGCGCTTCTCGCCGACTCTTCCGTTTATTCTCAAGGGCGCAAGCGGATTCATCCGAAAGTTTCGGTCAAGGGTCCTGGCTGCCCCTTGCGGGACTTCCACGCCAGTTCTCTGCGTGGCAACGTATGCCCACTCGGGCGGCGTGAATCCTAACATCGAACGAAGAACGATGAAAGAAACCGGGACCTTGAGAACAAGTTCGATCACCGGCTCTGCGGACATATCGCGGAAGTCGCCTGTCGCGCGCTTCAGCGCCTCGTACCCCTGCTCAAAGACCGGATATTCGATGAACCCGTTCCCTTTGGGCAATGTTAGAAACTCTGAGCTCAGTGCACCAAAGATCGCATCAACGTACGTGTCCAAGTTCGCATCGAGTTCGGCAAAGGGCACCTCAAAAGGAAACGGCATCAGGAATATCCTCAAACAGATCAGGTGTAGAAGTCAGGGTCTGAAAGATCGAGCGACCCTGCTCTGAGAGTTCATCAATTACGGACTGAAAATCGCCGACCGCATTCATTTCCACGCGGACGCGGCGCAGACGTTCAACAGTCGGCACCTTCGTATCCCATTTTGACCGGAGGTTCCAAATTGCCATGCGGGTCATGTGGCCGTAGACGACGCAGCGAATGTCCCCTGCCGAGACCCTCAACCCCGCGCTCCGAAGTTGATCCAACTCGTGCCGCACAAGAGTAGCCAGTTCACGAGGCGTCGTGAATTGCTGATAAGGAACGTCGGCTTTGGCCCGGCAGACAAAAACGGTATCGACGACGGAGGATCCAGTGCCGTGAATGTGAATGGAACCACCCATTTCAGCAGGACAGGGCAACGTCATCGAGCAGGTGAACCCGGCGTCCAGAATGGCAACCGCGACCGTTTCGTAGGCTTCCAGTCGATTGTGATGGAACGTAAACGCAAGCGGCGCCCCTGGCTTGAGGGCGGACGCCATAGCACCATAGACCGCCGCGAGGCCCTCAGCAAACTCTTCTAGGCCGCGGGATTCTGTCTGGTTCCCGGTGAGCTCCTCCACTGAGCGGGTGGAGAGCCGGTCGAAACCCTCTGCCTCATTGCTAACAAGCTGACGGAGCCACACGTAGCAAAAATCCATTAACTCGCCGTATTGAACATTCCCGAAGTACGGCGGATCGGTGAAGACTGCGTCGAGACTGTTTGGAGGAAGCTCAACCGTCGTCGAACTGATGCAGCGAATCGAAACATTGCGCCGACGCCCTCCGTTCAAGCGCTCGCCGATCCACTCCCCAGGAATCGGCACGTTGATCTTCCGGCCCGCTTTCCGGATCACCTCGAACGGGGCCTCACAGTAGCGCTTAGCTTTGGCGTATTTGTCGATGATGTTTATCCACCCACCCGAGCCGACGTTGGTGCCGTTCCCATTGATGATCCCGAGCAGGTTGGATTCACAGTAAGCGAGGCCGACGGGAAAGCCATGAACCGAGAAGATATCCAACGATTTCAGGGCCACTGTGTCATACCGGCACAGCATATTTTGATAGCGCAGCAAGTCCGATAGATTTGTCGCAAGCGCTCGCCTGATGCGTGGATCTGGCTGAGCGACGATGAGCCTGCAGCTCGCTTCGAGGCCGAGCATCTGTCGGTCATTAAACAAGTCTCGATAGTGACGATACCCCCAGCGATGTAATCGGTCGGTCTCGTCACCCGGCGGAATCTCCTGCTGTGGGGCAAAGCAAGGCTCCAAGTTCTGCCAGCGCGTTGAAGCAGCGTTGGCACGGCGCAAGTCCTTGGCATCGGGCTTCTTGAAGAACCTCCCCGAATGGCCGTCCTTGCGTTTGGGGTTGTAATATTCAATGGCGAACAGTCGGTGCCTAAGAGGCCCTGATGCAGCGCGCGGATAACTGTTCACGTGACCACAGGCGGGACAGACACACCGATTGCGCTTTGCAGGGCCGGTCACGACCAACCCGCGACGGCACGAAGAGCAATCGCCGGGGCGCTCCAGATTTGCAACCTCGTTTAGGTCACCACAATGGGAACACACAAGCACGTTCTTGGGATGCCGGGAGTCCTCTGCAACGAGATAGCCGGGAAACAGATCGAACTCCTTGCTGCATTTCTCGCAGTCGAGAATCTTGATCCATAAAAAGTATTTCACCGGTACATCGCGGTCCCCGTAAAGCGGGCAGTCAGTCCTGTAATCGGCACCAATGTCTTGCTCCAAGGCCTCGACGAGCGCCTCCGCCGCCTCGCGGTAGGCATCCAAATCAAGGTGTTCGATCTCCTCCCGAACGATCCATGCCGCCATGGGGTTGATGTCGAAACCCTGGACATCGCACCCTACGCGGTTGGCCTCAAGGAGCGGAGTTCCGCCTCCCATGAAAGGATCTGCGACCATCTTGCCGGGAAAGTCATTTGTTTCGAAAAAGCACTCTGCAAGCGGCCGGTCGCAGAATTCAGATAGAACCAAGCCCCTGAATAGCGTCCCTGGACGACGAGCAAACCACTTATGAACTGCGATAATGGGCCTATAATTTTGCTGGATTTGCTTTTCTTTGAGCGCCATGGCGGCGATCAGCGGGACATCAAAACGTGTTTCAATTGACATGCGGCCCGCCTTCGAGATTCCTGCAGGATATTCCAGGCCAACGTGAGGAGCCTTACAACAGGATTATTGAGTCAATTCAACACCAAGGCTAACACATTCCGCATCACGAAGATGCAGGCAACTGCTCTCGCCTATGTGATTGAAACTGGGCCCATTAAAGGCAGCCGTGGACGCTGGACGCTCGTTTCTTCCCATTCTCACCCTTCGGACTGCAGTTCGCGCTTTTTTAACTTCGGCTGCGAACTGCGTTTCCCGAAACAGGTCCAGATTCCTCCTGGGAAACGCCGTTCAGTCATGCAATGCCTTCGCTGAGTTGGGGTCCCGGTGGGCGCCGCGTCGCCGTGCCGGTTATCGGACCTGGCCCGCATTTCTCACCAGCCGGGTGCTCCGTATAAGTTCTGCTTGTGCGGGATGGAACCGGGGTCATTGCCGCGGTTTGATCGCGGCTGCGCCGCGTTCTTTGTTTTTCGGGGAAAAGCGCAAAATAGGATCAAGAAGCAGGTCCTTCGGCTCCGCTCCGCTTCGCTCAGGAGGGTTCCCAGGGTTTCACCCTGGGCTAGCATCGAGCGCTCCCTACGGGAGCTTGAGGCGCCGGCCCTAACCCCGCCAACCCCGCTAGCTCCGCCAACTCCGCTGCCTTTTGCAGATAATTATGTCCTTCCGGCGCACAATCCTAGATAGGAAAGGATGGGGTCAGGAGCATGAACAGCAGCAACCCCTCAGTCGCCAGCATGGCCCGCCTCGTCGGCCAATCCCTCGCAGGCTCGTGCACCCTGGGCCGTTTTTTTCAAAAAGCACACAAAAGCGGTGCAGCGGTGATCCTCTCCAACAGAATCAATAACTTGGAGCCAGTCGCTCCACAGTTTTCCGTACAGAAACTGTACAGATCCATACGGAAACTGTGCAGATTCACACAGAAACTGTGCCCCCGGACGATTTCACCCCTTCGACTTCTTCCCGGACTCGTGATTCCTGGGCGCTTTGCCGTCTGCGAACAGCTTCACCGCCCGGGTGACGCGGTCGCGCGCGTAGGCCGCGTCGCGCCAGCCCTTCACTTCAACGCGCTTGCCCTCGAGGTCCTTGTAAATGGAGAAGAAGTGAGTGATCTCCTTGAGCAGGTGCGGATAGATGTCGGTG
>Ga0326727_10007414_pt1 | contig 29040 bp, 23 predicted proteins | sample MB2enrmetagenome_FD_207643 | JGI IMG/M metagenome (GOLD analysis project Ga0326727, IMG submission 207643) | Lab enriched peat soil microbial communities from McLean, Ithaca, NY, United States - MB29MY | ecosystem: Environmental > Terrestrial > Soil > Wetlands > Peat | place: USA: New York... | reverse complement strand
TCCACCGAACCCGAAGCGATCGAGGCCGCGCTGAAGATCTACGCGGGCCGCCCGGTGGTCAACTCGATCAACCTCGAGAACGGGCGCGAAAAACTCGACCGGGTGATGCCGCTCGTCGTCGAAGCCGGCGCCGCCGTGGTCGCGCTGACGATCGACGAAACGGGCATGGCCAAGAGCGCCGAACGCAAGCTCGAGATCGCGCGGCGCATTCGCGACATCGTCGTGGGCGAATACGGCCTGCCGCCCGGCGCGCTGATCTTCGACGCGCTGACCTTCACGCTGGCCACCGGCGAAGCGGAGTTCCGCACCTCGGCGCTCGAGACGATCGAGGGCATTCGCCGGATCAAGGCCGAGTTGCCCGGCGTGCTCACCTCGCTCGGCGTCTCCAACGCTTCGTTCGGTTTGAAGCCGCCGGCGCGCGCGGCGCTCAACTCGGTGATGCTCCATCACTGCGTGCAGGCCGGACTCGACATGGCCATCGTCAACGCCAAGGAACTCACTCCGTACGGCGAGCTCGACGCGGTCGAACGCGAACTCTGCGACGATCTGGTGTTCGACCGGCGCTCCGACGCGCTCGCGCGTCTGATCGAGCATTTCGAAGGTGCGGGTCCCGCCGGCGCCGGCGCCTCGGACGCAGCCGCCGAGCCCGTTCGAGAGGGCCCGATCGAGCAACGGATTCACGACGCGATCTTGCGCCGGCGCAAGGACGGCATCGAAGCGAAGATCGACGAGGCGTTGCGCGAACGCGATGCGGTGGCGGTGCTCAACGAGATACTCTTGCCCGCGATGAAGGACGTCGGCGACCGCTTCGGCTCGGGCGAATTGATCTTGCCCTTCGTGTTGCAGTCGGCCGAGGTGATGAAGAAGGCGGTGGCCCACCTCGAGCAGTTCTTGGAGAAGAAAGAGGGCGTCAGCAAAGGCAAGGTCGTGCTCGCGACCGTCTTCGGCGACGTCCACGACATCGGCAAGAATTTGGTCGATACGATCCTGACCAATAACGGCTACACGGTCTACGATCTCGGCAAGCAAGTGCCGATGAGCGTGATTTTGGACAAGGCCGTCGAGGTCGGCGCCGACGCCATCGGCCTATCCGCCCTGTTGGTCTCGACGTCGAAGCAGATGCCCGTCTGCGTGCGCGAACAGCAGTCGCGCGGCCTGGAGTTTCCGATCATCGTCGGCGGCGCGGCAATCAATCGCGACTTTGGCCGGCGCATCTCCTTCGCGGGCGACCGAGGTGCGGAACGCTATTTCGAACCGGGCGTGTTCTATGCGAAGGATGCGTTCGAAGGCCTCGAGATCGTCGACGTGCTCACCGGCGACCCGGACCGGCGCGAAGCGTTCTGTTCGCGCATTCGCGGCGAGGCGGAACGCGCGCTCGCCGCGGCGGCCGCTCCGCCGCCGGCCGCTGCTTCGGGCCGGACGGCCCGCGCCCGCCTCACCCCGGCGAGCGTTCCGGCGGCGCCCTTCTTCGGGCCGCGCGTCGTCCGCGACATCGACCCGCGCGAACTGTGGCCCTGCTTCGACGAGCGCAGCCTCTTCAGGCTTTCGTGGGGCGGCGCCAACACCAAGGGCGCGGCCTGGGAGAGCCTGGTCCGCGACGAGTTCGCTCCGCGGCTGCGCGCCTTCCAGGAACTCGCCGAACGCGAACCCTTGCTCGAGCCCGCCGTCGCCTACGGCTACTTCCGTGCGGCCGGCGAGGGCGACGACGTCGTGCTCTTCGCGGCTGAAGAGCCGCGGCGCGAGACGGCGCGCTTTCGCTTCGCGCGTCAGGCCGGCGGGGAGCACCTCTGCCTGGCCGACTATCTTCGTCCGCCCGACGCGGGCGGCCCGAGCGACCTCATCGCCCTTCAGGTGGTCACCGTCGGGCGCGCGGTTTCACGCGAGATCGAGCGGCTGCAGCGGGCCGGCGATTACAGCGCCGCGTACTTCCTGCACGGGTTTTCGGTCCAGGCCGCCGAGGCGCTGGCCGAATGGACCCAGGGGCGCATCCGCAGCGAATTGGGCCTCGAGCCGGCGCGCGGCAAGCGCTACTCGTGGGGCTACGGCGCCTGTCCCGACCTGTCGCAGCACGCCCTGGTCTGGCAGCTCCTCGACGTCGAAGCGGCGCTCGGCGCCGAGCTGACCGAAGCCTTCCAGATCGTGCCCGAGCAATCGACTGCGGCCATCGTGATCCACCACCCCCAGGCGGCCTACTTCAACGCGGCCGCCGTTCGCGAACTCGTTCCGGCCTAGGCAGGCAGAGCGCGCCGAGCCAGCCGCCGAGGCCGCCGCAAGCCGTATCGACGGCGTTCCAGGTCAGACCCTCGCGGGAGCCGTGGAGCGCCTGGCCCACCTCGATCGCCGCGCTGTAGACCGCCACGATGACCGCGAGGCCCCAGAGCGTAGGCCGGCGGCGCCACTCGAGAAAGGCGCGACCGGCCAGGTAGCCGACCAAGGCAAAGGCCACGACGCTGTACGCTTTGCGCAGCAGAACGTGCCAACTCAGCGACTCGGGCGAGGTGAGCGCGTAGACGTCGTTGCTCAACGCCGTTACGTACAGCGCCGCCGCGACGACGACGGCGGCTACGGTCCAGAGCTTCATGCGCCCCGGTTGCGGCACCGGGAGCCCCTTTCCCCCGGCGCGAACCAGTCGCCCACCCCCATGCTAGAACACAACAACCCGTCGATCGACGTCGACGATTTGATGGCGCGCATCCAGCAGGAAGTCGCCAAGCGCGGAGTCGGTTACGAGCCGGTCACCTATAACGGTGAGGGTTGGCAACCTCATCCGTTGGCGTCGGTCGAGGCGTTGCTCAACACCGCCCAAGCCAAAGCGGAGGTTCGCACGAAGTGGTCGGGTCAACTGAGCATCTTCCCCTTCGACCGCAGCACGAAACTCCAGCGCATGGTCCTGAGCGGGCTCGCCTATCTCTTCAAAGACCAGCGGCACGTCAATTTTTCCTTGATCGCCGCGATGCGTGAATCGCTGGCCGTCAATCGCGGATTGTTGCAGCGGCTGGTCTCCCTCGAGAACGAAGTGCAGCGTCTGCAGACCGAGCTGCGCGAAGTCGAGTTGGGCAAATAACCCGTCCGGTTCATCGCATCGCCCTGGTCACGCCTTGGTACGGGCGGCACCTGACCGGTGGAGCGGAGCGTCAGGCGCGTCAGGTCGCCGAGGGCTTTGCCGCGCGCGGCGACGGCGTCGACGTGCTGACGACCACCGCGCGTTCGCCGGCCGACGACTGGGGACTCAATCACTTTCCGCCCGGCGCCGTGCTCGAGGGCGGCGTGACCGTCCGGCGCTTTCGCGTGGACCGTCGCGACCACGACCTGTTCGACCGCGCCAACGCATACTTCTTGAGCCAGCCCGCCGGCTCGCGGCGCGGGCCGCCGTTCCCGCCCGAACACGTAGCCGCGTTCGTCGAGCAAAACATCAACTCGCGCGAACTGCTCGCCTTTCTCGCGGCGCGCGGCGGCGACTACGAAGCGATCGTCTTTCTGCCCTATCCGTACGGTCCGAGCCTGCGCGGCGTTCCGCTCGTGGCCGAGCGCGCGTGGTTGCAGCCCTGTTTGCATCACGAAGCGTACGCGCTGCTGCCGCAGGTCGCCGAGATGTTTCACGCCGCGCGCGGATTGCTGTTCAATAGCGACGGCGAATGCGAACTCGCGCTGCGCCTCTACGGACCCGGCTTGCGCGAGAAATCGTTCGTGGTCGGCGAGTGGATCGAGGCGGCCGTCGAAGCGTCGGCCGCGGCGGCGCGCATCGGTGCGTTCGCGCCCGCGCAAGAACGGTACGTGCTCTATTTGGGCCGGCGCGACGAGACCAAGAACGTCGGCCTGCTGATCGAGTCGTACCGGCTGTACCAGCGTCACGACTACGCGACCACGCTCAAGCTCGTGCTCGCCGGACCGGGCTCGACGAGTTACCACGACCCGGCCCACGGCGTGTACGATCTCGGCCAAGTCAGCGACGCGCAGCGCGACGTGCTGTTGGCGCAGTCGCTGGCGCTGTTCCAGCCCAGCTACAACGAGAGCTTCTCGCGCGTCGTGATGGAAGCGTGGTCGATGGCGCGTCCGGTCGCGGTCAACGCGCAGTGCATATCGACCTCGCTGGCCGTGCGCCGGTCGCGCGGCGGCTGGACCGCCACCAGCAAGGGCGAGTGGGCCGAACTCATGGGCTTCATCGACCGCGCCGACGCGGGCCTCTTGGCCGAGACGGGCGAGCGCGGCCGGGTCTACTATTTGATGCACGCCACCCAAGACGGCGTGCTGGCGCGCTACGAGGACGCCTTGTGGGCGGCCGGCGCTCCCGACGCCCCGCGCAGGAGCGGCCGTCTCCTGCTCTCGGTACCCTCGCGCGATCTCAACGACGAGTTGTACCGGCGCGCCCTGACCCTCGAATCGTGGGCGAGCCACGCCGGCTACGCCTGCCGCGTGCTCGCGCCGGGCGAAGCGCCGCGCGACGACGAGCGCGACGCGTTGTTGGTCGTGCACTCCCCCGCCGCAGAGGACGTGGAACGCGCCCTCGACCGTCCGGCGGGCGCCGCGCTCGCCTACGACCCCGTGCGCTTTGCCGAGTCGGCCGGTCTCGTGGCGCGGCTGATCCCGCAATCGTTGCTCAGCCTGGTGCGCACGCCCGACGAAGCTGCGCTGTTGCGGCGCGAGGGCGCGTCGTCGATCGAGATCTGGCCGTTCCAATTCAGCCTGCGCTGTTGGGACGTTGCCCCCGACCCGCAGCTCCGGCTCGGGCTGGGGGACGGCAAGGCGAATTGCCTGTTCGCCGGTCCGCTCGTGCCCGTGTCGTGCTGCGAACAGTTGATCTCGGCGCTGGCCTTCCTGGTCGCGCTGGAAGTCGACGCGCGGCTCGTGTTGGCCGTTTCGTTCGACGACCCGGCATACGCCGACGCGATCCGCGGCTTGATCGACGAGCATCGCCTGGCCGAGCGGGTCGCCTTCGTCGATCCCTCCGATCCGCGGGCGCTGGCCGCCGCCTATCGCTCGGCCTCGATCTTCTGGTCGATGAGCGAAGGCACCGAGCCGCGCGTGCCCTTCGTCGACGCGATGTGGCACGACGTTCCGGTCCTGGCCTACTCCACGCCCCGGCTGGTTCGGCTGCTGGGCCCGGCGGGACTCTTGTTCAAACGCAAGGACGACCCGCTCGCGCTGGCGGCGCTGGCCAAACTACTCGTGCGCGACCGGGTGCTGCGGGGCAAGGTTCGCCAGGCGCAAGAGCGACGGCGCAGCGAGTTCACGCTCGCCCCGGGCGACGGCGCGCGGCTCGTCGAGGCGCTGCTGGGAAGGGTCGCGGTTCCCGCAGGCTAAGGCATCCTCGGTGGAGTCACAACGGCGCGTCGCTTTCGTCGTGCAGCGCTGCGGCGAGGACGTCGTCGGTGGCGCGGAGTCGATGGCGCTTCAGGTTGCGGAGCGTTTGCGCTACGCCTACGACATCGAGATCCTGACGACGTGCGCCCTCGACTATCAGACCTGGCGCAACGAACTGCCCGAAGGTCACAGCTACGTTCGCGACGTGCACGTTCGCCGTTTTCCGGTCGACCGTCCGCGCAGCCCGGCGGCCTTCGACCGGCTCTCGGCGCGAATCGCGGGCGACCCGGCGGCCGCGACCTTGGAGCAGCAGGAAGAGTGGATGCGCGCGCAAGGTCCGCTGTCGACGCAGCTCTTTCGCTACATCGCCGATTACGGTCCGCTCTACGACGTCGTGGCCTTCTTCACGTACCTCTACGCGACGACGTACTTCGGTTTGCCCGGCGTCGCCAAAAAGGCGGTGCTCGTGCCCTTCGCCCACGACGAGTGGCCGATCAGGCTGTCGATGTGGGACGACGTCTTCGCCGCACCGCGCGCGCTGGTCTACAGCACCGACGAAGAACGCGATTTCCTGATGCGCCGCTTCGAACGCTTACCGCAGAATTCGGCCAAAATCGGAGTGGGCGTCGAACCGCCGCCCGACCTCAACCCCGAACGCTTTCGGAAGCGCTTCGACATCGACGAACCGTTTTTGCTGTATTTGGGCCGCATCGAGAAATCGAAGGGCGTCGACGTGCTCTTCGACGATTTCACGCGCTACCGCCGGGGAGCGACGGCCCCGCTCAAACTCGTGCTCGTCGGCCGGGCCCACACCGCGATCCCCGACCATCCCGACATCGTGGCGGTCGGCCAAGTCGACGAGCGCACCAAGTGGGATGCCTTGGCCGCGTGCAACCTGCTGGTGATGCCCTCGCAGTACGAGAGTCTGTCGCTGGTGCTGCTGGAAGCCTGGTCCTGTGCGAAGCCGGTGCTGGTCAATGCCCGTTCCAGCGTCTTGGTCGGTCAGTGCCGTCGCGCGCAGGGGGGCATCTGGTACGATTCCTACGAGGAATTCGAGGTCGCGCTCGACCTTTTCGACCGGGAGCTTCGCGAACGCCTGGGTCGGCAAGGACAGGAGCACGTTCGCAGTGCATATAACTGGTCCGACACCGTCCTCGCATATCGCGACATCCTGGACGCAGTACCCCTAACTGCGTTTCCGAACGGGGCGTTCGACCATGAACGGTCACTCAGATCATTTGGACCTAAAGCGTAGCCGAGTTTGCGTTACCGGCAGCGGCGGATTCCTCGGTTCGTTCGTGGTAGATGCACTGCGGGCGCGCGGTGCGACCGACCTGATCTTGCCGCGGCGCGTCGATTTCGACCTCACCAAGGAGCAGTCGATCGAGCGCCTCTTCGAGCAATCCCGGCCCGAAGTGCTCTTCCACCTCGCCGCCGTGGTCGGCGGGATCGGCGCCAACGAGAAGAATCCCGGCTCGTTCTTTTACCAGAACGCGGTGATGGGCATTCAGTTGATCGAGTACGCGCGGCGCTTCGGCATTCAAAAAGTGATCGTCGTCGGCACGATCTGCGCCTATCCCAAGTTCGCGCCGGTACCCTTTCGCGAAGAGACGCTCTGGGACGGTTATCCCGAAGAGACCAACGCGCCCTACGGCATCGCCAAGAAAGCCTTGCTGGTGCAGTGTCAGGCCTACCGCCAGCAGTACGGCATGAACGCCATCTACCTGCTGCCGGTCAACCTCTACGGCCCGCGCGACAACTTCGATTTGGAATCGTCCCACGTGATCCCGGCGCTGATCCGCAAGATGGTGGAAGCGAAGCGCTCCGGCGCCGCCGAGGTGACCTGTTGGGGCGACGGTTCGCCGACCCGCGAGTTCCTCTACGTCCAGGACTGCGCCGACGCGTTGCTGCTGGCCGCCGAACGCTACGATTCGGGCGAACCGGTCAACCTCGGCAGCGGCGAGGAGATCGCCATCCGGGATCTCGTCGAGATGGTGGCCGAGATGGTGGGCTATCGCGGTCGCATCGTCTGGGACACCGCGCGTCCGAACGGCCAGCCGCGGCGCAAGCTCGACACGACGCGGGCGGAACGCTCCTTCGGCTTCTCCGCGAAGACCGGGCTCCGCGAGGGCCTGCGCGAGACGATCGCCTGGTATCTCGACGCGATGCCGGAGGCCGTCCCGGCCTGATCGATCGTCCGGACGCGGTCCGGGCTCGATGTGAATAACGGCGTCTTCGTCCTCCACGCCGGCGGGCTCGGGGATCTCGTGCTCGCCTCGGGTGCGCTCGCCGCGCTGCGCGAATCGCGTCCGCAGGCGCGCATCACCTTGGCGCTCCGCGCCGAGGTCGCGCCGCTGGTCTCCGTTTCGCCGCTGCGTGCGAGCGTCGATGCGGTCGTGCCACTGCCCATCGATCCGTATCGCTGGGCGGTGCCTTCGGAGGCGCTCTTCGGCGCGCTCGAACGCACGTTTGCCGCGGTCGCCCGGCGGCCGGCCGAAACGTTCGTCAGCGCCGAACTGCGCCCGACCTGGCTCACCTTCGCGCTGGGCGCCCGGCTCAAGCCGCGCGAGGCCTTCACGATGCGCAGCATCGAGTACTCGCGAGCCCTGGTCGGCGCGGTCTGCGAGCGCTTCGGCCTGAGCGTTCCGGCCTTTCGCCGGTATGCCGACGTGCGTTCGCGGACGCACGAGTTGGTGCGCTACGAACGGCTGGCCAAGGCGCTCGGCGCCGATCCTCCGACGCCGCCGCGGTGGCCGGTCCCGCCGCGCTCGCGGGCGGTGCTCAAGGGCTTCGGGCTCTCGCCCCACTCCTACGTCGTCTGCTTTCCGGGAGGGTCGGCGGCGACGCCCGGAAAGCGTTGGGCGCCGGAACGGTTCGTCGCGGTGCTCGCGGCGGTGCGCGAACGGCTGGGCGGCCGCGTGGTGGTTGCGGGCGAGGCGGCCGAACGCGGCCTGCTCGAGCGCGTGGCGCGGGACTGCGTCGCGGCGGGCTTGCAGGCGCAGGTGTTCGCGGGCGACCTGACCGGCCTCGGCACGCTCCGCGTGCTCGTCGCCAATGCCTGGGGGTACTTGGGCAACGACACGGGATCCGTCCACCTCGCCGCCGTCCACGGCGTCCCGGGCGTCACCGTTTACGGCGGGGGCACCTGGCCGGCCTACGCTCCCTGGGCGCCCGGCAGCCGCGGCGTGGTCGCTCCGCTGCCCTGCTTCGGTTGTTTGTGGGACTGCGTTTTCGGGCATGCGGTCTGCGTGGAGGAGGTTCCGGTCGAGCCCGTCGTTCTCGCGCTTCTCGCCGCGGCGGCGGCTCCCGTGGCGCCGCCCGCCATCCTCGAGAGCGCTCCACCCTTTGGGCCGGCGACGCTGGGGCTCATCCGCGACGCCGCCGCGACCTACCGCTCCGCGCAAGTCGACCGGGCCGCGAGGCTAGAGGCGCTCCTTTCGCGGGCGCGAACTCGTCCGTAGGTTAATCGATGTTAAGACCGCTGGAAACCCAACTCGCCGACCTGCGCGCGATCGCCGAGGAGCGAGGCCGCTTCCTCGAAATCACGAACGCCGCGTTGCGCAGGCTCTCCGGCGAGGCCGATCGGCGGAAGGCGGTCGCCGAGGATCTGCAGCGCGTTGCCGACGAGCGCCTCGCGGTCATCGAGGGTTTGCAGGCCGAACTCGAGCGAGCGCTGAGCGCATCGGACGAACTGCAGACGCTGAAGGAGGCGCTGGCCGCCCGCGAACGCGCGCTCGCCGACACGCAGCGCGCCGCCGAAGAGCGTCTGGTCGTGATCGAGCGGCTTTCCGCCGACTTGCAGCGCCTTTCGTCGGCGGCCGCCGACGCACAGTCCGCGCGCGAGCGGCTGCAGGCTTCGGAGGAGCGCATGGCGCTGCTGCAGCGCGCCGCCGACGAACGCTTGGTGGCGCTCAACGAGGCCACCGAGGGCACTCGCGAGCGGCTCGAGCTCATCGAACGACTCTCCGCCGACCTCGACCGTTACGCCAACGCCGCACTCGAGACGGATGAGCTTCGTCTGGCGGTGCGCGATCGCGAACAGCGGCTGGAGGCCGTTCAGCACGCCGCCGACGAGCGGCTCGCCGCCCTCGACGCAGCCACCGAGGAACTGGCCCTCTTGCGCGAGGCGCTCGCGCGCAAGGACGCGGAATTGCGCGAACGCGAGGGGATCATGGCCGATCTCAAACGCGTTGCCGACGAACGGCTCGCGGGCATGAAAGAGATCGAGACGGCGCTGCAGCACATGCGCGAAGAAGCGGAGAAACGCGCCGTCGTCCTGGCGGACATGTCGGACGTCCTCGAGCGCCAGGACCGTGAGATTGAGCGGCTCCGCGCCAGAAAGTAGTCCGCCGCTTCCCCGCGTCTCCATCGTGACGCCCGTCTTAGACGGGGCGCCGTTCATCGCGCGCGCGGTCGAAAGCGTGTTGGCCCAAGACTATCCGTCGCTGGAGTACATCGTCGTCGACGGCGGCTCGCGCGACGGCACGCTCGAACTGCTGCGCGCGTACGGCGACCGCGTGCGCACGATCGTGCTCGAGGGCACGAGCCAAGCGCAGGCGCTCAACGCCGGCTTCGCCGTCGCCGGCGGCGAAATTCTCGCGTTTCTCAACGCCGACGACGCGTATCTCCCCGGCGCGGTGGCCACCGCGGTGGCCGAGATGCGCGCCCATCCCGAAGCGCCCTTCGTCTACGGCGAGGCCGATCACGTCGACGGTGCCGGGAACGTCATCGGCGCCTATCCCGTCGAGGCCTACGCGCCCGAAGCGCTGGCGCGGCGCTGCATCGTCTGTCAGCCCGCGGCCTTCTTTCGCGCCGCCGCCTTCGCAGCGGCGGGCGGCTTCGACACGACGCTCAACTACGCGCTCGATTACGACCTGTGGATACGTCTGGCGCGCGCCGGCACGCCGCGGAAGTTCGACGCGCGCATCGCGCTGTCGTGCATGCATCCGGCGAACAAGACGCTCGGCGGGCGCAGGGCCGCATACGAGGAGACGATGCGCGTGATGCGCAGGCATTACGCCTACGTTCCGTACGGCTGGGTCGTGGCGTATTCGACGCACGTCTTCGACCGGCGCGACCACTTCTTCCAGGAATCGCGCGCGAACCGCCTGAACGTGCTGTCAAGTCTGGCCCTCGGGCTGGTCATCAACCGGCATCGCGTCCGCTACCTTCGTGATTGGCTCGCGCATCGTGGCTTCGGAATCCATCGCAGCTAAGCCGCCCCGGCTCGTTCGGCCCGACCTCCCGCTCGTTACGGTGGTCACGCCGTCGTACAATCAAGGGCGCTTCATTCGCGACACCATCGAAAGCGTGCTCTCGCAGGAATACCCCAACGTCGAGTACATCGTCATCGACGCGCTCTCGACCGACGAAACCGCGGCGATCTGTGCCGAGTACGGCGACCGCCTGACCTTCATTTCGGAGAAGGACCGCGGTCAGTCCGACGCCATCAACAAGGGCTTCAAGATGGCCCGCGGCGAGATCGTGGCCTGGCTGAACTCCGACGACGTCTTCTTGCCCGGCGCGATCGGTCACGTGGTCGAGGCCTTCCTGCGCGAACCCGACCTCGGCGCGGTGTACGGCGAAGGCTATCAGATCGACATCGACGGCAACGTCAAGCAGCGTTTTTCGGTCACCGAGCCGTTCAATCTGTGGAAGCTCGTCTACATGTCCGACTACATCTTGCAGCAGACGGTGTTCTTCCGCCGCGAGGTCTTCGACGACGTCGGCTTGCTCGACGACACGCTCCACTACGGGATGGATTGGGAGATCCTGATCCGCATCGGCAAGCGCCACATGCTCCGCTATCTGCCCTACTACATGGGCTCGATTCGCGAATACGGTGAGGCCAAAACCTCGACGGGCGGAGCGCGGCGCTTTTGGGAACTCGCCAAGATCATGCGCCGTCACGGCCGCTCCGCGTTTCCGCCGGGCTGCATCATCTACGGCGCCGACACCTACCTGCGCATCTTCAACGAGCGCGTCGACGGCATCTTCCGAGGGCCGTTGCGCGGTTTGGGGAAGAAGCTTCAAGCCGTCGTCGCTAGCTGGGCCGGCCGGATCGTGCACCACGTGATCCGCGAAAGCCAGGGCCTCTACATCGACCGCTGGGCGACGAAGAAGCTGCACTACATGCTGCCCCCGGGCGGCGGGAGATTTCTCGAAATCCACGTGTCGGTTCCGGCCGGCATGTTCGCGCGGCAGGTGCTCGACATCGAAGCCAACGGCCGCAAACTCACCCGCGAAAGCCTAGCCCCGGGCGAATACCGCCTGCCCGTCCGCCTCCCAAAAGAAATCTGGAACGAAACCCTGGAACTCACGATCACCGCCAAATCCGTCTACCGCCCCAACAAAACCGACGGAAGCGCCGACACGCGAAAACTCTGCTATTTATTACAAGGCATAACCTACACAAACCGCTACGCCGAATAACCCCCAAAGAAGAAGGTCAAGACGCGCCCCCACCCCCCAACCGCCAGCCCCACACACGCCACCGGCAAACCAAGTCAATCAACGCCCCAAGCAGCGCCGACACCGGTCGCGCAAAAAAAAAAGTAGGGATTAACGAGCGCGAAAAAAGCCGGGACGCAAAGCCGTCAGGCGAGCCACGAGCAGCGAAGCGATGCCCCTGGGGCGGGCTCGCGACGAGGCGCGGAGCCCCGGAGGGGCGGGAGCGCCGAGCGCGGCAGCGTTGATTTTCCCACGGATGGGAAAATCAACAGCGTCCGCCCCAGGGGCATCGCTTCGCTGCTCGCGGCTCGCCTGACAGCCACGCGCCCCAGTCAGTCAACAGCGAGACGAAAAACCCGAAAGTCAAGCGTACGAGAGTCGCCGTTGACGCCGGACTTGCCACCGCCGTCGACGTGGAGCGTAAAGCGGTTGGTCCCCGCCGCGAGGGGAAGGTTCAAATAGACCACGCTGCGTCCGCGCACCGACGCCCTCTGCACTTCGTGGCCGGAGCCGTCGCGCAACGAGATGCTGAAGTTGGCCGGATGCTGCAAGCCGGGACCCGGCGCGATCATCAGCTTGAGGCGCTTCGTCGCGGCCTGCGCGGCGGTGACGTCGAAGTGCGCGTCGTTGTCGACCCAGCGGAAGGTCTCGCCCTTGTACTGTTCGAGCGGATACCAATTGTCGGCCAGGGTGATGCCCGCGCCGCCGATGTCGGGATGGCCGGCGCCGAGCGTCTGATCCGCCGACGCGTCGTCGATGCTGAAGACGCGGAAGTTGAGCGTGCGCGGGTCCTTGGGAATGCGCTTGCCGCCGCCGTCGACGCGGAGCTTGAACACCGCGTCGTGGCCCGGGACCACCGGCAGGTCGAAGCGCTCGCGTTGTTTACCGTCGAAGACCGCCGACGCGACGTCTCGCCCCGAAGCGTCGAGGATGTGGAGCGTCATCTTCGGGTCGCCGACGCCGGGACCGGCTTCGGCATCGATCCAAATTTTCTTGATCGCGCCCGACGGGTGGTGGACGACGAATTGCGCGTTGTTGGCAACCCAGCGGAAACTCGCTCCTTGGCTCGTCTCGTGCAAGTACCAGCCGCTCCCCAGCGTGAGTCCGCTGCCCGGCGCGACGATGTCGCCGCCGGCTGCGGCGGCGGGCAACGCGACGAAAGTCGCCCATGCCGTAAGGGTGAGGACCGAAAGGGAAACGCTTCGCATCTGAACCTCCGCGCGGCCCGTTCAACGCTCGCTCGGGCCTGCCCTGGCGGAAGCGCGGGGAAGGGCGCGCGTCAACGTGAATCCTGACGAATGAGGCGCTGGTGGGACCTTTTGGTGGTCCTGACCGAACGCATACTCAAGGCACGCTACCGCGGGTCGGTGCTGGGTATCTTTTGGTCCTTGATGAATCCGTTGCTGATGACCGGCGTCTACACCGCCGTTTTCGGCTACGCATTTCGCCGCTACTACGCGGGCTCGGTGTTGCATTACGCCCTGGTCGTCTTCATCGGGCTGGCGGTGATCCAATTCTTCGCGGGATCGACGTCCCAAGCGCTCAGCTCGGTTGTCTCCAATAGCGGACTGCTGAACAAGATTCGCGTGCCGCTCGAGATCTTTCCGGCTTCGACCGTCGCCTCGCACGCGGTCCAACTCGGCATCGGGGTGCTCCCGCTGCTGCTCGGCGTGACGCTGCTTTCCACCCACGATCCGCTGCGCGCGCTGCTGTTGCCGCTGCCCTTGGCCGGCCTCGTGCTGTTGAGCGCGGGCGTGGCCTACTTGATGAGCACGATCTACGTCTATTTTCGCGACATCCCGCACATCTACGAACTGATCACGTTCCTGGCCTGGGTCACCCTGCCCATCTTCTATCCGGCCGCGATCGTGCCCGAGCGCGTGCGGCATCTCCTAGCGCTCAATCCCTTGTTTCCGACGGTGCAAAGCCTGCGCGATCTCGCTCTGGGCAGCGGCAGCCTCGACCTGGCCTCGATCGCCTCGAGCTTGGGCATCGGCGTGGCCGGACTGGCCGCCGGGCTCGCGGTGTTCGCTTGGCGCCGTCGCGAGTTCATGGATCTGATTTGAGTTCGGTTCGACTGGAGTCGGTCGTGCTGGAGCGGCGGCTCCAAGAAGAAGCCGGCTTCGATTTGAAGCGGCGGCTGTTCACGCTCTTTCGCGCGCGCCGCTACGAACGGCGCAGCCGTCGCGTCCTCGACGGCGTCTCGCTCGACTTGCCCAAGGGCGAGAAGCTCGGCATCATCGGACCCAACGGTTCGGGCAAGTCGACGATGCTCAAAGTCATCTGCGGAATTCTCAACCCGACCAGCGGCACGGTGGCGGCCGAGGGCGCGATCGCGCCGCTGATCGAACTCGGCGCCGGCTTCGATCCCGACTTGCCCGTGCGCGACAACATCCTGCTCTACGGCGTGCTGCTCGGACATGCGGCCGCCGAGATGCGGGCCAAGATTCCGCACGTGCTCGACTTCGCCGAACTGGAGGAGTACGGCGACGTTCCGGTCCGCGCGCTTTCGACCGGCATGGTGGCGCGCCTCGGGTTCGCAATTGCGACCGACACCAACCCCGACATCCTGATCCTCGACGAAGTCTTGGCGGTGGGCGACGAATCGTTCCGCAACAAGAGCCGGCGGCGCATCGAGAGCATGTGGCACGAACACGTCACCGTGCTTGTGGTGTCGCACGATTTGCAGTTCATCCGCGACGCGTGCAGCCGGGCGATCTGGATGGAGGGCGGGCGCATCGTTCGCGACGGCTCGCCGGCCGATGTCGTCGACGCATACTTGCGCTCGGTCGACTCCTCGGCCCTAGAAAGGCTGGCTCGGGCTCGGGCCCGTTTGACCCAGTAGTGCGACAGGGCGCAAGTCCGCTGCGGCGAAACGCGGCCCACATGGCTTCTCCAGGACGGCTTCCCCTCCGCCAAGGGTTTTTCGTGCTCGTCGCTTTGGGTGCGCTGGGCAGCAGCGTTGCCTGCAACACCACGAGCAGCACGGCCCCTGGCCCGATCCCCACGTCCGTGCCGACCCCGGCGGGGCCGACGCCCACGCCGGCCGGACCGACGCCGTCTCCGAGCCCCACGCCGGGCGTTACCCCGAGCCCGTCCCCGACTCCGACGCCCGGTTTGACGCCGACGCCGACGCCCGCGCCGACCTCCTCGGTGATCATCATCATCCAAGGGAAGCAGAAGCGCCTGCCCTGAGGCAGGCGGCTCCGGCGTTCGGGATTAGAGCGTGAAGCCGGCCTTGGCGGCGTCCGAGGCAAACATCTTCACCGTGTCGAGCGAGTAGTCGTCGAGATCTTTGCCCACGAGTCCGAGCTTGCCGAGGATGTCGTGGGTCACCGTGATGATGTGCGTGCCGATCGAGTCGGCGTGAAAGATGTTCAACAACTCGCGCGGGCTGGCCCAGATCAGTTCGACGCCGGGCAGCGGTGCGATGTGCTCGAGCGAACGGCGCATGATCGGCAACGGGTCGCGGCCGGTATCGGCCACGCGGCCGGCAAACACGGAGATGCAGGCGGGCGCGCCGCCTTCGAGAGCCGCGCACACGTCGGCGGTCTGTTCCGCGGTCATCAGCGCGGTGACGTTGACCTTCACGCCGGAAAGCGAGAGTTCGCGCACGACCGGTGCGGTCGTTTCGCGGCGCGTGTTGGTGACCGGAATCTTGACGTAGACCTCGTCGCCCCAGGTCGCGATCTTCTTGGCTTGGCGCAGCATCTCGTCGTTCTCGTCGGCGAACACTTCGAACGAGATCGGATAACCGCCGATCGATTCGAGCAGGTCGCGCGCGAAGGCTTCGTACTCGCTGATCCCGGCTTTGCGCATCAAGGTCGGGTTGGTGGTGAAGCCCTTGATCGCCGGGTTCTTGGCGAGTTCGACGATCGCGGCCTTATCCGCGCCGTCGGCGAAGATCTTCACCTTCAGGCCGGCGATCGAGGGCGTGTCTAAATCGGTCGAGCTCTGCAGCACGTCGCACTCCTTAAGCGTGGGCTTCGATCCAGTCGACGGCCGCGGTCAGATCGCCGACCGTTGCGTCCGCGGGCGGCTCGGGCCGCCGTTCGTCGTAGTCATAGTCGATGAAGACGGTCCGAACTCCCGCCCGACGTCCGGCCTCGACGTCGCGCCAGCGGTCGCCCACCAAGAAACTGGTCGCGAGTTCCACGCCGTAGCGCTCGGCGCCGCGTAAGAGCAAGCCGGGTAAAGGTTTGCGGCAATCGCAGCGGTCGGCGTCGTCGTGAAAGCAAACCAGCACGTCGTCGAGCGGCAGTTTGCGCGCGAGCGCCGCGTTGAGCGCGTCGACGTTGGCCCGGCTCTGATCGCCGCGCGCGACGTCCGGCTGGTTGGTCACGACCAGCAAGAGGAAGCCGCGGCGGCGCAGGCGATCGAGCGCCGCCGGAACGCCCGGGAGCACTTCGAGATGCTCGACCGAGTTGGGAGGATGAGGCCTCCGCGCGCGCACGTCGGCCCGATTGAGCACGCCGTCGCGGTCGAGAAAGACGGCTCGACGGGAGCGCTGTCGCGTATCTACTTGGCGACCGACTCCCACTTGGTTTGCGCCGCCTTGAGCGACGGATGGCTCACCATCAAATGCCAGACGACGGCTTGGAACGCTTCCGAGTGCGGCGTGATGTTGTCGGGGTTGACCACCGGAACGATCACCGCCGCGTCGGCCACTTGCGCGGTGTAGCCGCCGTCGCGTCCGACCACGCCGATCACCTTGCTGCCGACCGTCTTGGCGTACTGCAGCGCGGCGACCAAATTCGGGCTGACGTTTTTCTCGAGGTTGCCGCCGCCGACCGAGAAGACCAGAATCGTGTCCTCGGGCTTGAGCTTGCTGACCTTGAGCCACTCCGAGAAGATGGTCGCCCAGCCTTCGTCGTTGGTGCGGGCGGTCAGTTCGGAGACGTTGTCGGTGGGTGCGTAAGCCTCGAGGCCGACGATCTTGCGGAAGTCGTTGACCGCGTGCGAGGCGTTGCCCGCGCTGCCGCCGACGCCGAGGATGAAGAGTCGCGCGCCGTTCGCGCGCGTCTGCGCGAGAATGGCGACGGCGCGTTCGATGGCCTCGACGTCGAGGCCGTCGATCACGCGATGCGCCTCGCCGAGGAATTGCGCCGCGAACGTGGTCGAGACCGAGTTCACTTGGCGACCGCCAGTACCGGCGCGACGACCAGGCTCGGGACGTATTCGAAGACCCGGAAATTCATCACGCGCGCATCCTGCGAGGTGGTCTTGCCGCCGCCTTCGACGTGGAGGCGAAGCGCCATCGGCGGCCGGGCGCCCGGCGGAATCGGAACGGTGATGCGCTGGCGCGAGCGGACCGTGAACTTCTCGAGTTGCGCGCCCGCGCCGTCGAAGACCGTGAGGCTGAGCGGCTTGAGTTCCACGCCGGGACCGGGCTCGACTTCGAGTTCGAGCGCTCCGCCCGGGGTTCCGGTAACCTCGATCATCGCGTCGTTGTTTACCCAGCGGAACGTTTCACCACCAAACGATTCGAGCGGATACCAGCCCGTGCCCAGGCGGAACCCGGCATTGGGCGGGATGACGTCGCCCGGCAGCGGGCTCACCGCGATCTTGAAGATGCGGAAGTTCAGCACGCGCGGGTCGTTGGGCGCCGGCTTGCCACCCTCGTTGGTGCGCAGGGTGATCGCGTGCACTTTCGGGTCGCCGGCGGGAATCGTAAACGACACTTGCTGGCGTCCCTTTACCGGAACGTCGGCGAGCGGTTTGCCGTCTTCGGTCGCCTTGAGGGTGAAGGGCCGTAAGCCTACGCCCGGACCGGGTTCGATCTGCACCTGCACTTGGTACTCGAACCGTTTGAGCGTCGCCACGTAGAGAAGGGCGTCGTTGTTGACCCAGCGGAAGCTCTCGCCGCGGTAGGTCTCCAAGCGGTCCCAACCTGCGCCGAGCGCTACGTCGTTGCCCGTCACGATGTCGGTGATCATCACTTGTCCTTCGAAGGGGCTAAGGAGTATCGAAGCCGGGGGGCCTGCGAAGCCTCCGGAAGTCGACGCTAGGTGCTTACTTGATGCCCGGTCGCCTCCCTGCCGACTCCAGTCGAGCGCCGAGCGGACCCGAACGTTAAAGTTTTCTTACGACCGGTACTAGGCGGGGAGCCGCTCCAGCGCTTCGTTGAGCGCTTCGATCACCGAAAGCCGTTCGACCGCGGTCTCGTGCAGGCGCGCGATTTCCGCGTCGCGTTGATTGCACTCTTCGCCCAGCATCGCGATCGTCTGGGCCTGCGATTCGAGCACCGCCGCCCGCTCGTCGCAGATGGCTTGCAGCCGCGCGTTGAGCGCCGCCATCTCGTCGAGCGCGGCCTGATTCTCTTCCTGGAGCTTGACGATGCCCGGGAACGCGGCCGCGGCCTGCAGATCGTGCTGGAGTTCCAGAATCGACTGATTCTGCTCCTCGATCAGGGCCAAGCGCTCTTCGCAGGCTTCTTGCAGGCGCCGGTTTGCCGCCGAGAGTTCTTCGATCACCCGCAATCGCTCGCCGGCCACCGCCTCGAGGTCGGCGATCACGGCAGCCTGAGTCTGCAGGGCGGCATCGCGCTGCCTGACCGCTTCTTCCAGTTCGGCGATCGTCGTCTGCAAAGCCCCGGACTCGAGGATCATGGCCCGACGTTTCTACGCCGCGGTGGTCGCGGCATTCATCTTTTCCGTAAAGCTCGTCGCACGCGACGCGGCGGCGGCGCCCGCCCCGAGTAGGAGCCACCAGACGAGCCCGACCTTCGGGAAGAAGACGAGCAGATCGAAGATCTGATGCAACGCCAGCGCCACCGTGGCGCCGAAGGCGGCCAGCGCCGGCGCGGAGCGTCGGGCGCGCCTGCCCAGGCTGACCAGCGCCGCCCCGAGCGTGCCCGCAGTCGCGGCGAAGAGCACGATGCCGCCTTCGGCCAAACTCTGCAGGTAGAGGCTGTTGGCGTGCGTTTGCGCGTCGGTGACGCCGACGCGCGGTAACTCGAGTTCGAAGTTGCCGCCGCCGACGCCCAGCCAAGGATGCGCGCGCCACAGCGCCAGCGCGGCGTGCCAGAGTTCCGCGCGCGTGCCCAGCCCCGTAGGCCGTTCGGGGGAGTCGAAGGTTTCGAACCGGGCCAAAAGCCCTAATCCGCTCAGCGTCACGAACACCAGCGCCGCGGCCGCCGCAACGGCGATCGCATACCGGCGCGCCCGCGCGCCGCTCGCGCCGGCCGCGACCACCGCGCAGCACGCCGCCGGCGCCGCAAGGATTCCGGCGCGCGACAGGGTCAACGCGTCGGCGCAGATGCAGAGCCCGAGCGCGATCGCGAGCGGCGTTCGGGCCGCGCGACCGCTCAGCAGAAAGGCCAGCAACGCCGGCAACGCGACGTCGAAATAGCCGGCGAGTTGATTCGGTCCTTCGAGCGGACCGGCGATGCGCGGGAACGTGCGCCCTCCGAAAACGAGCGCCGACGGCGCGCCGGTCCACTCTTGGCCGAGCGCGAGCACGGCGACGAGCGACGCGCCCGCGGCTACGGCGTAGGCGGCGACGCGCTCGTCGGGGTCGGCGGCGAAGGCCACGACCGCTCCCGCGAACGCGGCCAAATATTCGGCGGCCTTGGCCGTTTCGCGGAGCGCCGGGGCCAGGTAATCGGCCTGACTCGCCGCCAGCGCGGTGGCGATCAGAATAGCCGTCGCGCCCAAGAGGATGGGCCGGACCGCGACGCCCCAGAGCGGGGCGAGCGGCGTGCGGCGCAGCGCGAGCGCGAGCAGAAAGCCCAGCAGCGCGGCCTTCGGCAGCGACAGCGTGGTGGGTCCCACCGCTTTGCTCCAATCGAAGGGATCGAGCACGACGAGCAAGGCGAGGCCGTAGAGCGGCCTGCGCAGGGTGAGCAGCGCGGACGCGATCAGCAGCAGCGCGTACGCTGCCGCGCCTGCGCCCAACCCGCTCATGCCGCGAAGTCCACGCGGCCCGAGCGGGCGAGCAGATCGACGCGAACGGCGGCGTGGCGAAAGCGCCGCGTGAAGACGTAACCGTCGACGCGCGGATCTTCGAGCGGCTCGCCGAGCGGCTTGAGAAACTCGGGATACCAGGCGGGATCGGGCGTGACGCCGTCGGCTTCGAGCACGTACGCGCCGCCGATGTTCTCGTAACCCCAGCCGTACTGCAAATAGGTGTAACGCTGCGCGACGGCCAGATACGTTGCGAGCGAAAAGCCGACGTTACGTTTGGCTTCGTCGAGTTTGCGCGCGTAGCTCCAATCGCGCACTTCGGGATCGAAGAACGTAAAGCCCGGAAACGTCCGGGCCATGACGATTTTCCCCGCCTTGCCCAAGCGCACGACGTCGAGCATGTATTCCTTGAGTTTGTCGGGGTCGCGCTTACCCACGATGCCGAAGTACTCGATCATGATCCCGTCGCACAGGTCGAGGATCGACGGGAGACCGTCCTTGCCCGGCGCCGGCACGCCGTTGACCAGCAGCAGCGCGGGTTTGGGCAAAGCGACGAGCGCCGCGCGCAGCGCTTGCAGCATCGCGGTGTGAAACGGGTGATCGCCTTCCGGATTGGCGCCGTCGACGAAGACGCCGTCGACGTCGGGATGGGCGACGATGCGCGCGGCGCTGCGCGCCCACCAGGCGCGGAAGCCTGGATTCGATGCGTCGCCGCCCCAGCCGTCGCCGCGCGCGTCGGGCAGCCGCCACGACGGATCGTAATCCGCGTAGGCCGCGTAATTGTGAATGTTGCCCGGCACGCCCCAAAAGAAGAGCACCTTGCAGGCGGGATTGGCCTGTTTGAGCGCGCGCGCGGTGCGATAGAAACCGACTTCCTGAATGCGTTCGGCGGCCGGCTTGTCGCCCAGTCCCGTGCCCGGACCCACCGCGATGAAGGCAAAGCGCCGCGCGATGAAGTCGATCTCCGCGGCCGAGAAGTCGCCGCGAAATTTCCCGATCTGCGCGGCGTAGGGAACGCGGTCCCAAGTGAAGTCCGGATAGCCGCGACCGGGCGCCGGAACCAGCGCCGACGCGCGACCGGCGCTCGCCGCCGCCAGCGCGACACTGCCGGCGAGAAACGGGCCGCGCCCGATCACGGCGGAAAGCCGACGGCGTCGAGGCGCGCCGCGACCAGCCGGTTGTCGGGATCGGGGAAGCGCTGCGCGCGCGAGAAGGTCAGGGTCAGCCGATGTTTGCCCGGCGCGAGCCGGACGGGCGCTTCGAGCGCGAAGGTCCCGACCCCGAGCGTTGCGCGCCGGCGGACGACGCCGTCGATAGCGAGCGCGGCCGTCGTCGTGAAGTCGTCGGATGCGACGCGCGGCACGAGTCCTTCGACGCGCACCCGCCGCGTCGACGCGTCGCTGCTCAAGGTCAACTCCGCGTCCTCCGAGATCCAGCCGGCGTCCTCGTAGATGCCGGAGTAGGCCAAGTGAGGATCGTCGAGCGCGCCGGGCACGTCCACGATCCAACTCGGCGGCGCCCAGCGGCGGTAGTCGTCGTCGGAAATGAGGCTGAGGTCGCGCGCGAAGACGACGAGTTTGCGCGGGTCGAGTGCGATGTCGGAACCAAACCAGCGCATCAATCCCGTGCGCGGCTTGCGGAACAGCGTGCCGTCCTCACCGAGGTCGAGTCCGACCAGGCTCAAACCGTCGCGCCGTTCGGGTGCAAAGGGCTCCGAGACCAGGCGCGCGGAGCCGCGTCCGCCGCCGCCGAGGGACACCGTCTGCGCGCCGAAGACGCGCCCGCGCGGAACCAGATTCTTGGCGTCGGCCTTCAGGGTGGCCGAAGCCCAGAGCACGAGCCGCACGCGTTTGGCCGGATTGACCGCGTCGAAAGCGAGGTAACGTCCCAAGCCCGAGAACGTGCCCTTGCCGTAGACGTCGTGTTCGGGTCGATAGAGCATCGGCTTGCCGCGCGGTGCGCCGTCTTCCCACGCGCCGCTCCAGCCGTCGATGCCGAACGCCTCGCTCTGCAGCATCACCAGATGATCGTGCACGCTCTCCCACGGACGCAGGGCGACGAGCGTGTCCGGTACGGCGTCGCCGCTGCGATTGAGCACCGATGCGTCGCCGCCGAGTTCCAGGAGCCAGCGGGGGCGCCCGGCGGGCATCCAGGGGCGCCGGAAACGATTGGTCGTGCCGTCGACGCGCCGCACCGGCGGAACGTCGAGCGCGGCCAGTTGTTCGCGATTGTGAAACTCTTCGACTTCGAGACGGGCGGCCTCGCGCACGTCGTCGGCGTCGGGAACGCCGAAGACTTGCTGGTCGACGCGAAAGCGGTCGAGAAAATCGTCGGAGAGCGTGGCCAGCGGCGCGTCGGCGAAATACGCGTGCGCGAGCTTCGCATATTCGGGAAGCGGCGCGTCGATCGCGACCGGCGCGCCGGCAACCTTGTGTGCGGCCGCGTCGAGTTCGGAGAGCAGCCGGCGCGGCGAGGCCAGCGGCAACTGCGAGAAACGGTAAGTGGTCGCGTCCGGCGTCGACCGGCTCAGCTCGACGTATTTTTGCTGCGCGCCGACGCCCACGAGCGCGAACGCGGCCGTGAGGGCCGCGGCGGTCCACTCGCGGCGGCGCTCGCCGAGCCGTCCCAACAGCGCGTAGGCGCCCAAAGCCAAACTCGCCGCGAAGAACGGCTGCACGTACATCGTCATCTTGAACAGTGCGAAGTCGTCGCGGCGCACGAAGAACGCGACGCCGAGCGCGGTCATCACGAGCGCCGTGAGCGCCGCGGGTTGAATGGCCCGCGACGCGACGAGGATCGCGACGAGTTGCAGCGCGAGCAGGCTCGCGCCGGCCACGATCGCCACCGACATGTACGGATCGGGCGGATAATCGAGCGCGATCAACCCCCAGAAAGCCGCAAACCCGCTGGGCAAAAGGAAATAGGGAAAGAGAAAATCGGTGTTGCGTCCGGTGGCCGAGGCGAAGCGCGCCGCGATGACGTGGGCCATCGTCAGGCCGTAATTCCAGAGCACGACGAAGGCCAAGCCGGCGGCGAGTAACGCCGCGAAACCGCCGAGGTAATCGGGTCGCCGCCGCTCGATCAGCGGAACGCCCACGTATTCGAGCAGCGCGGCCAAAACGACGAACGGAAACAGTTCGGGATAGGCGGCGACGACGAACGCGAAGATGGCCACGCGAAAGGCGATGTGCCCGGCCGCGTTGTGTCGCACGACCTCCTCGCCGGGGTCGCCGAGGACCGCGATCGACGCGGCCAAGCCGGCAAGGCCGAAGACTTGTCCGAGCAATTGGTAGAGCACGCCGAGCGTCGTCAGCGAGGAGAGCACGACCGCGACGCCGATGCCGAGCGCGAGCCGCGGACGCGACTCGCGGGCCAGCCCCAGCGCCGCCGAGGCCCAGATCAGCATGAAGTAGCCCGCCCCGATGAAGGGCATGAAGGCGTTGAACGGGCGGACCCGCGCGAGCGCCGACACGAGCGCCAGCAACGTGTCGACGCCGACGCGCTCGTTGCCCAGCACGTCGTGGAACCAGAAACCTTCCTGGCTCAACTTGCCGCCGCCCGCGACGTCGAGCGCCGGCGGCTGCGCGTAGAACGGATAATCCAACAACCGCTGCGCGGTCGAGGCGTAATTGATCATGTCTTCGTTGCTGAAGCTGAGCCAATCCGTCCCGAACTCGAAGAGCGGCCGGCAGGTCAAGACCAGCGCCGCAGGGAGCAGCGCCAGAAACGGCCACAGCGCCCGCCAGGGAACGCGCGCGCGTTCGCCGCGCCGGCGCAGGGCGGCGGCGGCGAGCACGATCAAGAACAGCGTCAGCGGCCAGGCCGAGACCCCGACGGGCACGCCGATGTGATTGAGCAGCACCGCCGGAACGGTGAAGGCGGCGGCGCCCAGCACCGGCGCCAGCAGCACGTTGCGCAGCGAGTCGCGCTCGGGCACGAGCGCCGTCGCGAGGCCGTAGCCGACGAACGCGAACAGCGCGAAGATGCCGCATTGCAGCAGGAGGGCGAAGACGGGCACTGCCTCAGGAACCGCCGAGCATGCGCGCCACGCGGCGCGCCAAGAAGTCGTCGCCGCGCCCGTCCATGTGGCTGTCGTCGGTGCCGTAGAGCGGCGCCGGATCGGTCGAACGTTCGTAGGCGAGGATGTCGTCGAACTCGTCGTACTGGTGCACCGGCAACGCGCGCACGCCGTCGAACGAGATTTTGAAGTCCTTGCGGAAGTCGATCAGGTCGCCGGGGAAGCCGCGCCGGCTCAAGTTGAGCTGACGTTCGTAGAGGTTTTCGGTGTTCGACACGTCTTCGGGCTCGAAGGTCCAGGCGATGGCGAGTTGCGCGTGCGAACCTTTGAGCGCGTTGAGGATCGACTCGAGGTGCGCGCGCAGGCCGGCCGCGGCGGCCAGGGCCGACGGCGGCGCGTTGTTGGGAAAGATCGCGTTGGCCGCGCCGGGCGTCATGTTGAGTACGATCGCGTCGAAACGTTCGTCGGCCAGCACGTTCTTGACGTAGTCTTCCATCTGCGGCAGGCCCGCCGCGTCGATGCGGATCGCGTGACAGCGTACCGGCTTCGCGAATTTGTGCGAGGCGTTCATTACGTTCTCGATGTGCGCGCAGATCGAGTCGTCGCCGAGGCTGTCCCAAAACGCCCAGGACGCGCCGACGTAGGCGACCTCGTAATGATTCGAGTCCGGCACGATGCCGGTTCCGACGCCGGTTTCGGAGAGCCGCGTGGGCGGCAGCTCGATGCTGCGGATGCGCCGGTTCCCCGAGTCGGCGACGTAGAGCGTATTGCCCGCCAGCGCCAGACCCCCCGGCGCGTTGAAGCGTGCGTTCTCGCGGGAGCCGTCGCGGAACCCGGCGTTGTCGATCGGGCGCTCGGCCGTGCCGCCGGCGATGGTGCGGGTGAAAACCGTGCTGACGAACGGCTTGGCCGGAAGCCGCAAATACCGGATCGTGCCCGAGCGGATGTCGCTGAAGAAGAACTCGCGTCCGTTTTTTGCCGCGAGTTGATAGGGATCGCCGAAGGGCCGGTTGCCTTCGGCGTAGTTGCGAATGTTGGTGACCGCGTCGCTCGGAATCGCGGCGTGATATTCCATCAGCAGCGAGGGCGAACTGGCGACGAGCACCGGACCGCCCGCCGCGTCGACCGAGGTGGCGAGGCCGAGGATCTGCGGCTCGCCGGTCGACTTCAGGTGCACCGTGGTCAAGCGTCCGTCGCGCCCGATGCGGCGAATGCCGACGCCGAAATCGGCCAGGTAGAGGTCGCCGCGCGAGTCGAACGCCAGCGCGCGCGGGTCGTTGATTCGTCCCTCGGCGCCCCCGTCGGCGTTGCCGCGCTGACCGCACTTTCCGGCGACGGTGCTCACCGTCTCGTGGGCGATCTTGCGGACGCATGCGTTGAATTCGTCGGCCACGTAGACGGCGCCGTCGGGCCCGACGGCCAGTCCCTCCGGCCGGTCGAACCGCGCCTGCAGCGCGGGACCGTCGCGATAGCCGCCCTTGACCGACACTCCCGGGGGGACGACCGGCCCCGAGCCGGCGATCGTGGACACCCGTCCGTCGCGCGAGAGCGCCCGGATGCGTTGCGCCGCCTCGTCGGAGATGTAGAGCGTGCCGTCTTTGGCCAGCGCGAGGCCGCTGGGCATGAGGAACGTCGCCGAGGCGGCGGAACCGTCGGCGATCCCCGGGACGCCCGTGCCGGCGACGGTGCGCACCTCGATCGTGCCGGCCGACGCGTCCCCGACGACCCCGTCGTCGAGCCCATCGTGCGAACCGCAGGCGGAGAGGGAGAGCGTTGCCAGGACCGCTACGGAGAGCAGACGGCTGAACGGAGCGGCGGCCTTCATATCCGCGCGGTTCGCGTCCCTTTCGGCCGGGTCATTTCCACGCTATTGCCGCCGCCCGGCGAGGAGAGCGAGCGTTTTTCCGCTGCGTTCAGCGTCCGCTCGGCGCCGCGGCGGGTGCTCCCCAGGGGTGAAGCCGTTCGAGTCCGTCGGCCAAAATATCGGCGTAGAGCGCGTTGCCCGCCGGCGTGAAGTTGCCGTAATCGCTGCTGAAGAACGGCGCGTGCGGGCCTCGCTCCGCCGCGATGAAGCGTTGCGCGCACGGGATCGCCGGGACGCCGAGCGACCCGACGAAGCCTTCGTAGTCCACGAAGTTGTGCAGGCCGCCCGCGATGCCGCCGCCCGGCCCGAGATAGGTCGAGTAGGTGGCTTCGTCGAGCGCCAATTGGTAGGCCAGCGGATGCAACGCGAGCACGAGCGTGTCGCCGTCGGCCTGCAGCTTGGCCGCGACGTGCTTGACGATGCCTTCGACGAAGGGTTGATCGGCGAAGAACGTCCCGCCGCGCGGATATAGGTCGAAGGCGTTGGTCCCGATCGACCAGACCACGGTGTCGACGCTGCCCTTCTCGAGCCGCGGGACGAGGTATTGCGATTGCGCGGTCAGGTCGCCGGAGCCGAGGCTGACGGTCAGCACCTCGACCGTGCGCGCGCCGAGACCGTTCTTCGCGGCGTCGGCGTCGAGCCGGCTGCGAACGCGAGCGGCGATCGAGTCGTCGGCCATCGCTTCGGCGAAGTTCGCCGCGTCGCCGACGATCGCGATGCGATAGACGCCTGCGCTCTTCGGCGGAAGCGGCACGTCGTCGCCGGAGAGCGCCCAGCGCGCGTCCGGCGCGGGCAAGAGGCGAATGCGGCGATTGCCCGCGTCGGCCAAGACGATGTTGCCGCGCGCGTCGAGCGCCATGCCGAGCGGATCGTAGACTTGCGCGGTCGCCGGCGGCCCGTCCGCGAACCCGCCCTTTTGCTGCCAATCCTTTTCGTCGGGGCCGACCATGAGGCGCGAGAAGCCTTGGTACGGGTTCCACGAGCCCGAGAATTTCTCGAAGAAGACGCCCTGCCAGGTGGCGCTCGAAACGGCCGCGGAGTCGGGTCCCAGGCCGACGACCCCGGTGGGAGCCGTGCCCGAGTTGCGCTGCGGCGTGGAGAACATGCCGTTCCCGCCGGTCGAACGCAAGTTGTAGCTGGCCACGGTGAACTTCGTCGCCGCGTAGAGCACCGAAAACTCGGGACCTTCCCAGAGCGAGAGCGCGTAGAGGTCGGAGCCCGTGAAGCCGAGCGACGAGACGAGCCCCGCGGGCGAAATGACGCGCACGCCCACCGTGAAGTCGGCGACGTAGAGCGAGCCGTCCGATCCGGCCGCGATCGAGCGCGGTTCGACGAACGTTGCCTCGCGCAGCGGGCCGTCCGAGCCGCCGGGGTTCTTGGGGTTTCCGGCAAACGTCGTGACGACGCCGCCGGCAATCTTGCGAATGCAATGATTGAACGAGTCGGCCACGTAGAGGGCGCCGTCCGGGCCGACCGCGACTCCGCTCGGCCGGTTGAAGCGCGCGCTCAGCGCGGGCCCGTCCACGTATCCGCCGGCGACCTCCAGGCCCGAGGGCAAGAAGTCGCCGCCGCCCGCGACCGTGCTGACGGTCCCATCGGGCGCGATCTTCCGGATGCGTTGTCCGCCGGGATCGGCGACGTAGATCGCGCCCGTGCGCTTGTCGACCGCGACCGCCGCGGGGAAGACGAACTCGGCGCGGTCCCGCGGCCCGTCGACGTTGCCCGCGATGCCGTTGCCCGCGAGCGTGCGCACTTCCGCACCGGGCTCCAGCGTCGCGGCGAACGGCGCCGCCGCGGCGCTGCGGGCGAACGCAAAGAAACTCGAAGCGCACAGGCACAGCGCGAGCGCGCCGTAACGGAGTTGCCGCATCAGCGCGCGTTCCACGGGCGCGCCTTCTCGAGATACTGCACGATCAGATCGGCGAGGAACGCGTCGCCCGCGGGCGTGAAGTGAAAGTCGTAGTTCGAGTAGAGCGGTGCGTGCGCGCCGCGTTCGTAGTCGACGAAGCGCTGCAGGGTGGGCAGATACGGTACGCCGAGCGAGCCCAAGAAGCGCTCCATTTCGACGTTGGTGTCGTAACCGTACCCCGGCGCGCGCGGAAACTGCCCGAACCGATCGTAGCCCTCGCGCTGCGACTTGTCGTACGAGAGAAATTCGCGGTAGGCGAAGGCTTCGCCGGGCCCGAGATGCTGGCCCAGCGGTTCGTCGGTTATCAGCAGTTGCGTGTGCGAGGCGCTCAGCTTCGCGTAGGCGGCCTCGACCGCTGCCTTCCACGCGGCCTCCTCGTCGGGAGTGAAGGCCGGCAGGGCCACCTCCCAATCGGTAAAGTCCTTATGGAAAAAGTGTGCGTTCAGGTTCCAGATCACCAGGTCCACCGTACCGTCGGCCAGCGACTCGCCGACGTACTGCGCCTGCGGTACGAGCGACACCGCGGCGAAGTAGCCGACGTCGAACTTCAAGGGCTTGGCGAGCCCGAGCCGGCCGCGTTCGGCGTTGATGCGTTTCTCGACCAGGCCCGGAATCGAATCTGCCCAGACCACGTTTTCGAACGCGAACGAATTGCTGACGAAGAAGACGTGATAGACGCCGGGCTCCTTCGGCGGCGTCGCGGTGCCGTTGGCGTAGGTCCAGCGCGGGTCGACGCCGGCCACGCTGCGCACGCGGCGGTTGCCCGCGTCGGCCACCAGGATGCGACCCGCCGGCCCGGCCGCCAAGCCCATCGGGGAGTAGAACCGGGTGCTCGCAGGCGGCCCGTCCGCGAAGCCCCCGGCGAGCGCGGGATCCTGTCCGCCATCGCCGGCCACGCGGCGCCACGTGCCCCCGATGTTGAAGAAATAGATGCCGTGCCAGCGCAGGCTCGAGACGATCGCGGATCGGTCGTCGAGCGCGAGGATGCCGAAGGGCGTCAGCCGTTCGACGTCGGACGCCGACTTGAAGCCGTCGAGCCGGTTGAAGACCAAGTTGTAACGCATGAAGCCGGCGTTGCCGGCGGCGAAGAGCATGCGTTTGTCGCCGTGCTCGAAGATGGAGATGTTTGAAATCGTGCGCGCCCACTGCGCGGGAATCGGCAGCGTGCGCACCCGGCCGTCGGGGCCGATCGCGCGGACGCCGATGCCGAAATCGGCGACGAAGAGCGTGCCGTCCTCGGCCAGCGCCAAACTGCGGGGATTGGCGAAGGTCGCTTCGGCGATGCTGCCGTCGCGCGAACCTTCCTTGCCGCAGGTGCCCGCGTAGGTGGAGACGATGCCGTTGGCGATCTTGCGGATGCAGCGGTTGATCGAGTCGGCCACCAGCAGCGCGCCGTCGGGCCGCAGCGCCAGCGACATCGGGTAGTTGAAACGCGCGCTCGCGGCCGGCCCGTCGGCGAACCCGCCCTCGACTTCGAGACCCGATGCGTTCGGCGCCCCGGAACCGGCCACGGTCGTCACGCTTCCGTCGGCGGCGATGCGCCGGATGCGTTGCCCCGCCGAGTCGGCGACGTACGTCGCATCGGCCTTCGCGT
>Ga0326727_10007413_pt1 | contig 29042 bp, 28 predicted proteins | sample MB2enrmetagenome_FD_207643 | JGI IMG/M metagenome (GOLD analysis project Ga0326727, IMG submission 207643) | Lab enriched peat soil microbial communities from McLean, Ithaca, NY, United States - MB29MY | ecosystem: Environmental > Terrestrial > Soil > Wetlands > Peat | place: USA: New York... | reverse complement strand
GGCAATTAGGGTTCTTTGGCGGCAGCAACATGCCGCGGAAGTTGGACGGATTTTGGATTTTGCAGAGAGCGCTGCAACCGGGCGCGAAATGTAGAGGTTCAGAAGGAAAAGTTTGAAGGGCCACAAGTCTTAGAAACTCGAATTATCGATTTCTTTTTATTTCGCAGGGCGAAGTAGCGGCGCACATAACCAGGCGCCGTAAGACGTAAAGCAGCAGGAGCTACCAAGGTCAACCAGCCTGGAGGGTTTCGACGTGAACAACCAAGACACGACTGCGGTCCTTTCCCCTATTTCGGCGCAGACTGAGGAGACCACAACAAGCTCCCAGCCTGCGCTCAAGCCAATGGCAGATGGCGTGCGCGCGGCGGCAATCGACGGCGCGAAGCCGGCGCCGGAGCGGAAGCGCTCTGGGCGAGCAAGCGAAGACAAGCGCTTCAAGATTTTTTGCGGATCGGCCAATCGCGCGCTCAGCGAAGAGATCTGCAAGTTTGTCGGTGTGCCGCTGGGCGAGTCAAAGTTGCAGCGGTTTGCCGACGGCGAGGTTTACTTCCAGCTGCTGGAGAATGTTCGCGGCGTGGATGTGTTTCTGGTGCAGCCCACCTGTCACCCGGTGGACGAACACCTGATGGAGTTGTTGATTATGATCGACGCGCTGAAGCGCGCATCGGCAGGGAGAATTACGGTGGTGATGCCGTACTACGGATATGCGAGGCAGGACCGCAAAGACCGGCCCCGGGTGGCGATTACGGCCAAGCTGGTGGCCGACCTGTTGAGCACGGCGGGAGCAAATCGCGCGCTGCTGGTCGATCTGCATGCGGCGCAGATTCAGGGATTCTTCAATATCCCGGTCGACCATCTATTCGCCAGCCCGGTGCTGGTGAGCTACTTCCGGGAGTTGGAGCTGCCGGATCTGACGGTGGTTTCGCCGGACGCAGGAGGCGTGGAGCGTGCGCGCTTCTTCGCCAGGAAGCTGGAGGTGCCGTTGGCGATCGTAGACAAGCGGCGGACCGACATCAACGTGACCGAGGTGATGAACGTGATCGGGGATGTGCGCGACCGCACCTGCCTGATCCTGGACGACATCATCGACACCGCCGGAACGCTGGTGGGAACGGTGGAGGCGCTGATTGCCCAGGGCGCAAAGAAGGTTTATGCGTGCGCGTCGCATCCGGTGCTCTCGGGCCCGGCCGTGGAGCGCATTGCGAAGTCACGGCTGGAAGAGTTGGTGGTGACGAATACGATCCCGCTGCGCGAAGAGGCGCTGCGGGTGCCAAAGATCAAGGTGCTATCGATTGCCGGGCTGTTGGGACGCGCGATCGAGAGCATCCACATGGAGACCAGTGTCTCTACCTTGTTCAATTGAGGGCTAGCTGTTGGCTCTTAGCTTTTAGCAAGTGAAACGCAAAGTTTTTAGAATGTCGAGTAACGCAGTACTTAGATTTAGCGGCAGAGCCGCAAAGGGAGCGGAGTTCGAGCGTTAATGGTGAGGTTGTTTCTTCAACTGAGAACTGACAACTGAACACTGATAACTGCCTTGTTCCCGTGCCCGAAAGGATGATTCAAAATGGCAGCAACTTCTACGATTCCGGCCGTCGTCGCCACACCGCGCGACGGCAAGTTCAACAAGAATGCCGCGCGCCGCGTACGCGTTGAGGGCAAGATTCCCGCGGTGGTTTACGGCGCCGGACAGGAGGCGGTCGCGGTGACCGTGGATCCGCGCGTCATCACCAAGATTCTGCACTCCGACTCCGGCCACAACACCATCTTCGACCTGGATGTGACGGGTTCGGCGACGGTGAAGGCGATGGTGGTCGACTGGCAGCATGAGCCGATCAAGGGCGCGCTGCTGCACATCGACCTGAAGCGGATTGCAATGGACAAGGCGATTCGAGTATCGGTGCCGATCCAGTTGACCGGCGTGCCGGTGGGCGTCAAGAGCCAGGGCGGCATTCTGGAGCATGTGCTGCGCGAGGTCGAGATCGAGTGCCTGCCGGGCGACATTCCGGGCCATCTCGACGTGGATGTTTCGCAGTTGGAGATGAACCAGGCAATCCATGTATCCGACCTGCCGCACTCGGGCTCCATCAAGTTCCTGGGCGACGAGGGATTGACGGTGGCGCACGTGTCCGCCATCCGCGAAGAGGCGCCGGAGCCTGAGGCAGCGGATGCCGCGGCGACGCCGGTCGAGCCGGAAGTCGCCAAGAAGGGCAAGGGCGAGACTGAAGCCGCACCGGATGCCAAGGCAGACGCGAAGGGCGATGCCAAGGCGGAGAAGAAGAAGTAAAGCAGCAGCAAGTCGGCAAGCTGGCAGGTCAGCGAGTTGGCTCGGAGTTAGCAGGGCACGAGGGGAACAAGCGGCGTGAAACTGATTATCGGTCTCGGCAACCCCGGCATCGAGTATCAGTTCACCCCGCACAACGCCGGTTTTCTCGCGTTGGATCGCATCGCCGAACGCTGCGGTGTGGCCATCGCGAATCGCCGGAGCAGGGCGCTTACGGCAAAGGCGCGGCTGGCGGGACAGGAGGTCCTGCTGGCCAAGCCGGAGACGTTCATGAACCTGAGCGGGCTTTCGGTGGCCGCACTGGTCCAGGAGTTCGAGATTCAGATACCGTCGCAAGATCTGATCGTCATCTATGACGAGCTGGATCTGCCGCTGGGCACGATTCGCATTCGCGAACGTGGTTCGGCGAACGGGCACAACGGAGTGAAGTCGATCTCCGGGGCGCTGGGTACGGAAGAGTGGTTGAGGATTCGCATTGGGGTGGGAAAGCCACCGCTTGCGGATGGCAGAGAGGTAAAGGCGGGCGGGAGCGATTATCTGCTGTCGCCGATGCGCAAGCAGGAGCTTGCGGTGCTGGACGAGGTGCTCGACCGGGTAAGCAATGCGGTTGAGGCAATTCTCACCCGAGGGGTGAGCGCAGCGATGAACGAATTCAATAGAAGCGAGTTGTAGGTTGTCAGTTCTCAGTTGTCAGCAGAGGCAAAAGCAAGAGCAAGGCAGTTGAATATTCCAGACCGGGTTGGCAGAACGGACGCTGGCACGGTGCGAAGCAGAACTTCGCAGAAAGAAGTAAACGAATGAATCGTACTTACGAAATCATGTTTATCGTTCGCCCCGACGTTGAGGAAGCCGATCTCGACAAACTGATCGAGGGGTTCTCGGCGAACATCGCCTCCGGCGGCGGCGAGGTGAAGAGCGTGGAGAAGATGGGCCGGCGCCGGCTGGCGTACACGGTCCGCAAGTTCAACGACGGCTTCTATGTGCTGCTGACGGTGGGCGCGCCGGGCAGCCTGATCGGCGAGATCGAGCGCCGCTTGCGCGTCTCTGAGCCGGTGATCAAGTTCATTACCGTGCGCATGGACGAAGAGGAGAAGCGTCTGGCCAAGGTGAAGGCATTGCGCGACTCCAAGGTAAAGCGCAGCGCGCAGCCCATTGCGCAACCGCAGCACGCGGCCCAACCCGCTGCGGTGGCTGTCTCCGCTGCCGCCGAGCCTGAGGCCCCGGCTACTGCGGAAGCCCCGGCTGCAACCGAAGCGCCGGCTGCCGTCGCAGAGCCGGTTGCGGCCACGGTCTAAGAGCATTTCACGCATAGGGCTGCATGAAGCCCCGCGGCAAACCAATTTGAAGACATGAGAGGAACCAATGGCTGACGAAACCAATGCACCGCAATCCACACATGAAGCACGACCCTTTACTCCCCGCCCCGCCTACGCAGGTCCGGGTGGCCCGCGCCCGCCTCGTCCGGCTGGTGGGCCCGGTGGCCCTGGCGGCGGCCCCGGCGGACCCGGCGGCGGCGCGGGTGGACGGAAGTTCTTCCGGCGCAAGAAGGTCTGCAAGTTCTGCACCGAGAAGATCGACGCCATCAGCTACCGCGATGTGCGCCTGCTGCAAGGCTTTGTGGCCGAGCGCGGCAAGATCGTTCCGCGCCGGTTGACCGGCGTCTGCACGCGGCACCAGCGCAAGGTTTCGCTGGCCATCAAGCAGTCGCGCAACATCGCCCTGCTGGCCTTCGCCGCGCGCTTCTAGGTGGCAGCTTCTAGCTGTTAGCTAAGAGCTGACGGCTCACAGCTCATCCGCATTGGGCGGAACGAAAATCGGAGAAAAGCAATGGAAGTGATTCTGAAGGAAGACGTCAACAAGCTGGGCCATCGCGGCGATGTAGTGAAGGTTGCGGATGGCTATGGGCGCAACTACCTCCTGCCGGGCAAGCTCGCCATCGAAGCGACCGCCGCGAACAAGGCGGTGATTGAGCAGATGAAGGGCTCCGCGATCCGCAAGCTGGCCAAGGAGAAGATTGAGTCCGAGGAGCTGGCAAAGAAGCTGGAAGCGGTGGAGCTGGTGTTCGAGCGCAAGGTGGGCGAGAACGACCACCTGTTCGGCTCGGTCACTTCGAGCGACATTGCGCAGCAACTGGAGCAGAAGGGCTACACCATCGACCGGCGCAAGATTTCGTTGGAAGAGCCGCTGAAGACGCTGGGCGAGTTCTATGTCCCCATCAAGCTGCACCGCGAGGTGACCAGCCACCTGAAGGTGACGGTGAAGGGCGACGAGCAGCCGGAAGAGTCGGCCGAACCCGCAGCGTAAAACTTCAAAAGAAAAGCGACCGCGGATTTTCACGGATGAGCACGGATCAAGCAAGAATGCGGTCCGTTCTTACCCGTGTCATCCGTGGTCGTTTTGCGTTTGCCGCTATTCGTACTTGAGGGTCTCGACCGGGTCGAGGCGGGCTGCGCGGTTGGCGGGGACGGTGCCGAAGACGACGCCGACGACCACCGAAGTAGCCAGCGCAATGGGAGCTGCGACCCAGCCCACGGGAATATGGTAGGGCGTCAGCAGGCGAATCGACAGGGGAAGACCAAGGCCAAGGATGGCGCCAATGATGCCGCCGGAGAGCGAGAGGAAGACCGACTCGGTAAGGAACTGCAGCCGTATCTCGCGGCTGGTAGCGCCCAGCGCCTTGCGGATGCCGATCTCGCGGATGCGGGCCTGCACATTGGCCAACATGCTGTTCATGATGCCCACGCCGCCGACGATGAGGGTGATGGCGGCGGCGATGATCAGCACCCAGGTGAGATCATCCATGATCTTTCGAGTAGTGGAGAGGATGTCAGTAAAGGTCTGGGCGCGGTAGACGCTGGTGGGCCGGTGGCGCGATTGGATGATCGCGGTGATCTGGCGTGCTCCGGGTTCAACCATCTTGGAGGTAGCCATCTTGAAGAAGATCTCCTTGAGGTTGTCGGTCCCGGTGAAGTAGTGGGCGACCTCGTAGGGGATGAGGATGGTGTCGTCGTTGATCTCCGACTGGCCGAAGGTGTCGATGCTCTCCTGAAAGACTCCGATGATGGTGAGAGGAATACCTTTGATGGAGATGTTCTGGCTGACCGCGGCCTGCGGACTGCCGAAGAGCTTGACTGCCAACGGCCGGTTGAGTACGGCGACCTTGGCATGGGCGGCCGCATCCTGGTCATCGAAAAAACGACCGGTAATCACGATCAGGCCGCGCACCTCCTTATACTGGGGCGAGACGCCGAGCAGCATGCTGTCCTTGGTGATGCCTCCGCCGACGCTGATCGGGTCGTGGTCTTCGAGCATGGGCGAGTGGGCGACGATGCCCGGTACCGAGTCGTCCACGGCCTGCATGTCTTCGACGGTCATGTAGTCGGGCGTGGTGGTGTTGTCGGGGCCGATGATGCTGCCGCCGCTGTACTGCATCTCGATCTTGTTCGGTCCCAGGCTGGAGATGGCGTCGAGCGCGTATTGCTTGCCGGTGAGGCCGACTGTGACCACCAGAATGATCGAGGCCGATCCGATGACCATGCCCAGCATAGTAAGCAGGAAACGGGCCTTGCTGGCGCGGAAGCTATCCACGGCCAGAGAGGCGATTTCGCTGAACACCATGGTGGTGCGCGCGCTTTCCAGCGTGCTATCGAACGATTTCTCTTCGAGCTCCGGCTTGGGAACGCTCGTGGTCGCCATCAGTTGATCCAACCCCTGGGGCGCGCAGCTTTGCCGCGCCGCCGAAAGCACCTTCTTGTGGAATGAGATGCCACCGTCTGCCATTAGACGCCTACCAGTATGGCAGCGGTGCAGGCATTCCCGCCAGTTTCAATCCATGGAGGCAGGGGGGACAGGATCGGGGGGCGGGTGGCGATCGAATCTGCGCGGAACTGCTTCAGGCCTCGATCCGGCTGCCGCCGAGATACCCGGGGACGTGCCTTGACAACGCAGCCGCTCTTCGTCCGTCGCACCGGAAGCGCACGCCCCAACGCTCAAATTCGAGCTGGCCGCCGTTTGCCGTGAGACTGGAGGCAGCCTGGGCGGAGTCCGATCCTGCCCAGGCATCCGGTTCGGGGACGCCGAGGACAACCTGATTGAGGTGGTAGGCCCCGCGACGGTCGCGCCGGACGTAGTCGCAGGCCATCAGGGTCCTGAGGATGCGATAGACGGTGCTGCGGGCGTAGCCGGTCGAGCCCAGAAAATCTTCGACACGCAACCCTGCGTGGGCCGTCCGCAGCGTCTCAATGATCTGAACTGCCTTGACCACGCATGGCACCAGATGACTGGGATTGCTATGAACTTTGGACCCGGGGAGCATCGCGACCACCTCTGTTATTTTGGCGATCTTCCTTTGAAAACACTTGCGGCCGGTAAGGGGCTGCGCGACCTGAGAAAAGTGCCCAGATGTGTTGCGTCAGGAGAAACGACAGCATCTGGGCCTAGCACGCCAAAAGGGTTAGAAAGTGAACCGTCCGGTGAACTGCCACGCGCGAATTTGGCCGGGAGTTCCGCTTTCACCGAAGGTGGTTGAGTAAACGGGGGTGTTGTTTACGATAGGTAGGGTCACGCCCCAACCTCCGTTGGGGCCGCCCCAGGTCTGTTTGTTCCAGACGTTGAAGCAATCGGCCTGGAAGGCGAAAGCCGTCCTTTCGGTAATGGGGAAGGTGCGTCGAATCGCAAGATTCAAGTTCTGGGTCCCTGGATTCCGGAGGCCGTAGGGCGCACTGCGCGGGATGTTGCCAATTAGATACTGGTGGTATCCGGAGACGGTTGAGAGATCGGTTGGCACCTGGAATGCGGCCGGATTGATGTACTGAAGGGTCCTGTTGGCATAGGTCACGCCAGTCGGTCCGGTACCGTAGCTCCCGCCCTGACGCGCGGAGCCGCTGAAGTTGGGGTTGTAGGAGGGAAGACAGTTTCCGCTGCCCACCGGCGCGTTCGGGCAGCCGCCGCTCCAGGTGACCGTGACCGGCGTTCCCGCGCTATAAGTATAGACGGGCGCAAGTTGCCAGCCGCCAATTGCTTCCCGCATCAGCAGAGAGTTGCCGCCCCAGTGGCCGGGTGTGCCGATGGGCACCTGGTAGACGCCGTAAATGGTCAGGTTCTGGGGAATATCGAGCTGGGTCAAGGCACGGTCAATCCGGTCCTGCTTATAGCTGCGGTTGCTGCCATCGACGGCTCCCGCCGGGATGGCGAAGCCGCTGCGGAAAGCCCCATCGTCGCCAATATCCTTCATGTAGGTGTAGTTCAGATTGAAGGACAGGCCGTGCGAGAGACGTTGGGCGAGGATCAGTTGGAAGGCATTATAGGAGTAGTTCTCAGTGTTGGGTCCGCCCCAGCTATCGGAGACGGAGCTGTACTGCGGGAACGCCAACAACAACTGAGCGATGGTTAGCGTGGAGGTGGCGGGAAAGGCATTTGCCGCAGCGATGAAGTTGGCCGAAGTGACGGTGTTGATTGACCCAGCCATGACCGAGTTTGCGATGGCGACGTTGGCCGAGGTTGCGGGAGCGAGCAGGAGCGGAATCGCGGCGGCCTTGCCGGCTGAGTTGTAGCCTGCAACCGGGCCGAAGGCGAGCAGATAGATGGGATTGAGCTGGTTGCTCCAGTAACCTCGCGGAGACTGGGCGCTCTTGATATAGGTGTGGTGGGCTTCCGATCCGACGTAAGCGACGGTCAGGGTCATGTCCTTAGTAATGGTTCGCTCAAATCCGACGTTGTAGAAGGTGTATTCAGGCGCGCGCCCGGATTGATAGGGATCGTCGTATCCCATGGTGCTCGGGGCAACGACCGCTGTGCCTGCGGCGTTCAGGTAGTTGCCTGAGTTCAGGATCTGGGTTGCGATACCGGGTGTGGGGGGCGTCGGGTAGACGTAGCCGGGGCCAAAGAGAGAGGTGTTGGCATTGGCGCCGAGATACGACTGAGTGCCCAGCCAGAAGGAGGGTCCGGCGGCAGCGCCGCTGGTGACGGCGCTGGGGGAAGTTGCAGTGGTGCTGGAGCCGAGAATCTGGCCCGAGCTGTTGGCGCCGCCCACGCCGCCGCTCAACTGCCCGCCTCCGGTGCCACCGCCCTGATCGTAGGTGAGGCCAAAGCTGGACCGGAATATGGTCTTGTCATTGATGGAGTAAACCACTCCAAGGCGCGGGCCCCAGTTCTTGAAGTAGGTCTCCATCGGCGACTTGCAGTTGCATCCGTTTCCGTAATTTCCTGCGAAAGCAAGCACCCCTGGATTGCCCGTCGCGGGATTGATAGTGTTGGGATCGAGATAGCTGAAGGTGAAGTTTCCCGTGGGAAGCGCGATGGCCTTCTCATGTACAGGGGGGATGTAGTCCCAGCGCAGTCCAAGGTCGACCACCAGCTTCTTGTTGACCTTCCAGTGGTCCTCCACGTACGGTGCAGCCAACTTGGCGCGGGTGTACTGGGTGGGCGCATAGGCCAGGGAGAAGCCGCTGATCTGGTCGGCGCCTCCCAGGAGGAAACTGGCGTAGCCGTAACCGGTGCCACTCGGGTCGATGCTGTTACTGCATCCCTGCATGGTGGACGCGCAACCCTTCGCGCCCTCCGTATAGGCGGCGGTGGGCCCCTGGCCGAAGTGCAGCGGCAGAACGTTGGTGAGTGTGGCCGGGTTGGCGTTGTTCAGCCCCTCCCACATGAAGGTGAAGCCGAAGGTCATGACATGGTCGCCCTTGAGCCACTGCACATTGTCGACCAGCGCATAGTTGTTGGGGATGGTGACCTGAGTCGCCTGGCCGGAGGTGTTGGCGCCCCACTGGGAGGGGGCAATCTGGGTGCCCGCCGAGAACTTGGAGCCCGCGAACTGGATATCGGGGAAGTCCTGAGCCGCCTGCCCTCCGGGCAGATTGGTAATGCCAAACGCGCCGGGCGCGAAGTTGGAGCTGGTGACGGGCGCGAAGATTGGCATGTAGAAGCGGGTATAGCCGTACTTGAACTGGTTGGTGAGGTGCGGCGTGATGGTATAGGCATCTTCCACGTCGTACTGTTTGGGGACAATCACGGGAAGATCGCCGACCGTGTAGGGGGCGTCGTTATAGAAGTTCGAGAAGTTGGTGGCATACACGTCGTGGCCCATGGCCCCGACCGTGGACACGCGGTTCTTGGGGCTGATGTCGTAGTCCCAGCGCCAGTCCCAGTTGTAGTTGTCGCGACCGCTGGTGCCCTGATTCGCATAGTTCTGGTTGAGCACGGTGGTGATGACACTGTTGGCGTGGCCGGCGTTGGGCGAGTTGGGGTAGTTGGGCAGATACGATTCCAGCTTCTGCGAGATCGGAGAGATGTCAGAGGAGGGGATGACGTTGTAGGTCGGGAGGCCGTTCTTCATGCCCTGAAACGGCAGCCGGGTGCAACCGGTGCCATTGCAGCTGTTGGTCATGGGATCAAACAGGAACGGATTATTGCTGCCCCCTGCGGAAGGATCGCCCAACACGCCGGTCAAGCCGCCGCCGGGAAGCGCATTGACGTTCTGATTGAGTTCGGTGAAGTCGCCCTGCTCCTCCAGCGCGGTGGGGATGGTGGTGAGATTGACCGTGGTGCCCTGGCGTCCATGGAACTTGTCGTAAGCGAGGAAGAAGAACAGCTTCTTGCCGGTATGCGGAATATACCCGCCGCCGGCCGCGGAAAACTCGTCGGTATGCTCAATGCCCTTGGGCGACGGGCAGGGGCTCGCCGCAGCCGAGCAATCGAATGGATAAGAGGTGTGGGTGACGGTCACGTCTTTGGTCGCGAAGGCGAAGGTATCGAAGGCAGTGTTACGCACCAGGTCGAGTACGCTGCCGTGAAACTGCAACCCCCCCGATTTCATGGTGAAGTTTTCGGCGCCTGCGCCCATGTACTCCGCCGGGGGCACGCTGGTGATGACCTGGAACTGATCGACGGAGTCAACGTCCACGTTCAACGCGACGGTGCGATTGTCACCCTGCTGATTGAGGGTCTCGGAGGGAACGCCATCGAGATAGAGCGCGCCCTGGTGGCCGGGCGTCCCGCTGAGCGAAGGCAAGCGTCCGTCGGTGCCAGGCATGGCGCCTTGCACCAGCAGCGCAAACGCGGTTGGATCGCGCTCCTGGGTGGGCGATGCCTCCAGCGGCAGGTTGGAGTAGGAGGAGTTCTCGATGACCGCGCCCAGGGTGGGATTGTCGGTGTCGAGCACCGGAGGAGCAGCGGTGACGTCGACGGTCTCGGTGGTGGCGCCGATGGACAGCACCGGGTTGAAGGCCAGCACGCCCAGCCCGACCACGTCGAGGTTCTCCTGCTTCATAGTCCTGAATCCCTTGGCCGTCACGGTGACGACATAAATGCCGGGCTCGAGGGGAGCGATGGTATACAGGCCGTCGTTGGTGGTGGTGCGGGTAGCCGATACGTTGGTCGCAACATTGGTGGCGGTGACTGAAGCATTGCCGATGACCGCTCCGGTGCTATCGGTCACGGTGCCTTCGATGGTGCCTTCGCCGGCGGTCTGGGCTTGCAGAACGCCTGGCCGCGCGCCGGCAAGAAGCACCAGCAACCCCAGGACGAAGAGTCGCACACGGGCGACGGACGATAGGCGGACGAGCGGCTGCGGCATGGGTGGTGCCTCCAAATGAAGGTTGTGGACGGATGCGCGAAACTCCGCAAGCGCATGCTCCACAGTTGAATCGAGTTCGATTTGGGGAATTTAGACTTGCCGCGATGGCGCTGTCAAGAAAAAAGATTATCGCTAACTTTATCGCTAACTGAGCCATTATTTTCAATTACATAGTGGGGAGGCAAGTCCCGCAGAGGGTCAGGAAAGCCACGTTTACTTTAGCGCTGACTAAAAGTGCGGAACCGGTCAGCCACGGCCATTGCGGCTGGAGCCGAAGACCTTGCCGCGGCGCAGGGAAGATTCCCGCACCACCAGCGAAGGCTGCAGCATCACCTGGCGGATCGTTCTGGTGCTCTTTTCCTTGAGCAGGCGGAGCAGCAACTTGGCCGCGCGCACCCCGATCTGGTCGCTGTGGTGGTCCACGCTGGAGAGGGAGGCTTTCAGGCTGCCGTCGTAATGCAGGTTGTCGCATCCGATGAAGGCGATGTCGCTGGGAATGCGCAGGCCGGCCTCCAGGGCCACATCGACGGCAGCGATCGCCATGGGATCGTTGTAGCAAAACACACCGTCGGGAGGCTTTCCGTCGAGCAGATTGCGCATGGCGCTGAAGGTCTGCTGCCAATCTCTGCCGTCCGCCGTCAGGTAGGGACTGACCAGGGCGGCATCGAACTTGATTCCATGCTGCTTCAGCGCTTGCTTGTAGCCCTCAAAACGCCCGACCCCGGTCGTAAACTGCAAGCCGCGGATGTGGGCGATGCGCTTGCATCCCATGGCGATCAGATGTTCGGTAGCAATCCGGCCGACGGCGCGATCGTCGACCCCCACGAAGTTGGTCCGGAACTGCGGAAAGAAGCGATCGATGAGCACGAAGGGGATCCCCTGCTCCTGGAGTTGCTGGAATTTCGCGGGAGAGGAGCTGCAGGAGGCAACGATAAGGCCATCCATGCGATGCCCCAGCAACTGCTCGATCGCCGCCTCTTCGATCGCAGGGTCCTCCATGGAGGAAGAGATCATCACCGCATAGCCATCCTGCTTCATGGTGGAGGAGAGCGCCTCCAGTACCTCGGCGAAGAACGGATGGAGCAGGGTGGGCACGATGACGCCCACCTGAGAGCTTCGTCCCGTAACCAGGCTGCGCGCCATCAGATTGGGCCGGTAACTGAGCTCGTGGGCTTTGTCCAGCACGCGCCGACGCGTCTCCGGGCCAATGTCGGCATGGTCGCGCATGACCTTGGAGACGGTAACGACCGAGACCCCCAACGCCTGCGCAATGTCCTTCATGGTGACTGCCATGGTGGTTATCCGAAGTCAGAGACCGAATTCACGCCGATTTGGTTCAATTGGGACATGGGAGGGCGTTCTCGATAGTAACATCCATGCTTCCTTAGCTTTTCCTGACATCCGATGGACCTCGCGGATGGCAAGTTCCCGCAGACAAATCAACCCGCCCACGGGCATTCCCAGCGGCCCGAATTAGCGGAGCGGACAATGGCTTCGATGACGGCCATGTTCTTGATGGCATCTTCAATGGGGACGGGGACCTCCGTGTCGTTCAGGATGGCCTTGGAGAAGGCGTCGCCCTGCAGGGTGTACTGATCGCAGACGGGGAAGGTCTCGGCCACGATGCCGCCACCGAAGAGGTCGCTGCCGGAGTCGATGAAGAGGCGGGTAGGGCGGTCGTTGGGCGCGTTGACGGGAACCTCCAGCTCAATGCGTCCCTTCGAGCCGAGGAAGTGAAAGCGCTGGTAGGGTACCAGCTGGGTGCTGCAGGTGAAGACCGACTGGCCGCCGGGGAATTCGAGGATCGCGGAGGTGAGGCGATCGGTGTGCATCTGCGGGTCGCGGTCGATGCTGGCCACGACTCGGGTGGGCTCCTGGGCGAACGCGAAACGCGACGCTTGGATGAGGTAGCAGCCAATGTCCATCAGCGCGCCGCCGCCGGCATCGATGCGATTGCGGATGTTGGCGGGATTGACGTTGAAGTAGCTGAAGAAGCCAAAGACCGAGCGCAGCTGGCCGATGTGGCCCTGGTCGAGCAGCTCACGCAGGCGCAGCCACTGGGGATGGAGGCGGACCATGAAGGCCTCGCCGATTTTGACTCCGGCGCGGGCGCGGACATCGAGCAGCGATTGCGCCTCCGCGACGGTGAGGCTGATGGGCTTTTCGCAAAGTACATGCTTGCCGGCTTCGGCGGCTTTGATGGTCCAGGGAACGTGGAGGTGGTTGGGCAAAGAGTTGTAAATTGCATCCACACCAGGATCGGCGAGCAGCTCCTCGTAGGAGCCGTAGGCGGTGGGAATGTCCAGCATCGCAGCGGCCTCGCGCGACTTGGCGAGATTGCGCGATGCGATGGCGACCACCGACGTGAGCTGCCCCTGCTGCATGGCGGGGATCACTTTTTTCAAGCCGATGGCAGCGGTGCTAAGAACTCCCCAGCGAATTTTTTTTGGCATGGTGGCTAATCATAAAGGCAAAGTGGGGGGAAATGCCAAGTCGAATTCTTCGGACATGAGGACCCGGCATCGTACAAAATGCCCTAACTTTATCGATAACTTTATACAGCACAACCGTTTGGACACTACCGAATTCGGGCACGCAGCGACATGTATCGAACAAATGGTCTATGATTTCCGGGCTGCGAAATGACTGCGAGGGACCCTCCATGAAGATTATGCTCTGCGTTTGTGCCGCCATTGTGATGGCGCTCACCCCTGTAGCCGCACATGCCGCCACCGATGTCTCCGGCACCTGGACCGGCGATATGAAGGCGCCCGATGGCAGCGCGGCCTTTACGCTTTCGTTCACCTTCAAGCAGGATGGCGCCAAGCTGACAGGCACAGTCCAGGGGCCGCAGGGCGATCCAATCGCCATCAGCGAAGGCAAGATCGACGGCGACAAGATCTCGTTCAACGTTTCGTTCAACGGCATGACGATCGTTCATGAAGGGACCATCAACGCCGCCGGCGACGAGATCAAGCTGACCTCCAAGTCGGAGCAGGGTCCTTCCGGCGATTTCACCCTGAAGCGGTCCAAGCAACCGTAGCGTCCGGCAGGCGCTCGTCAAGGCATCTTGCTGCGGATCAGCGCGACGATCCTCGTCCAAACTGAAGGATCGTTCTCAATCTCAATGTGCGGCCGCATGAACACGCGGGCGAACCAGGGGTAGCCTGTGCAGCGGACTGGATGCTCGCGGTAACTCGACTGGAAGTTGCCCAGGATAGTGGTCTGCTGTGGATCCATTGCTGCGATCGAGCTGCGCCCGTGCAACAGCCCCTGGGTCTGGTAGAAGTTGACCGCCTCGCGCACATTCGGCGGAATGCTGCGGTCGTCCTGGTTCGACTTTTCGACGCTGTCGACCTGGATGGTCAACAACACGGGGACACCGAGATCGTTAAGCCGCCGGGCCAGGTTCACGGTCTCCGACGCTCCCCAGCTATGGCCGTAGATCACGATGCGGGCGGCACTTTTTTCGCTGTCGCTGAGCCGGCCATCGCCGTCCACGTCGAGAAGCCGCAGCACCGTGTAGAGCGCGGACTGGGCGTCGTGGTTGGCGAAGACGGCGGCGTGCAGGCCCACCGGATAGCGCTGACGCAGCTCTTGAGCCACCAAGGCCTCGCGGTGCCGCAGATTGCCCGGGCTGACGTTGCCGCCCATGAATCCTATAACAATGAGCTGCGCCGGTGACGCGCGGACGGGTTCCGCGCGGACGTGACCACAAATCCCGAAGGCGAGAAGCAAGGCGGCGTATCCTGGCTTGGCGAACTGCGACTTGCCGGCGCGCAGGTCAAACCGCCATTGCATAGGAGTCCTCTCGCTCCATCATAAGTGAACTCGCGCTATTTCGCGGATTCCTGATAGAGAGCAGCGCCGGCGACCGCGCCAACGACGACCTCAACCAGGGCTCCAGCGGTCGTGTAGGCGGTGAGGTGCTTATTGAACAGGCCGCCGAACCACATAAAGCTGAGGTTGGGAAGCAGGGTGCCGATGAACCAGACAGCGAGGCCGGCATAGATCGCGGTGAGCACCCCAGCGCCGAAGCGGGGCCGGATGGCGGCATAAACCCAGATCATCGCGATGCCTCCGAAGAGTCCAAGCACATTGAACCAAATCCACTGGTCCGACGAAAAATCGGTGTGGCCGAGCGCCGCCATTCCTTCAGACCATCGAGTCGCTAGCAATACGCCGTCCACAAGGTAGCCCAAAGCATCCGCAACGATCCCGGCCACGATGCCGCCGAGGATCACACGACCTATGTTGATCTTTCCCATACGATCTCCTTATCAATTCGCTATGGTGGAGCTAGTGAAATAAGTGCTTTCAGATGCACAACTAGTTTGTTCAACTAGGGATCGCGCAAGTATACCCACAGGATCGTCGCTGGGGCAAAGCAATTTGTTGAGGGGATGGAGGCAGCAAGAGGATGAAGATTGTGGTGGCCGTCAAGCAGGTGCCGGAGCGAGACGCGCAGCTCGCGGTGAGGGCGGATGGAAGATGGATCGACGAGGGCGACCTGAACTATGCCATCAACGAGCCGGACGCGTACGCGCTGGAGGAGGCACTGCAGTTGAAAGAGGCGCTGCAGCAGGTGGGCCAGCCTGACGCCGAGGTGATTGCCCTGTGCGCCGGACCCGAGCGGGTTGCCTCCACGCTGCGCGACGCACTGGCCAAGGGGGCCGACCGCGCCATCCACATCCGGGCGGATGACCTGGCGGAGCGGGACACGTTAGCGCTGGTCGCGCTGCTGGCCGAGACCATCCGGGTGGAGTCGCCCGATCTTATCCTGACCGGCCTGCAGTCGGACGATCTGGGACTGGGGCAGACCGGGGTGGTGCTGGCCGAGCTGCTTGAGATTCCCCACGCGACCCTGATTCTGCGGGTGAAGGTGCTGCACGACGAGGCAAATCCAGCGGCCCTGCCGAAGCGGGTTGAGGTCAAGCGGGAGCTCGAGGACGGCTGGTTCCAGCACGTCGAGCTGCCACTGCCGGCGCTATTGACGATCCAATCCGGCGGCAACAGGCTGCGCTACGCCACCCTGATGGGCATCAAGAGGGCCAAGGCGAAGGAGACGCGGACGGTTGAGGCTACGCCAGCTACGGCAACGCCCTCGGTCGCGCTGGAGCGCGTGTACCTGCCGGAGAAACAGAAGCGCACCGAGATGCTGAAAGGCACACCCGCCGAGATCGCAGCGCAGATCGTGGAGAAGCTGAGGTTCGAGGTGAGGGTGCTATGAGCGGAGTGCTGGTGGCGGTGGAGCAGCGAGATGGGACCCTGACGCGCCTGAGCCTGGAGGCGCTGGCGGCCGGGCAGCGCTTGGCGACCCAGCTAGCGATGGACTGTTCGGCGGTGGTTTTGGGGCAAGGGATTTCGCAGGTCCTCGGCGAACTGAGCGGGATGGATTTGGCGAAGGTATTTGCGGTGGAACATCCGCTGCTGCAGCCGTACACCGCCGATGGGTACGTTCATGCGCTGGAACAGGTGGTGAAGCATGCCGTGCCGGGGTATGTGGTTTTTCCGCACAGCTACCTGGTCCGCGACTTTGCGCCGGTGCTGGCGACGCGCTTCAGCCAGGTGCTGATTCCGGATGTGATCGCGATCCTTGCGGGACCCGGCGGACCCATCTTCGTGCGCCAGCTCTTCCAGGGCAAGCTGAACGCCGACTACAGGCAAGTGGGTGACGGCCCCTGCTTCGTCTCGGTGCAGGCGGGCAGCTTCCGGGCGGAGGCGCTCGAAGCCGGCACGCCACCGGTGGAGGCCATCGCCGTCAATCTTGTTCCCGAGCAGATCCGGACTACTCCGTCGGCCCCGTTCCGCGAGGTGGCGCAGACAGTCGACCTGACCACTGCACCGGTGATCGTCTCGGTTGGACGGGGGATTCGCGAGCAGGAGAATATTCCGCTGGCGCAGGAGTTGGCAGACGCGCTGGGCGCGGAACTGGCGGCATCGCGCCCGATTTGCGATGCGGGCTGGCTGCCGATGGAGCGGCAGGTGGGCAGCTCCGGGCAGACCGTCTCGCCGAAGCTCTACCTGGCCGTCGGCATCTCCGGGGCCATTCAGCACCTGGTCGGCATGAAGGGGTCGAAGACCGTAATCGCTATCAACAAGGACGAGAACGCGCCGATCTTCGAGGTTGCCGACTATGGCGTGGCGGGAGACCTGTTCGAGGTTGTCCCGGCGCTGACCAAGGCGATCCTGGCGGCGAAGGGTTAAATGGACTCAAGCGATGCGGCGGCGCGGCACGAACTCCCGCCGCGGAGACGCTTGGATGGTGCGCACTAGATCGAGAACTGTCACCAGGGGCGAGTCGAGCAGGCCGGGCAGATACTCGCGCCCGGTCTCGGCCAGCAGATCGCGGACGGTCTGGCTCAGCTCTTCGTTGTCGAGGCCCAGAGTGCGGTCGAGGTCGTCGAGCGGCTCGATGGGGAAGGCGATCCCCTGGATCTGCTGGAGGTACCGGTAGGTGGCGCGGGCTATCCCCGGGTCGAAGCCATAGGCCGCGAAGTATTCGGCAAAGGTCTCCTCGGTGCGGCCGGAGCGGTCGCGCACCAGCGCTGCACGCCGGCTCTGCGCGGAAAAATATACCAGAGCGAGGCCCATCAGAAGGGCGAATCCAATGAAAAACAGCGCCACAATCTGCTCGCCAAGCCACTGCTGGATGGTAGAAGGCACCGCGCCACCCCTGAGAATTACTATACTGAGTTCAGCGCGGTGTGCGGCGGATGCGTTCGATCGAGCTTTGGTCGGCTGCTTCTTTTGGGGCGAGGACGCATCCAACCGCAGACGGAGGACAGTATCGCTTTCCCAAACCCATTGCCGCTACACGCCCACGCACCTGCGGCGGTGCTGGAACTGCCAGGTGCGGCGCCGGTGATGTCCCCTGGATCGTCGGAGGAGCGGTTGCGCGACTCGTTCGGACGGGCGATCACCGACCTGCGCATCTCGGTCACTGACCGCTGCAACTACAAGTGCGTCTACTGCCGTACCGGCAACGAGGGCGCCCAGTATACCGAATTGCCCATCGCCGACTATCTGCGCATGGTGCGGGTCCTGGTCTCGCTGGGCATTGAGAAGATCCGGCTGACCGGCGGCGAGCCGCTGTTGCGCTCCGGCTTGGCCGAGATGATCGCTGAACTGGCCAGGATGCGGACCGCCTATGGCGCGGACGGGAGACGCCTGGATCGGGGTGACGCGGGCCTCCCCCTGGATATTGCGCTGACGACCAATGGCCATCTACTGGAGTCGCTGGCAGAGCCGCTGCGCGCTGCCGGATTAAGCCGGGTTACGGTGAGCATGGACGCGGTCGACCCCGAAACGTTTGCCCGCATTACGCGGGTGCCGCGCAGCTACGAGCGGGTGCTGGCGGGAGTGCGCGCCGCGCAGGCAGCGGGCCTGGGTCCGGTGAAGATCAACTGCGTGTTGTTGCGCGGATTCAACGATACGCAGATTGAGCCGTTTGCCGAGTTCTCGCGGCGCGAGGGCACGATCGTGCGGTTTATCGAGTTCATGCCGCTGGAAGAGGACCGCGCCTGGAAGCCCGAGACGGTGGTGCCGATGGACGAGATCGTGACCCGGCTGAACGCCTGGCGTCCCTCCTGCAGCGTTCCGTCGGGGTTGGTCGAGCTGCCCCCGCGCGCCGCGAGCGAGACCGCGAAGCGCTTTACCTTCCGCGACGGCGTGGGCGAGATCGGCATCGTCGCGCCGGTGTCGCGTCCGTTCTGCGGGCATTGCAGCCGGGTCCGGATCACCTCCGACGGAAGCATCCGGACCTGCCTGTTTTCGCAATCGGACCACGATCTTTACGGGGAGATGCGGCGCGGCGCGACCGATCAGGAGCTTGCCGCATATGTGAGGCGCATCATCCTGCGCAAGGAGGCGCGCCACCACATTGGCGAGCCCGGTTTCCAGCAGCCTTCGCGGAACATGGTGCATATCGGCGGTTAGGGCCGATTGGGCGAGCGAGTGTGCGGGGAAGATCGGAGCTGGGCGGGCTGCCGCGCGGCCGAAATTGACATTGCATCTTCCGTGGGTTAACTCTGTGTGTCCGCGTTCCCGAGTGGAGATCGGAATCTATGGTTCGATTAAGGTATACCGGGTGGAGCTGTTCGCGGATCGCCGAGTCGTCAGAGGTGAATCATTGGCAGAGAAGCGTCAGTTCGCAGTAATCGAAAGCCGGCAGATGGACCATCTGCGGGTCTTCCATGAGGTCGCGCGCGCACTGACCCAGACCCTGGAGCTGGAAGAGATCCTGCTGACCATCATGCAGAAGATGGCACAGTTCTTCGGCCCTGAGCGCTGGTCGATGCTGATGGTGGACGACGCGGCCCAGCAGCTCTACTACGCCATTGCCGTGGGCGAGGATGCGGAGAGCCTGAAGGGACTGCGAGTGCCGCTGGGCGAGGGCGTGGCCGGCTGGGTCGCGTCCACCGGTACTCCTTTGGTGGTGCCCGACGTCGCGCTGGATGCGCAATGGAGCGCCTTCTCGCGCGCCCATCCTGAGCTCAGGATCCGGTCCATCGCCTGCATCCCGGTGCGTTCGGGAGACCGCACGCTCGGCGTCATCCAATTGCTGAACAGCAAGCTCGACCTGGAGAGCGAGTACTCCATCTCGTTCCTGCGCATCCTGTGCGACTACGCAGCGATTGCCATTCAGAATGCGCGCTCGGTGAAACTGATCCATGAGCTTACCATCACCGACGACTGCACCAGCCTGTTCAATGCCCGCCACCTCTACACCATGCTGGATGAGCAGGTTGCGATTTCCGCGAGCAAGCGTGAGCACCAGTTCAGCCTGCTGTTTATCGACCTCGACCACTTCAAAGAGGTAAACGATACCCACGGCCACCTGGTGGGCAGCCGCCTGCTGGCCGAGGTGGGCAGCCTGATGAAGCGGGTGCTGGGGCCGGAGAACTCCTGCTTCCGCTATGGCGGCGATGAGTTTGTGGCGCTGCTGCCCGGCATGGGCAAACAGGCCGGCATCGTGGCCACCATGCGGCTCTGGGAAAGCTTGCGCGACGAGGCCTTCCTCAGCGGGCAGGCGCTCAACCTGAAGCTCTCCGGCAGCTTTGGCCTGGCCACGTACCCCGAAGACGGAAACAGCGTTCAGGCCATCATCCGCGCCGCCGACACCATGATGTATGCCGCCAAGACCACCCGTGACAACGTTTCGGTTGCAGGCCTGGGTCTGGTGGCTGGAAGCGAAGCAGGCGTCCCGGTGCCCGCCGGCAAGACGGCAACCATGGCGGCGGCCGACCTGATGACCATGCGCCGGATCGCGACGATCTAGCAGCATCAGGCAGACCACAATCCTCATCAATGGCGAATCCCAGCGGCGACATCCATTTGGCTCCGCTGAGTTCCATCCTGCTACCCGGAAGCCGGCATGGTGGCATTCATTTAGCGTTTTCCCTGCAATAAGTTGCACAGCGGTGCGGTTTACTCGACCTAACTTATTGATTTAATTGCCATGCACAATTTGGCACTCAAACTGCGCGTTTAATTTACAAACCATAGATCCAGCTTGGGGCCCCTCTCACAAAGACAGGAGGTCCCTCGTCGCGCTGGCGAAGCAATGCACTCTATACCCGCTAAACGGCGGCTGTTCCCAAAGGGGCCCTAAAAAATGAAACGAACCAAGGAGTTTTCAGTAGCTTTCCTCGCATTGGCAATGTCCCTTGCAATTTCTCCCGTCGCGTTGGCCGACACGTTTTCCGGGAGCGATCTTTCCGGACTGGCCTACAGTGCTGGCGTGGCTGGCGACGCGCAGTATGTAGCAGGGACACCGGACGTGGCGCAACTGTACACCGCGGACTCCGGGACTTCTAACACGGCAGATTCGCCGGCGGTTTTCGTCTCGATCGCGGACTGGACCCTCAGCTCTTTCAGCGCCAGTTACGATCTTTTCAGCTGGAACGTGCCGAGCGGGACTTCACCTTACTGGATTCTCTACATGACGGACGATCCCACCTTCGACGACCCTATCGTCGCCGATGGCGGATCGACTCTGAACGCTTCTTCCTTAGTCCACGTGGGGGATTTGACGAATGGGTCGATAACCCTGGCGGCGCTCGACTCCATGATCGACCCTATTTCCGGACTCCCATACGGGAGCGAAACAGTGGCCTGGGCAGGTATCGAGATTGGCGACTGGGATAACGGGGATGCAACGATCCCCGCGAGCGCGGAATTCAACTCGATTACCGTGTCTGATGTGTCGCCCTCTCCTGAACCATCGTCGCTGCTGCTGCTTGGCACCGGGATTCTGGGGCTTGCCGGCACGGCCCGCCGCAGGTTTGCCAGAGCATAGTTCGCACTTTCTCCAAGGCCCTAAAGCGGGATGCACTCCCATCGTGCGTCCCGTTCCAACCTCTCCGCACGCCCACCACCCGCCCCTACTGCGGCTTGCGGCGCTCCAGCGTCAGCGGCCGTTTGGGCTGTGGCTTGATCACGTCGCGATTCTCCGGCGCGACCGGATGCACGCCAAAGTCCCACACGGCGGTGTTGATCTCCTTGTCCGATACGATCTCCATCAGCGCATATTCGCCAAAGTCAAGCGGATGCACGGGCGTCACCTTCATCCAATGGCCTCCGCGAAGAAGCTCGGTGTCGGTCTCAACCACGTCCTCCTGAGCGCGGGTGGTACCGAGCGCGCCAATGTTGAAGCTGGCAAGAACGCGCGCGTCAGTGCGCACATCCGCGCGCACCATCACGTATCCGCTGTTGGGCGAGCCGCCGCTGGAATCGGTTTTGACACCGGATGATCCGGCCCCGTGCGTATCCACGGTGAAGGCTGTGCCGCTGTGGGAGATGCCCGAGTCGTCCCCGATGCGCAGATAGATGACTGGCTTGTCCACGTGCATCTGCACCGGAGATTCGACGCCCTTGAGCTGGACGATCTCGTGCGAGGCGGCACGCGGATTCAGCGCGAGCTTGAGGATGTTATGCCCGGTGGTGTGGTTCAGTTCGCCCTCCGATTGCACCAGCGGCACCAGCTCCGGCGTTCCCTGGAAGTAGTCCAGCGCGAGGACGCTGTCCAGCTCGGGCAGACGCAGGTCGGGTGCGACCTCGGGCGTCAGCGAGGCGCGATCTGCCTCTTCCTTGAGCAACTCAGGGTCAATGGTGGGCGCGGGGGCCTGATCGCCGGCGGTCTGGGCATCCTCAGCGGGGTGCTGGCGCTCCCATTTGTGGGTCGCGTCCCAGTCGATGAGGTCGGCAGGAATCTCTTCGACCGCGCCGCGCTCGGCGCTGACGTAGCTGACGATGTTGCCCTTGACCTGATAGCTCATCACGATCTGATAACTGCCGTCCTTGAGGATGAGCCGGGTACGGTGCGGTGCGCCCGCGGAGGTCTGGGAGACGTCCGGCAAGGGCGCGGCGGGACGCGGCTGGGCTAGACCTGTCGCAGCGCATCCGGCCGCCAGCGCCAGCACAAAAGCCCAAGTTGCGATTCGCATCTTCATCGCTCGAATCCGATAACCAAGAGTTTAGACGCAACCGCGGGGCACGTGTCGAATCCTCGCAGCCCCGACAGGTAGCATGGAAAGGATGTCCCTGCCAAGGTCGGAACAGAGCCGCGTCGTCTTCGCCTTCGCCTGCGTCTATCTGTGCTGGGGCTCGACCTATGGCGCGATCCACATCGCCGGGCTGCACCTGGCGCCGCCGCTGGTGGGCGCGATGCGGTCGCTGTTCTCCACTCTCATCATCGGCGGCATCTGCGTGGCACGCGGAACCAGCCTGCGCGTGCCCTTCGCCATTGCATGGCGGCTGGCGATCGTCGGCATCCTGCTGATGACGGTGAACAATCTGCTGCTGATCTGGGGCGAAACCAAAGTGCCGACCGGCCTGGCCTCGCTGATCATCGCGATGGTCCCCATCTTCGTCGCGCTGATCGAGACTGCGCTGCCCGGCGGGGAGACCCTGAACCTGCGCGGCTGGCTGGGGACGCTGCTGGGGCTGATCGGGATCTTCGCCCTGGTGTGGCCCACGCTGCATCGCGCCGGAGGAACCGCCGACCGGCGCAGCCTGCTGGGCTTCGCGATCCTGCTGTGCGCGGCGCTGGCCTTCGCTTCGGGCTCGGTGCTCTCGCGCCGCTTCCACTTCCGCGTGGATACCTTCGTCGCGACGGCCTGGCAAATCGGCGCGGCCGGAGTGACCAACCTCACCATCGCTGCGGCGGGAGGGTGCTTCCGCACCGCCCACTGGACGCGCAGCGGCGTGCTGTCGATCGTCTATCTCTCGACCATCGGTTCGGTGGTCGGGCTGACCGCCTACACCTACCTGCTGAAACATGTGGCCGTGACCAAGGTGTCCACCTATGCCTTCGTCAACCCGGCGATTGCCGTGCTGATCGGCGTGGCCGCGTTCGGCGAGCGCCTTGCCCCCACCGAGCTGGTCGGCATGGTGCTGATTATCGCCGCGGTAGCGATGGTGATCCTGTCACGAGCCAAGGGAGAGCCTGCGCCCATTGACCCCATGCAGGAGCTGCCGATCGAGGAGTGAGGCTGCGACTGATAGCCTTCGCTAAGGATGAACGACGCGCAGACCGAGATGGGCCTCAAAAGGATCGAAATCACGATCGTTGTGCAGCAGCCAGTGGCCTTCCTGAATACAAAACGTCGCGATCAGGCAGTCAATGGTCTTGCGGACAGTGTGACCTTTGGCGCGCAACAAGCGATAGTTCCGCGCCGAGGCAATCGCAAGATCGGCCCCACCACAATTCAGAATCGGCAGGCTGGTCAATCGCAGGTGGGTGCGCCGGAAATCCTCGTCGTGTCGAACCCCCTGCAGCACCTCGGAAAGTGTAAGGTCGGTGAGACCGACTACCTTGAGCGACAACTCCCGCTTTAACCACAAAGCCTCTGGAGTCGCTCGACCCGCAAAGAAGTCTATCCAGATCGTTGAATCGGCAATCACCACGATCGATCCGCAAAGCGACTAAGGCGGGACTGCTCCAAATCGCCTTCCCACTCCACCTTACCCCACAGCTCTCGGATCTTCGCCTGCTCCTCCAACTGCATATAGCGGCGCAAAGCGGCATCCACAGCAGCTTTTTTCGTTCGGCTCTTGCTGCTGCGCATCACCTTTTTCAACAAGCTATCGTCGATATCGATGTTGGTCCGCATCGCCGCACCTCAATGTGTATAGTTTACATGTTTTGCGTGTATCGCCATATTGAAGCGCAAGAGGCATCGCAGCCTACTTGACGACATTCGGTTTCCCCAACATAAACGGAAATAGGAGCACAGGTCGGCCATCCTCAAATGCGGCGGACATGTGCGGAACATTTTCATGTCTTGCGCCTTCGGTGCCGCTCAAGTAAACAATGAGGATCAAATGTGCCTTCTGCTCGAATGCCGAGGCAATAATGAACAAGGTGAGGTCATGCGATGGCCCACTCGAACTCCCCTTTACGGAAACCGTCGTCGCTGCCATCCCGGAATGGATCCGCCTCTCTCCCCCCGCCACGAACCACATCTGATGTACCACCTGGGTCTCGTCCGGCGAACTCAGCACCGACGCCGCGAGGTCGCTGAGTACCTTGTCCCCCTTCACCTTCTTCGGCACACAACTTCGGTCAAAGTCTTCAACCAGGATGGTGTCAGGCAAACTGTCCTCCGTAGCGGTCGCTCCGCTGACCTTACTGTCCAGCGATGTCGTTCCAGAGGTGGCATAGAACAGCGTGTGCATGCAGCGCACTGCTTCAAGATGCTCAGGATCAGTCTTGGGATCGGTCCCGTACGCTGCTCGATGGCCGCGTTCCATCACTGTCTGCAGGTCCTCCGGAGTTCGCGCAACAAACTCCTTCGGATAAGAAAGCGTGAACGCCAAATCGGCATTCGTGTACCCCGTCATCTTGTCTGCGGGTGGCGCAGGATCGTAAGGGGGTGTTTCATCCCTCTGCGCGAGCGAAGCCGGAACGAGAATCAGCGATGCAAGAAAAAAGCCGGTGCGAAACATGGCGAAAGTCTAAACCCATTGGCGCGCGCAAATGCTACTTTCTTTTCCAACGGACGCCGTCCTTCGCGTCCTCGATCACCACGCCTCTTGCCGTGAGTTCGACCCGGATAGCGTCGGCGCGGGCAAAGTTGCGCGCCTTCTTGGCCTGGGTGCGCTCCGCCACCAGAGCCTCGATCTGCTCATCGCTAAGTCCCATCTGCGCGACCAGCTCAGGCGAAGCTTCGCCGATGCGGCCCTCCGCCTCCGCCCAGGCCAGCGCCGCGCGAGTCAGTTCGGCATCGCGGTCCTCGAGCACAGCGAAGATGCCGTCGAAGAGGTTGAGCACGCGCAGAACCTCGGCGACATTCTCCGCGGTAAGTGTACCGGCGTCCGCGGCCGAGTTGGCCGCCCGCACCATCTCCGAGATGGCCGCGGCAGCCTCCGCGGTGTTCAGATCGTTGGCCAGCGCCGCGGTAAACTCCTGCCCGGATTTCTGCGTCGCTGCCGTCACCTCAGCGTTCGCAGAAGCATCGGAAAAGCCGCCACGCAGCATGCGCTGGTGGAAGGTGCGCAGCCGGTCAATCGCATTGGTCGCTGCGCTTAAGCCTTCAAAGGTGAAGTTCATCTGGTGACGGTACGGCACCGACAGCAGCAGATAGCGGATCGCCGAGGCGCGATGGCCCTTCAGCAGCAGGTCGCGCAGGGTATAGAAGTTGCCCAGCGACTTGGACATCTTCTTGCCCTCGACCAGCAAAAAGCGGACGTGCATCCAGTGGCGAGCAAACGTTTTTCCGGAGGCGCATTCGGACTGGGCGATCTCATTTTCGTGGTGGGGAAACATCAGGTCTTCGCCGCCAGCGTGCAGGTCGAAGCTGTCGCCGAGGATGGACGTGGACATGGCCGAGCACTCGATGTGCCAGCCCGGACGACCCGGTCCCAGCGCCGTCTCCCAACTCGGTTCCTGGCCGTTCTCGGTGGGTGCCTTCACCGCCTTCCACAGGGCAAAGTCGCGCGCCGCGTCCTTTTCATACTCGTCTACATCGACGCGGGCGCCGTCCTCGATGCCCTCGAAGTCCTTCTTGGAGAGCTTGCCGTAGTCGGGATCGCGCGCGATGCGGAAGTACCAACTGCCGTCCTCGGCCTGGTACGCGATGTCCTTGGCGGCGAGGCGCTCGATCAGCTTGACCATCTCCGGGATGTGCTCGGTGGCGCGAGGCACATGCTCCGGTCGCTCGATGCTGAGGGCTTCCATGTCCTCAAAGAAAGCCTTCTCGAAGCGGGCCGTATACTCCCCAATCGGCTTGCCCGCGGCCAGCGCGTTGCGGATGATCTTGTCGTCCACGTCGGTCACGTTCATCACGTGATTGACGGCCATGCCCTGCTGCAGCAGGAAGCGGCGCAGCACATCCACGTGCAGGAAGGTGCGGAAGTTGCCGATGTGGCCGTAGTCGTAGACGGTAGGGCCGCAGGCGTACATGCGCAGCGCGGGCGCGCCGACCGGCTCCAGGGTCTCCACTTTGCCGCTGAGTGTATTGAAGAGTTCCAACGACGCCACTGCGCTTCACTCGCTTGCCGCAGCCGGGCGCATGCCGCGGTGCAGACTGCTCTTTCGATGGGTAAGTTGCTCAATTGAGATTCTACAGGCATGAGCCGGGGCCGGCAGCGTACAACTCGGACAGCCGCGGATTCAGGGGCGGTGCTCACCCAACCGCAACTGCGGAGCGGCGACCAGGGCGTCGTCCGCGAATTCGCCTGCCACAAACTTGGGCCAGGCGGCAGCGGCGATCATGGCGGCGTTGTCAGTGGACATGGCCAGCGTTGGGAAATCGACAGCCAAGCCGCGCTGGGCGGCTTCGTCCGTGAACCGGCGCCGCAGCTCGTTGTTGGCCGCCACACCACCGGAGACGACGATCCCACGCGCGCCAAACGCCTCAGCCGCCGCAAACGTCTGGCGCATCAGGTTTCCGACTACGGCGTGCTGAAACGAGGCAATCAGATCCAGCGTCTGCGCGTCGAAGAGCTCGGGCATATCCCCTAAAGCCTCTGCCGGTTTCAGCGCGGGATTGGCCCTCAGTGCCGCAGCCAGCGCCTTCCGCCGAGTCTCGATCACGGCGCCCATGCCGTGCGTCTGGATATAACGCAGCACCGCCGTCTTGATTCCGCTGAATGAAAAATCGTACTGCTGCTGTCCCAAAATGCTGGGGTGCCCCATCCTTTCAGCGTCTTCAGCGGAAAGGGTGGGATGTATGCCGTCCGAATCACCGCCATTCGGCCTCGACCCAGTCTCCACGCCCCTTCGTGGCTTGATCTGCTGGAACTTGAACTCCACGGCGCGCGAATTACCGTGGGCCGCTAGCGCATCCATCCACGGGCCTCCGGGATAGCCCAGGCCAAGCAGCTTGGCTACCTTGTCGAAGGCCTCGCCCGCGGCGTCGTCCACGGTGCGGCCGACGTTGCGGTAGCGCCAGTTCCCTTCCCGCTCCTCGGCCATATACAGATGGGTATGCCCCCCACTCACAACCAGCGCGAGCAGCGGCCCAGCCCCATTCCCTATTCCCTGCCCCCTCTTCCCTGCCTCCTGCATCAGCACCGCATGGATGTGGCCCTCCAGATGGTTGACCGCGATCAGCGGCTTGCCCAGCCCCAGGGCGAGCGCCTTGGCATAGGTGATGCCGACCAGCAGCGCGCCCGCCAGCCCCGGCCCCTCGGTGACGGCGACGGCGTCGAGATCGGCGAAGGTGACGCCCGGCTGCACCCGAGCCGCCTGGGCCATGGCCGCGCGCACCACAGGCACGATGTTGCGCAGATGCTCACGGCTGGCCAGTTCGGGAACGACGCCGCCGTAGTCGGCATGGAGCGCGATCTGCGAGGCGACGACGTTGGCCAGCACCTCGCCGCCCGCGCGCACCACCGCCGCCGCCGTCTCGTCGCACGAGCTCTCAATTCCCAGAATCAATCCGTTTTTGCTATATCGATCAGGAGACACAACCCCTATCATAGGCATCACTGGTCTACGGAGTGCCCTTGTGTCAGTTGGTCAGGTTGTCTCTCTGGCGGTAGTGCTGGGATTCTCGGTGGGATTATTCTTGCTTGGCCTTTTCCTTATCCGAAGGCCAGAGGCGCCGACTAAGTTCTTCACCTTCGGCATGTTTCCGGAGTCCCGCTTTGGGAAGTTGTGGTTTCGCTTCGCGGGTTACCTGTTCTGTTCGGTCTGCGTCTTCTACTGGATTTTGACGCCCTTCTACCTTATTGCACTCTTCCGCCAGCACCGATGACTTGGTCTCAACAGTCCAATCCGCAATACCGCGCCGCGCTTGCCATCGTGCGCAGGCTGCGCGAGGCCGGGCATCAGGCCTACTTTGCGGGTGGATGCGTGCGCGACCTGCTGCTGGGGATCGCGCCCAAGGACTACGACGTTGCCACCTCAGCCACACCCGGCGAGATCGTCGCGCTCTTTCCGAAGACGTTTACCGTGGGGGCGCACTTCGGCGTGGTGCTGGTCTGCACGGCGCACGCTGGAGAGCCTGACATCGCCACCGAAGTGGCGACATTCCGCAACGATGGCGTCTACTCCGATGGGCGGCGGCCGGATGCGGTGCGCTTCTCCAGCGACGCGCGCGAGGACGTCCAGCGCCGCGACTTCACCATCAACGGAATGCTGCTGGACCCAATTGCGTATGAGGCTACCGGTGACTTGGGTGCGTCCGTTCTGGATTACGTGGGCGGGCGCGACGACCTGGCCCGTGGCGTGGTGCGCGCCATCGGCGATCCCAAGCTGCGTTACGCGGAGGACAAGCTGCGCATGTTGCGCGCGGTCCGCTTTGCCGCGCGGCTGAACTTTACGCTGGACGTGAGCGGCATCCGCTGCAAGGCTGCCGAGATCAACCAGGTCAGCGCCGAGCGCATTCGCGACGAGTTGACCCGTATCCTGACCGAGGGCGGAGCACGCCGCGGCTTCGAGCTGCTCTACCAGCTTGGCTTGCTCGCGCGAATCCTGCCCGAGGTCGTCCGGCTGCGCGGTGTCGCCCAATCGCCTGAATACCACCCCGAAGGCGATGTGTGGACGCACACCATGCTGATGCTGGAGAAGCTGCCCGCAGGGACCCCGTCGACACTCGTATGGGGTGCACTGCTGCACGACATTGGCAAGCCCGCGACCTACCAGCCGCCCAACCCGGCCATCCCCGGCGACCGCATCCACTTCAACGGACACGTTGAGGTGGGCGTCCGCATCGCCGAAGAGATTCTGGCACGGCT
>Ga0326727_10007411_pt1 | contig 29044 bp, 22 predicted proteins | sample MB2enrmetagenome_FD_207643 | JGI IMG/M metagenome (GOLD analysis project Ga0326727, IMG submission 207643) | Lab enriched peat soil microbial communities from McLean, Ithaca, NY, United States - MB29MY | ecosystem: Environmental > Terrestrial > Soil > Wetlands > Peat | place: USA: New York... | reverse complement strand
TCTGCACCAAACGCCATTTTGAAGAAAAATCCGCCTCCTTCCCTCGTAAGCCAGCGGCCGACAAGGCCAAAAAAAGTCAAAATCGCCCTCCAGTAGAGAAAGTCGGGTTAAGCCTCCTAATAGCCGCCGGCGCGGGCGAAGGTGACGCTGTCCTTGATGCGCTTGTTGTCGGCGCGGATGCGGCCGGCGAGGGTGCGGCTGATGGAGTGGAGCATCGGGGCGGCGAGTTCCGGGGCCTCGAGGCGGAGCTTGTCGAAGGCTTCGCCGCTGATTTTGAGCAAGACGCTGTCTTTGTTGGCCAGGACGTCGGCGGAGCGCGGGCCGCGGTCGAAAAGGGCCATTTCGCCAAAACATTCGCCTGGTCCCAGGGTGGCGAGGATGGTTTCCTTGCCGTTGATCATGAGGCGCACGCGCAGTTCCCCCTCCAAAACCAGATACATGCCGTCGTCAATGTCCCCTTGTTTGACGATCTGCGTCCATTGCGGCACCTCTTCCATTTTCATAAAGTGGACGAACCGTTCCAACTGGCCGTCGTTCATGTCGGAGAGCGCCTTGACGCGGCGGAGCATGCCGGGCGTTATTCTCTTGCGGAACACCCAGGTGGGTTGCTCGGCGGCGGAGGAGGCAGGCTCTTTGTGGAAGAAGCTTTGCAGTTCCGGCAGACGGGAAGCTTTGGTCCAATGGTCCTTGTCCCCGTTGAAAATCCAGGTATCGGCCAGCACCCGCTCGTCCTTGACCCAGGCGACCAGCGTCGGCAATTCGACGGGGCCGTAGATCACGTTGTCGGCCGCCCAAATTTTGTAGGGGACGCTCTGGCTTTGGCTGTCCATATTTTTGCCAGTATAACAAATTCCCGCGAAAAGGGAAGGCCATAAAAAACCCCTCCCGTTTTTCGCGGGAGGGGTCGAATGATCCTAAGAGAACTTAGAATTTGTAGATGATGTTGGCCGCAACCAACAGCTCATTTTTCTTCGTCGGATTGCCATAATAGCCTTCGTCGTAGTAGTACGAACTGTTGCCACCGAAGTGAGGACTGCCGTCAGCAGAATGGTCCCATCGAACTTCCAGGCGGCTGATCACGTTGTCCCACAACTGGTACTGGACCGTTTCAGTCAATGCAATGACCTTGGATTCCTGCGGCACGCCATTCTTCAATTCATACTGCGACTCGCCATAATCGCTCTGCGGGTTCCCCGCAAACAAAGCATCAAATGCCGAGCCGTGAGCGTATTCAAACCGCGTATTCAGGGTCAACTTGTCGGTTGCTTTGTACGACAGGTAGGCGGCCAGCGCGGAGGCATAGCCTTCTCGATCAGAGTCACTATCAGTAGTGACACTAAGGTCCGAGTTGTTGACCGTATCCCACGAGGCGCCGAGGGACAGGCCGGTGATCGGGGTATTAACGGTTGCGCCAACGTAGAGGTGGGTCTTATCGACCACATGAGATTCCTCCAAGTTGTAGGCATTGCCGGGACCGTAATCCACGCCGGCATAGAAGCCTGAACCTTTCAGCCAACCCCAACTGTCAGGGGCGGTAAGGCTGAGCAGGCTGACGACGCCCTTTTTGCTCTCAATCGTAGTTTCGTCCCCACCGCTATAATTGCGGTTGTAACCGGTGCTGAGGTCGTTGACGACGCCGACTTGGGCGGTGACGCAATCACCGAATTTATAGGTCGCCAAAACACCGATGTGTTCCGTCGGTTCGATGGTGTAACCGTACGAGCGAGTCCAGTTCGGGTTCTTGTAGCTGTCGGTGGATTCATATCCCAGCAGTTGGTCCCATTCACCGACTTTGAAGTCCAGGCCGTTGCCAACCGGGACGCGCAGGTCCACATAGGCCTGGCGAACAGGCGCCCAATTACCCAAGGCGACGTTGGCATCCGAGCCGTACATCAATTCCGCCACGTACCCTGCGGACCACTGGCCTTCGGCGAGGGGTTTCTCGAGCCGGATGTCAACAGAGTCCAGGTTAAACCCGTCTTGTTTGCCGCTGTTGAAGGCGTAGGGCGCGGGGTTCGCATTGCCAGTGCCCGGGTTCCACACGGCGGACGTGTCAACATAACCACTGATGGTTGTTGCCGTCAAACCGGTGACCGGCACCGGTGTAGGCCCTGCATCGGCAGCGCGCAGACCAGGGGCGAGGCTGACCAACCCTACGGCAGCCAAACCTAATGTCCATTTATTCATTTTCATCAATCAGTTCCTCCTGCATTGTTGTTGTTGATTCGTTTTTATGCGTTTATATGGGGGTAAAAGACAATTTACCCGCCCGCACCAAAACGGTGCATTGGAGCGGACAATAGGCAAAACCACCGGGTTTGACAACAAGTTTTTTTGCTATTTTTTGAATATTTTTCAATAATTTACGCAAGTTGCTTGTAATCAATGACTTGCAATATGTCGAAAATGTCACTTTACCGACGGGAAACGGCGATATTCCGATCATTAAGTCAAATCGCAAACCGCAATCAAGTTGCGGCTCGACGAAGTCCCGCCCTGCCGTTCAGGGCAGGCCGCAAGCCGCAATCCGCAATCTCAGAAGACGGTGGGGATTCCTTCGACCAGGAATTTTAAATGCCGGCTGAGGCCCTGGGCGGCGGCCAGTTGTCGAAGCCAGCGCGGCGGTTCATCCATGTCCTCAAAAGAAAGCCGAAAGGTTCCATAGTGCATGGGCACGAGCCACTGTGCCTGGAGGTCGCGGAAGGCGCGGATGGCTTCATCAGGCCCCATGTGGACGTGGCGAAAGCTGTCCGGATAATAAGCGCCGATGGGGAGCATGGCCACTTCGGGCGGGCAGGTCTGGCCGATTTCCTTGAAGCCGCCGAAATAAGCGCTGTCGCCGGCGTGGTAAATGCGCCGGCCTTGGTGCTCGAGCAGGAAGCCGCCGTAACCGCGGTGATCATCGCGGAGGATGCGCGCGCCCCAATGCTTGGAGGGGGTCAGGGTGACTTTCCAGCCTTCGTGGGAGAAGCTTTCCCACCATTGCAATTCGATGATGCGGCCGAAGCCGAGATTGCGGGCCAGGTCGCCCACGCCCCAAGGCACAATGGCGATTTTTGGAGAATGCAACCGGCGGAGGGTGGGACGATGGAAATGATCGAAGTGGGCGTGGGTGAGCAGGACAAGATCAATGGGAGGCAGGTCGCGGATTTTCAGTCCGGCGCGGCGGATGCGCTTCAAGAGAAAGAGCCAGTTGGCGAAATTCGGATCAATCAGAACGTTCAAATCGGTGAACTGGGCCAGGAAAGAAGCGTGCCCGATCCAGGTCAGCGCCGCCTGGCCGCGCGCCAGTTTTGGGAATTTGGGCCGGAGATTCTGGCCGATGCGCCGTGTCAACCATGCTTTCCAGACCAATTCGTAGAAGAACGTCCGGGGATTGAAATGCTTGCTGGGCGTCAAGTCCTTGAAAGAGCGCGGCAGCAACTTTCTTCGCCGCGGCGCTTTGGGCGCGCGGCCCGGCTCCTCTTTTCGCAATTCGCGGCTCGGTTTCAATTTTTACGTTTCAAAAAAACAGCTTTGCCATTATATTTATTGGCGGCGACCCGCCCGCAGCGCGGGGCGTCGAACCAACTAAAATACACGCCAAACCGTGAACATATCAAGCCAGCTTACCAGCCAGCTCGACACTTTTTTGCGCAAGAGACCGGCGCTGGGCCAAAATGTCTATGTTGCGCGGACCGCCGTGGTGCTAGGGGACGTCACCTTGGGCGATGCCGCCAGCGTCTGGTATAATGCCGTCCTGCGCGGCGACATCAACCGCATCGTGGTTGGCCACCACAGCAACATCCAGGACAACGCCGTCCTGCATCTGGCGGATGAATTGCCGTGCCTGGTGGGCGATTACGTGACCATCGGCCATTCCGCCGTTGTCCACGCCTGCACGGTGGGCGACGAGTGCCTCATTGGCATGGGAGCGGTGATATTGGACGGGGCCGAGTTGGGCGCGCAATGCCTGGTCGGAGCCAGGGCGCTGGTGACGCAAGGGGCCAAAATCCCCGCAGGCTCTCTTGTTCTCGGCGCCCCCGCCAAGGTGGCGCGCGCGCTGACCCCGGAAGAGCGCGCCAATCTGAAGTACTGGGCCGAGAAATACGCCGCCAACGCCGCTTATTGCCTGGAGCACAAAATCAACGTGGGCGCGCCGATGTGAGCGCTGGAACTGGTCCGGATTGGACGGAATCAATTGCCTCGACGAAATCCGGTGAAGTTGTGTATTGTGATGGAGATGACCTTTGTGCTGACAACCTATATTGAAGCGGCGATGGGGCTGGCCAGCTTCGATAAACTGGAAGATGGATCGTTCGCAGGGGAGATCAAGAGACTTCCTGGAGTGATTGCGTTCGCAAAAACGCTCAAGCAGTGCCAGACGGAACTGCGTTCGACGCTTGAGGATTGGATCCTGGTGGGGCTGCGCCTTGGCCATGAGCTTCCCAGGCTGGCGGGCGCTTACTTCCCCGTATTCCCCGCCTTGTAAATGGTGAAAATCTCCTCTGCCGACAGCGCATGGCTGAAGAGCTGCAGTTCTGCCGCGGCACCACTGTAGGGGAGCCGGCCATCGCAGCATTGGCAGACGTTTTGGCCCATCACCAACGGTCTCGCGTTGTTGAGGTCCGTGGTCATAGTGGCGTTGGCGCCGGTATCGGGCGTTCCATCCACAAAGTAATTGGTGCTGTTGTCGAAAATCCCATCCACATAGAGTAGAAAAGCGGTGCCGCCGGAGCTGGTAGATTGCCGAACCCAGGCGAGATGGTGCCAGACACCATCATTGAGAGGCCGACTGGCAACGAGGCCGGTTGCCGATTGGAAACCTCCGTTTGCCATGACCAGTTCCACGCAACCAGGTGACGTCGGGCGCCCCCCAACATTAATCTCCCAGAAAACGGCGGCGCCATCGCAAGTGCTCCTTTTGGCCAAAAAGCATTCAACATGCCTTGCCGAACTAGATTTCATCCAGTAAGCGACCGTGAAATCACGGGCGCCAAAATTGCCGGCATTGGGGCCGAAGTCAATGGCAGCATCGGCGCCGTTGAACTGAAATGCCTGCCCGGTCGGGCCTGGGACATAGCGCAATCCGCCGGAGACCTGGCCATCAAAGTGGCCCGCGCTATCCTTGGCGTTGCCATCGCCCGTCCACCGAGCCACCAAACCGTTGGTGATCGGCGCCTGACCAAGACAAGACATTCCAAAGCCTGCCAAAAATAAAAACCCTGCAGAGAACCAACGCGCAGCTCGGAAAATTGGGGTGATCCTTGCCATATTAAATAGTTTAAAACATCCATGGCAGATTGTAAAGCGAATTCAACCTCTGAATCCCGGCAATCCTCCCATCCGGCCCATCATTTTTTGGAACTTGCCCATTTTCTTCATGGCCTGCTGCATCTGACTGTAATGGTTGAGCAAATTGTTGACTTCGGAGACCTGCACGCCGCTGCCCTTGGCAATGCGGATGCGTCTCTTGGCGTTGAGGATTTGCGGCGAGCGCCGTTCCTGCAACGTCATGGCGCATATTATTCCCTCCATCCGCTTGAGTTCCTTTTCCTTTTTGCCCATGTCCACCCGTTTGATTGCCTCGGCCCCGCCCGGCATCATCCCCACCAGGCTTTCCAGGGAGCCGAGCTTCTTCATCGCCCTCATTTGCTCCAGCAGATCATCGAGCGAAAACTGGCCCTTGCGCATTTTCTCCTCCATGCGCTTGGCGTCGTCCAGGTCCACCGCCTCGGCCGCCTTCTCCACCAGGCTCACCACGTCGCCCATGCCCAGGATGCGCGATGCCATTCGTTCCGGATGAAACGGCTCGAATTCGTCCAGCTTCTCGCCGGTCCCCACGAATTTGATCGGCTTGCCCGTCACCGCCTTTAAGCTGAGGGCCGCTCCGCCCCGGGCGTCGCCGTCCAGCTTGGTGAGGATGGCCCCGGTGATATGCAGCGCCTGGTCAAAATGCGTCGCCACATTGACCGCTTCCTGCCCTGTGGCCGCGTCCAGGACAAGCAGGATTTCCTGCGGCTGGATCAGGTCGCGCAACCGCACCAGTTCCTGCACCAGCGGCTGGTCAATTTGCAGCCGCCCGGCGGTGTCGAAGATGAGGGTGTCGCGGTGGTTCAGGCGGGCGAAATCCAGCGCCTGGCGGGCGATCTTCAGAACATCCGTTTCCCCCCGGAGCGTGAAAACGGGCAACTCGATTTGCCGGCCCAGGGTCTCCAATTGGTCCATGGCGGCCGGCCGGTAAACATCGGCCCCGACCAGCAAGGTCTGGCGCGCTTGCTTGTGCAGCCAGCGGGCCAGCTTGGCGCTGGTGGTGGTTTTGCCGGAGCCGTGCAGGCCCGCCAGCAGGAGGCAGCTTGGATTGCCGCTCAAGGCCAAACCGGCATTGGTCGAGCCGAGCAGTTTGACCAGTTCGTCATGGATGATTTTTATGATTTGCTGGCCCGGCTGGATGCTCTGCACCACTTCCTGCCCCAACGCCTTGATTTTGACTTCCTCGATGAAATCGCGCGCCACCTTGAAATTGACATCGGCGTCGAGCAGCGCCATGCGCACCTCGCGGAGGGCCTCGCCCGCGTTGGCCTCGGAGATTTTGCCCAGGCCGCGGAGGTTGCGGAAGGCATTCTGCAACTTCTGGCTTAAAGAATCGAACATGACGGCAATTTAAAGTTCAAAGGCCCGCTTGGCAAAGCCCAAGTGGTGGGGAATTGGGAATGGTGAATTTTGAATGGTGAAAGAAATTGAGTCAAGGCTCGAGTCTCGCCCTACCGTGATACATAATAACTCAGTTTTTTCACCATTCACTTTTCGCAATTCACCATTCGTCCGAGTCTCGCCCTACCGGGAAAAATGGCCGGGGGCGCTCAGGGCGACGGGGACGACGACGGCTTGCGGATTCTCAGCCGATCTTCCAGCAAACGGACCTGGTCGTCGGCGCCGACGAACATATCCTGCGGGAATTGATAGCTGCGGGTGATGTCGTTGAGGATGCCGGTTTCGTTGTAGTTGTTCAAGGCCATCCCCGCCAGATATTGCAGGCGCAGATTGCGGTCGGTATTGATCTGGGCGTCTTTCATCCACCCCCCCAGATCGGAGGCGCGGGCCGCGTAAGTCGCCAGCAAATCCACGGCGCTGTGGAAGCCGACGTCCGCCAGCGATTGCCGCACGTCCGTGTTGTCGGGCCGGTCCAATCGCTCCTGCCACTTGTCCACGTCAATCACCATTGGTTTCACCGTTCCGAACAACACCGCGTCGTAGCCGGAGCCGTTCTCGTCATTGCTCCAGACGACCCCATTGGGGAAAACTTGGAAGAAGGTCGCCAGGACGCTTTTGATGGACTTGGAATCGCTCTCATAGAACGGAATCCACAACGACATGACGCCGCCCGGGTTGAGGTGCTCCTTGCACATCTGGTAGTACTCCACCGTGTTCAGCGCCGCGCAGCCCTTGACCCACGGGTCAATCGGGTCCGACGTGATCACGTCAAATTTCTCCCTGGTCGTGCGGATGTAATGGCGTCCGTCGTCATGCACCACCTGGACCCGCTTGTTGTCAACCACATTGTAGTTCTCCTTGCCGAAACGAGGCGTGACATCCCGGGGCACCAACGGTTCGATGTCGCAAATCACGATGCGTTCGACGCTGGGATGGGGGATGAACGAGCCGGCCGTGACCCCCGCGCCGCACGCCACCACCAGAACATTCTTCGGATTGGGGAAGGCCATCGCGGAAATGTGCCCCAGCATCCGCTGCAATCGCATGTCGCGCGGGTCGTTGGAGGCCTGCACCTTGCCGGCGGAGTGGAAGCTGCGCACTCCATCCGTGCGCATCGTCACCGCCACGGTGCCGTTGAGACCTTCCCCCATGTATTCGCAGTAAGTGGTCCCGCCGCCGCCGCCTTGGGGGACCTTGTCTTCCTCGATAATCCCCGGCACCAACTGGGCGCCATAGGTTGCCACGAAACGCCCGTAAGCAGCCACTCCCCAGGGCAAAGCGCCCACATTGAACGCCAAAACAATGGACAGCCCCACCGCGCAGAGCATTCCAATCAGGCCCGGCAAGCCGAGCGGGGCTTCTTCCTGAAGCGCATGGGCGGAGGCGCTCTGCCGCCAGAGCATTGGAACCAGCACGACCAATCCGGATACCACCGACAATAGAATCAACACCCGTTGCGCCCCTTGCGTGCCGGCAAACGGCGTGAGCAGCAGACTGATCATCTGGTGGACGAAACCCGTGTTCATGGTGTTGCCAATCATGCCGCCCAGCGGAATGAGCAGGAGACTGAACCCCAGGGAACCGAGAATCGCGCCGACGGTGTTGGCCGCATAGACGCCGCCCACCAGCCGGCCCGGATCCTGTCCGCGCGACGACACCGAGGCCAGGGCGAGGGGAAAGCTCGCGCCCCACAACAGCGGGGCCGGCAAAATGGCCCACAGGCAACGCGCGATGTCCAGTTGAAAAATGTACCACGGAGTGGTGCCGGGCAACAGTATGTTGATCGGCCAATTCGGCAGCGAATCCGTAATCGCCCAGGCCGACCACGCCACCGCTCCGGCCAGCAGCAGTTGACAGACGCCGAAGGCCAGCCGCGGCCGTTCCGTCACACGCGCAATCACCGATCCCACACTGCTGCCCAGTCCGAGTCCGGCCAGAAATACGGCCAGGATGATGGAAAACGTATAGACCGTCCCGCCGAAGGTCAGCGCCAGCAGCCGGGTCCAAACCACCTCGGCACCCAGGGCCGTCAGGCCGGACAACGCGATGGCAATATAAACTGCCTTGTGTCCAGGCATGGCCGGTGCGATTGGGAGACTGTCATTCTGCACCGTCGTCGCGCTGGCATCGCGCGCCGGGGCGGGGTTGGCGGCGGCATGGCCGGCCGGTTGGAAAGGAGAGAACGCCGCCAATAAAAGCGCGAGCAAGGCGACACCGAGATTGATGGCCCCGGCGACGTAAGTTGCGAAAGCCATGTCATGCAGGCGGAGCAGGCAAAAGCCGGCCAAAAGACAGCCGAAAACCGCCCCGGCGATGTTGCCGCCGTAAAAAAATCCGAGCCAGGAAATACCTTGCGGCGTCGTTTCCACCCAGCGCGAGACGGCGGGCAGGGTTGCGCCCATGAGCAGGGTGGGGGGGACCAGACAAACGCCGGCGACCACGCAGCGGACGGCGATTCCTCCGAACCCGCTTCCGCCCACGGCGGTATAAATCTGCGACACCCACGGCATGCCGAACAAAATGGCCAGGCCGAAGGCGCCGATGCCCAGTTCGAGCAAGGCATAGACGCGCAGGGGATGGCGCTGCGCCGAAACCAGCCGGGGCAACAGGTAACTGCCCAGGCACATTCCGCCCATGTAAGCGCCGAGGAGGACGCCCATCGAAACGGTGGTCAGGCCGACGACCAATTGCAGCAGTTGCAGCCAGACCACTTCATAAATCAACGCCGCGCAACCGCTGCCGAAGAAGAGCAGGAGCATGGCCGGCAGAATCCTGCCCGATTGCGGCAGGCCCTCAATTTGATTTGGAGTTTGGTCGTTCAAAATACTAAAACTTTCCGGCAGCACACTGCCTTATCTCCTTGTTGTCAAAAACTAATTCTTTTGCCATTTGGCTTCCGAGTAATGACGTTGGTCCGCCCGCGCCGGTTACAGACAATCCATCCGATGCCCAAACCCTGTGACGCGGATGCGCCATGATGTCCGAACCCCCGCGCAGCGCAAGAACTTTGTTCCCCAATCCGCAATGCTCAATTGGGCCGCGGCTCGGCGTCGAGTCGTAACTCAATGGCGACCCGGTAGGGCGAGACTCCGTCGAGCCGTAACATTTTCCGAGGAAATTAAGTCAGGGATCGACGGAGTCTCGCCCTACCGTTGAGGGAGATAGGCACTCCGTAGTATATTGGACTTGTCAGAACGGGACGGCAGGCCGATATTTTGGCCGCATGAGCGAACTGGTTTTTGAAGTCACCCAGGAGGAAGACGGCGGTTATTGCGCCGAGTGCCTCTCGGAAAATATCTTCACGCAGGGCGATACTTGGGAGGCGGTGCGCGGGAACGTGCAGGAAGCGGTGCGCGCCTATTACTTCGACCAACCCCAAATTCCCCGTCGCATCCGGCTCTTGCGCGACTCGCTTCGGTAGCCGGCGCTTCGCGCGGGTTCAAAATCTGCAACCCGCCCTCCTTCGCCGAGGCTGCGGAGGGCGAACAAACCGCAGTTCCCCAATCATTGGCGATATGCTCACGGACTCAGCCAACAGGTGGACAAGTTTCGGCCGCGAGATTCCGTCGGCGGGACGCCGACGGAGGCAACCGGGACGGTCGCGCTCCCCAAGGAGCCGCTATTGATTGGGGCGCATTTTTGCCGGTTGATTTGGCGGTTGACAGGTGGGGGCGTGGGAGGGCATGGTAACGAATCATTTTAGTGCGCGCGTCATGCAGGCCCGCGCCAAGGCGGAGAGGAAGTGAGAATTTTTGACCGAAATAAAACTTAAAAAAGGGGAACCGGTGGACAAGGCGTTGCGCCGGCTGAAGAAGAAAATAGACCGGGAAGGCACGCTGAAGGAAGTGCGCAATCACCGGCACTTTGAAAAGCCCAGCGAACGGAAACGGCGGAAGACCAAGGCCGCGCGTTTTTCCGCGATGCTGACGGCCCGATACGCCGATATGTGATCTGTCTGGCATTCTCACCGCCGGGCGCGGCCCGCGAGGAACCGCGTCCGGCTTTCCGCCATGTATTCATTTTCCACGTGCTGGAACTCCCACCGCCATACTGATGGACGCGCCATGTTGCGCGAGATCCAGGCGCTGGGCTTTACCCACGCCGAACTGAGCCACGGAGTCCGGGTGAGCCTGCTGCCGGGGATTTTCGAGGCGGTGGACGCCGGCGAGATGAAAATCTCGTCGCTGCACAATTTTTGCCCGCTGCCCATGGGGGTCAACCATGCCGCGCCGAACCTCTACAAGTTCACTTCCGCCAACCCGCGCGAGCGCGACAACGCCTGGCGGCATACGTTGAAGACGCTGGAAACGGCCGCCCGCGTGCAAGCGCCGGCGGTCGTGCTGCACATGGGGGAAATCGAGATGAAGGAATACACCGGCAGACTGCTGGCGATGGCGCAGGAAGGACAGAAGGGAACGCCCAAATACGAGAAGCTCTGCACCGAGTTGCTGGAAAAGCGCGAAGAGAAAAAGATCGAAGCGGTGGACCTGGCGGGCGAAATGCTGGGGCGTCTGGCCGCCGAGGCGGAGAAGCGCGGGATCAAATTGGGCATCGAAAACCGCTCGGCGCTGGAGGAAATTCCGCTGGAGGACGATTTTGGTTTTCTCATGCGGGAATTCAACCGTCCCGGCGTCGGTTACTGGCATGACACGGGCCACGGGCAGATCAAGGAGAACCTGGGCTTCATTTCGCACGCAATGCACCTGGAATCGCTGGCGGCGCGGTTGATCGGCCTGCACGTCCATGACGTGGAATTTCCGGGCCGCGATCATCGAGCGCCGGGCCGGGGGATGATTGATTTTGCGGCGCTCAAGCCGTTGCTCCGGCCCGAACAGATCAAGGTGTTTGAGTTGAGTCCGAGCCTGACCGAGGAAGAAGTGCGGCTGGGAACGGCCCACATCAGGAAGATTTGGGGTGAGGAATGAGGGGATTGAAAGCTGTCTGGCGGGTGGGTTGGCGGGTGACGCTTTGCGCCATCCTGCTGGCGTGGATTTTTCAATCCATTTTCGTCAATGCGGGCAGGAATGCCGCGGCGCAGTCGGGCAGGGATTGGAACCAGATGGCCCGGCTGGAGCAATGGCGGCTGGCCTGGACGAGCGGCCCGCAGGAGCTTTGGCAGACGCTGCGGCTGGAGCATCCTCTGGCGCTGGCCGGCTCGCTGGCGTGCGTATTGGTGACAATACTGCTGGGGGTGGCCCGCTGGCGGCTGGTGCTGGGGGTGCAGGGACTTCCGTTGTCGTGGGGTCGCGCCACGGGCATCAGCCTGGTGGCGCAATTTTTCAACTCGTTCCTGCTCGGCTCGACCGGGGGCGACGTGATCAAGGCGCTTTACGCGGCGCGGGAAACGCACCACAAGAAAACGGAGGCGGTGGTGACGGTGTTTGTGGACCGGCTGCTCGGATTGTGGGCGATGTTGTTTTTTGCGGCGCTGATGATGATCCCCAACGCGGGGCTGCTGCGGCGGCGGGAGCAACTGGGGGCGCCGGCCTTGTTTATTCTGCTGATGCTGGCCGGGGCGAGCGGGGTGCTGGGGGTGGCGTTTTGGAGCGGGCTGTCCAAGCGGTTTCCGCGCTCGCGGCAATGGCTGCGGAAATTTCCCAAGGGCGAATATCTGGAGCGGTCGCTGGATTCCTGCCGGCACTTTGGCAAGAGCAAGAGCTTTTTGCCAAGAACACTTGTCCTTTCGCTGCTGATCAACGTGGCTTGCGTGTTGCAAATGGTGGTGTTGTCGGCGGGATTGCACGCGCAGGTGCCCTTTTTGGTCTGGCTGGTCGTCGTGCCGATGATTTTTTGCATCTCGGCCCTGCCGGTCACGCCCAGCGGATTGGGGGTGCGGGAGAATCTCTTTGTCTTGATGCTGGCCGTGCCGGAAATCGGGCTGCCCCGGCCGACGGCCCTGACGCTTTCGTTGCTGGCCTACGCGGGCAGCCTTTTTTGGAGCCTGGCCGGCGGCCTGGTCTATCTGGGCATGAAGAAGACACAACATCTGGAGGAAGTGACCCGGCGGGAAACGGTGGCGGCGGCGGAGTAGGGCGGGGTGCATTTCATGCGTCATTTTGCGTTGGGCGCGCTCTTTGGAAATGCGGCGGTCATAGACCGCCGCTACATTTTGACGGTGGGCGACGCCTGCCATCCACGAACTTTGCCATGGCACATATTTCGTTCTTCATTTTACCGCGGGCGCATACTATGCTCGTGATTCGTGGACAAGCTGCTCTTAATTGACGATGAAGCGGACGTGCAATACTCGTTCCGCCGGATCTTTGACCAGCCGGAAATCGAATTGATAACCGCGGACAGCGGCGAGGAGGGATTGAAGCTGATCCCCCGGCTCAAACCCGACCTGGTGATCATGGACGTGCGAATGGGCGGCATGAGCGGCCTGGACACCCTGCGCCGGCTGCGCCAGATGGACGCCAAGCAGATGGTCATTATGATGACGGCCTACGGCACGACGCAGACGGCCATCGAGGCGATGAAGCTGGGGGCTTACGATTACCTGCTCAAACCCTTCGACGTGCCGCGGCTCAAGCAGATCGTGCTCGACGCCCTCAAGGCGGCCCGCGACATGCGCCGGGTCGTCTCCTACCAGCCGCTGCTGGAATCGGAGGATTACGACCTGGGAATCATCGGGCGGAGCGAGGGAATGCAGGCGGTTTTCAAAATCATCGGGCAACTGGCGGGAAGCGACGCGACGGCGCTGATCACCGGGGAAAGCGGCACGGGCAAGGAGTTGGTGGCGCGGGCCATATATCATCACAGCCAGCGCCATGCGCAGACCTTTCTGGCGATCAACTGCGCGGCCATCCCGGAGAATTTGCTGGAAAGCGAATTGTTCGGCCACGAGAAAGGGGCCTTTACCGGCGCGACGGCGCAACGCATCGGCAAGTTCGAGCAGTGCAATCACGGCACCATTTTTCTGGACGAGATCGGGGACATGACGCTGTCCACGCAGGCGAAGATTTTGCGCGTGCTCCAGTCCGGCTCATTCGAGCGGGTGGGCGGCAACCAGCCGTTGCAGGTGGACGTGCGGGTGATCGCGGCCACGCACAAGCCGCTGGAACAGGCGGTGGCGTCGCGCGAATTTCGCGAGGACCTGTTTTACCGGCTGAACGTGGTGCGGGTTCACATTCCGCCGCTGCGCGAGCGGCGGGATGACATTCCGCTGCTTGTCAATTATTTTTTAAAGAAGTTCGCCCAGGCGCAGGGGCGCGCCCCCAAATCCATCCTGCCGGCGGCGGTGGAGATGCTGGAGCGGTTCCACTGGCCGGGCAACGTGCGGGAACTGGAGAACGTGGTGCAGCGGGCGACCGTCATGGCCAAGGGCGATGTGATATTGCCGGGCGACCTGCCGGCGGAGATTGCCAGCGTCCTTGTGGCGGGCCTGGACAAGCCCGGGGCGGCTCCTGGGGCTAAACCAGCCACGGCGGCGGGCGGCGGCGGGCCGTTGGATTGGTCGGCGGTGGGGCGGATGTTGTTTGAATGGGCGCGGCAGGAGGGCAAGGTGAAAGTGCTGCCGGCGGTGGAACGGGAGTTGATCGTGCAGGCGCTGCTGGAAACCAAGGGCAACCAGGTGCAGGCGGCCAAGCTGCTGGGCATCACGCGGGCCACCTTGCGCAAGCGGGTGGACAAATTCAAAATCAAGCAGGAACTGGCGGTGCAATAGCCTGGCTCACTGCACCTGGACCCGGTAGAATCTGGCGGGGGGGGCGGGGAGGTTGGTGTCGGAGAGTTGCATCATAAGGCCGGTGCCGGGAAGGTTGCTGGCGGTGATGGACCAGTTGGTGGAGATGAGGGAGGAGGAACTCTGTACCATATAGGTTTTGCCAACAACGGAGGGCCATTGCACGGTGAAGTTGGGCGCGGGCGCCAGCGGCGTCAACTGCAATACGGAGGCGGGATCCATGGGATTGGTGCCGGCGACGTATTCCTGCCAGTTGGATGCGCCGTCGCCATCGGGATCGAGGTTCGCGGCGGAGAGGAGGTTGGAAACGGTGCCAAAGTAGAGCAAGCGCCACCAATCGGGGATGCCGTCGTTCCAGCTCGAAATGTTGCGGTTGCCGACGGTGATCAAGCCGTCGGTGACGGTGGATGGGAAGAGGGCCAGGCCGTTGGGCGAGGCGGAGAAGTGCTCGAAATGCACCAGGTAGGAGGAATTGGCGGTGACATTGGCGGGCAAGGTGACGGTGACGGCGCCGATGATGTTGGCGCCGCTAACGCCGGCGTTGGTGGAATTGAGCCAGGCAGCGGCGTAGTTGTTGACGCCTTGCGACATGGCCACGGCGGGCGAACCCAGGCCGGCGGCGGGCGAAAAGTTGACGGTGTTGGTGATGGCAGGCGAACCGTCGAGCGGCACGAGGTCAACGTTGATGGCCAGAACGCGGATGGGCAGGGAATCCGCCGCCACGACACGAACGGGCACCGAAACAGTAAGGTTGCCGCCCGCCTGGACAACATCTCCCTTGACGGAAATGGAATGCGCCGCGCCGGCGGACTGCGCCTGGGATTTCGCGCCGGACTTGCTGGTCGCGGAGGGCTTGCCCGCGATGGCGGGTGTGGCGACGACCGTTGGGTTGGCCGGATTGAGCACGTTGGGAACGGTTTGGGCGAACAAGGCGGAACCGCCCGCGCCGTTATTGGACCAGAAACGTTGCACCCAATACAGGGAAGGGTCCAGCGAGCGGCGGAAGGTGACATAGACATCGGTCACGTCCAGTTTGCCGTCGCCGAACATGATGTTGTTAATGGCCGCGTCGGTTTCGGCGTAATAATTATTGAACGAGCCGTCGGAAGAGTCCATGGCGTCGTAGAAATCGCTGCCGGGAACGGGCGTGTTCAAGTAGTAAACAGCGGAGCGGAAAGTCTCCAGCACGTCGTTGTTGAGGAGATTGCCGTCGCCGAAATCGCCGGCGTTGAGCCAGCGGAAGGGGGCCACGTCGCCCACCAAATAGGGGACGATGCCGACGGTGACATTCTTGATGGAGTTGATGGCGCCCGCGCCGAGGGAGCCATTGGTGGGAGACTGGATGAGAACATTTTGGGCGAAGCCATCGCCGTCGGCGGAGGGGCGTCCGATCTGGATTTGATAGGACTGGTTGAGGGCGGCGTTGCCGGGTATGTCAAATGAATAAGCGCCCACGATGACGCTGCCGGACGACTTGGTGAACAAGGTTTCATGGGCCATGGAAAAGGTGATCAAGTCCTGGCTCACGGTGTTGTAGAGATTGGTTTCCGGGGGAATTTCCAGCCAGCCGACGCCGAGGAGGTTGAGGCCGGAATTGGTGAAGCGCAAATCCTGGAATCCGCCGTTGGTGAACATCTCCGTGGGAATGGGCACATAGAGCGTCGCACCGTTGACTTGAACCGGCTTCTGGAGCATGGAATCGAAGGTATAGGTCGGCGTCACCGGCGGGGCGCCGGCGAGGTTGGTGACGGTGACGTTGAACTGCAGGGAATACATGCTGGAGTTGGAGATGAGGGTGAGGGTGACGGGCGCGTAAAAGCGCTGGCCGGCGGCCCCGATGAATTCGCTGGAGGCTTCGCCGGAGGCGAAGCCAAAGGTCATTTGATCGGTGACGAAATTGGAGGCGGCGAAGGTCTGCACGGCCAGGGCGCTGGGAGCAAAACCGGGGGAAAAGGCCTGGACGGTGAGGGTGACGTTGGTATTGACAAGGAAGAAAATGTTGGTGGGAGGAACGAGCGGACCGATGCTGCCAGCCCCGTTGACCACCGGCGGGACGCTGTTGGAGGTGTAACTCAAGGTGTACCACAAGGTGGAAGGCGTGGTCAGATCGGTCAGTTGCACGGCGGCTCCGTTGTTGCCGCCGATGACGGGCGGCGCGGTGATATAGGAGAAGTTGGCGCTGACCACCTGGCTGGAGGGGCGGCCCTTGGCGATGCTGATGGCGTAGAGCGTCACCTCATAAGGCACCGGCGCCAACAAGGAGGTGGTGTCCTGGGTGTTTTCGGCCGAACCGTCGCCGGGATAATTGGGGGCAAAAAGCGAATTGGTGGTTGGAACCGGCGTGCTGGCAAACTGGTTGGCCGGAGTGTTTGTCACCACGTAATAGGTTTGAATGTTCGGGTCGGTGTCGGTGTTGTAAATGGCGATGATGTTGTTGGTATTGAAGATTCCGCCGTTGGGCAGCGCGGTGAAGACGGAAGTGGGTTCGCCGGTCGAGATATTGACGGGGAAACTGACCAGGCCGATTTGCGGGTTCGGCACCGCCGGCAGGGGCGGGCCGGTCTGGAAGCGGCGCAACGAGTTGTTCTTCATGTCAACGATGTAATAGCCGTTGTTGATGGCGTCCACCGTCAGGCCGAGGGGAGAATTGAACTCGGCGATGGAAACCGTGCCGTCCGCGTTGCCCGCCTTGCCCGGGAGGCCGGCCACGGTCTGGACGGAAAGGCCGCCCTCCGTGGTGTTGGGATAGAGGCGGCGGATGGTGTTGTTGCCCGTGTCGCTGATGAGCAGGCCGGCCCCGTTGGGGTCCCAGAGCAGGCCGGCCGGCTGGTTGAACGAGGCGGCGGCGGCGTTGGCGGCATCGTTGGTGCCGGGCTGGCGGATGGAGCCGGCCATGACATAAGCCGATTGGTTGACAATGACGCCGATATTGCTGATGACGCAGATCGTGTCGTTGCGGGTGTCGGCCACCCAGAGGTTGTTGTTGGTGTCCAGCGCCACGGCGTTGGGTTGGTAGAAGTTGTAGTTAATCACCTGCACGGTGCTGACACCGTTGGTGCTGTTGACGCGGCGGATGGCGCTGTTGCCGGTGTCGGCGACATACAGGTTGCCGACGCCATCGGTCGCGATGCCCACGGGGTAGCTGAATTGGGCGGCGGCGGCGGGGCCGTCGGTGAAGCCGCCGTCCGGGTTGGCCGGCGTGGCCGGGACGCCGGCCAGGGTGGAGACGACGCCATTGAGCGTCACCAGGCGCAACACCTGATTGGCCTGGTCCACCACCACCAATCCTCCGCGGAAGGAGTCATAGACCATGCCCATCGGTTGGGAGAAAAGGGCCTGATCGCCGAAAATGCTGTTGCTCAGGCCGGACTGGGCCGTGCTCGATCCGGCCAGGGTGAAGACGCCGTTGGTCGTGGGAACGAACTCGACGATGCGGTTATTGACAGAATCGGTGATGTAAATGTTGTTGTTGGGGTCGGCGGCAACATAGCCCGGTTCGTTCAAGCCGGTGGAAATGACGGTGGTGACTTCCTGCTGGCCGTGCAGGGCGGCGGCGAACAGGAGGGTGGCCAGGCCGGAGGCGGCCCGCCTCAGTCCGCCGGAATGCCGGAAGGTTTTTGCAATGGTGGTCATGGCTGCTGTAGTTGGATGCGGTAGAAGCGCGCGTTGCCCGGATGGTTGGTGAGGACGATCTGGAAGGCGTTGCCGTCACCCAGATTGGTATTGACAGAAGTCCAGTTGTTTCCTGCGGCCGTCGGGCTGGATTGCAGGACATAGGTCCGCCCCGGGGCTGTCAGCCAGCCCAAATTGATGTTTGGCCCGCCGCCGGCGGCCAGGCCGGCCCCGGAGAATTGGAGGGAGGAGAGGGCATTGGTGGGGTTGGTGCCCGCCAGATACTCCTGCCAGTTGGGCATGCCGTCGCCATCCGGGTCGGCGTTGTCCTGCGCCAGGGTGTTGGTCAGGCTGCCGAAGAAATACGTCCGCCACTCGTCGGAACTGATTTGCGCCGGGGCGAGGGGGGCGGAGTTGACCCAGGCCGTCCCTGGGACGCTTTCCAGTTGATAGAGAGTGTCCAGGTCGGGAGCGCCGTCCACGCCGGAGAATTGCAAAGTGTAGGACTGCCCGGTTTGAGCGCCCGGCGGGACTTGGAAGGAAATGGAGCCGAGCGCGTTGCTGCCCTGGAGCGGAGGATTGAAGGGCTGAAGGAGGGACCAGGCGTAGATGATGTCGTTGGGGGAAAGCCCGTTGGTCGAGGCGTAAGGAGGTGGAAGGCCGGCGGCCTGGTTGAATTGAATCTGGCCCGGCGCGGGCGCGTTGCCGTTGGGGACAAGGGTGGCGCGGAATTGAAGGCCGGCCAGGCTGCATCCAGGCAGGACATTGATGAAAACCGGGATGGAATAGCTTTGGCCGGGAACCAATTGGGAAATGGTTCCAGCATGGATGGCGGCCTGGCGCAACCAAACCTGGCCCGGTGGTGAAGTGCTGTAGGCGGGCGCGGCGGCGCCAACGGCGAAACCTTGGGAAACAGCATCCTTGTCGCCGGCGATGACGGCCGGAGAAAAATCTGGTGGAGTACCAATGGCAACGGTTTCGCCCGGCGCCCAGGCGATGCGCTGGTGGGAGAGAACGCCGCCGTTGGTCCAAAAGCGGACCCAGTTGTTGGTCTCCACGCCAAGCGAGCGCATCAAAATATGCTGCCAATCCTGGAAGGTGATGAAGCCGTCGCCGATTTCGGTGGCGGTTTCAGGAAAGACATCCATGGCGCTGTAGGCGTCGCTGAAAGTGAAGGGAACGCGGATGCCGACGGAGGCGAGAAGGGCATTGTTGACATCACTGTTGTTCAGGGTGCCGGCGCCAAATTCGCCCGCCTCATATCCGGTGGCAGGGGAGGAATCCCCGGCAAAGTACTGGTAGTTGGAAATGGTCAGGGTTTGCATGGGCAGGGTGGCAAAAGTCACCTCGTCTTGCGAGGAATCCAACCCCGAAGGGTATAACACTTTGAGCGTGTAGCTCTGCCCCTGAACGGCGGTGGAGGGGATGGGCACTTTGAGCAGCATCAACACGGCGAAATTGCGCACGTTCAACCCGGAATTCAGAGAGGAGGCATAGACGAGCAAACCCAGCTCGTTGGTCCCCGGAGAATAGGGGAAGGTCTGGAAGGCGACCGGGCCGTTTCCCGGGGCCGGCCCGACGAGTTGGAGGTAATCGTTGGTGGAAATGGGCAGGAGGGCCACGCCCGCGATGGGCGGCGTGGAAGCGGTGTTGGGAATGATCTCCAGGTTGAATTGCAACGAGGCCAGGGTGGTGTTGCTCTGCAAGGTGACGATGACGGGAATGACGGCCGTGGAACCGATGCCCGCGACGCGCGGGAACGGAAACCCGATTTGGTTGACAAGACTGGAGACGCCGTTGGTTGCCACGCTGACATTGGTGCCGCTGGCGGCGATGAGATGCAGGGAAGTCAAATCCAGCAGGGGATTGCACCATTGCAAGGAGCCTTCATAGACGATCTGGCCGTTGGTCAGGACCGTGACCATGTTGGCCACCATGGCGCTGTTGGTGGTGGGGATGCTTCCATCGGTGGTGTAATAAACCGACGGGACGGAACTCGTCACGTAAATGGTCTCGCATTCCGGGAAATATCCAGAGCCGGGGCTGAAGGACGGCGGCGGGATGACGACGGAGTTGGTGCCGCTGCCGTTGGTGCCGGAATTGGTGCCGGTGGTGGAGGCGAAGGCGACGCCCTTGACTTCGCGCAGCAAATCATAGCGGAGTTCCGTTACATAAATGGTCCCGGAGGAGGCCAGCAGGACGCCGGCGGGAGCGTCGCCGGTGGCGTTGGTTTGATAGGGGCCAAAAGCGCCGTCCATCCAGCCGGCGAAAACAGATTCGGAGCAATCGGTCGCGGTCCAGAGACTGGAGCTGACGCCGTAAATGGTGCTGGCGATGCCGCTGGCGTCAATCCGCCGCACGGCGTTGTTCAAGCGGTCGGCCACGATCAACTGGCCGTCTGGGGACCAGGCGAGGCCGGAGGGTTGATTGAATTCCGCGAAGGGCAGGGCGCCATCCACCCATCCCGGCGTGGAACCGTTGGCGCCGCCGCCGGAGTAAAGCACGGGAACGGAGTTATTCGTCCCGGTGAGCAGGTAAATGGCGTTATTGGACAGGTCGCTGACCGCCAGCACGCCATCCTTTCGCCAGGCGATGCCGCCGGGCCGCAGTTTGGAGCCGCCGGCCACGATGGTGTTGGTGCCCACAATCGTAGCGCCCGACTGCGCCAATTGGACGACCATGCCGTTGGTGAACGCGACAAAAATGTTCGTGGCGGAGTCCTGGGAAACGGCGAGCGCGGAGGGCGTGTAGGGGAGGACGTTGCTGAAAAGCAAATTGAGCGAGTAATTGTATTTGCGCAGCATCTTGTCGCCCTGGGTTACGACATAGAGGTTGTCGGCCGTGTCCACCGCCACCCCCGCCACCTTGCTCAAGTTGGTGAGCATGGGTGAAGTGACCGTGAGGCTGTTGACCGTGTCGCCCACGGCTGTGACCATGCGGACGGCGTTATTGGAGTAGTCGGCAATGAACAGAGTGGCCTGGGAATTGAGCGCCATCGCGACAGGGCCGTCGAATTGGGAATACTCCAGGGTCGGGCCGTCCACAAAGCCGGCGGGACTGGCGCAGAAGTCGCTGGCCGGCTGTCCGCCGCCGATGGTGGCGACGGTGACGTTGGTTTCAAAGTAATTGACTTGCGCGCGGAGAGCCGGGGCAAAGGCCGGCGCGAGCAGACAAGTGAGGAGGGCCGCCAAGGCGGCGGGGCGGCGATCTTTTCGCGCGCGGAAGGTAATAACCTGATACATAAAAAGCGGTGATTTAGGGCTGATAAACAGGCGCGACCGAGGATTTCGGCTTGGTCCAATCGTAAGGCTCGCCCCGGTCCCAGGCCTTGTCGGCGTTTGGCGGCATCGGTTCATTCTTGCTGTGGAAGAAATCAGTGGAGGAGGGCTGGAAGTCGGAGTCTCTGAGAATGGTTGGGGTGACAAAAATCAGGATGGTATCGCGCGTATGATCCTTGCTGTTGCTGCGGAACAGGGCGCCGAGTCCGGGGATGTCGCCCAGGCCCGGCACTTTGGTGTAAGTCTTGGCCATGATGTCGTTATCCAGGCCGCCCAGGACCAGGGTGTAACCGCTGGGAACGGAAGCCTCGGTGACCATGACGCGGCGGTCGAAAATGGGGGAAGTTTCCGTTTGGCCGTTCAACGTGTCCGACGCGATTTTGGTGTCCACGCTGGAGATTTCCGGCTGGACGGTCATCAGCACATTGGAAATGCCGGCGATGCGAGGGGTCACGGCGAGTTTGATGCCGACCTCGTTGAGGATGGTATCGCCGACCACTTTGGAATAATTGGGCAGCACGGTGGCAAGACCGGAGGAGGCCCCGGCGGCCGGCGCGCTCTGAGTCTGTTCGAAAATGGGAATGTTCTGGATCACGCTCAAGCTGGTCTTCTTGCCGTCGAGCGAGACGGTGCGCGGGAAGGCGATGGACTTGGTGTCGGTGTCGGAATTCAGAAAAGAAAGCACGGCGGCCACGCCGTCGGCATTGAGGAAGGCGGTGGCGGGGCTGAAGCCGTTGGCGGTGTTGACGGTCATGCCGCCGACCTGGGCCGGGAGACCCGTCGTGGTGGTGACGTAATTCTGAGTATTATTGACGATGGAAGTGACGGGGCTGCCCGTCGAGGTCCGGCCGCCCTGGGCGGTGGTGGAGGAGGATCCCGTCAGGTTGTTGCCGGTTTGGGTGTTGGCGGTGACGGTTCCGGCGGTGTTGCCGTTGCCGAAACTGACATGCTGGGCCTGGAGCGTGCCGGACCAATTGACGCCCTTGGCCGTGCTGATGTCCTTGGTGGTTTCGATGATTTTGGCTTCGATGAGGATCTGGCCGGTGGCGCTGTCCAGTTGGCTGATGAGTTTCTTGACGTTGGGCATTTCGCTGATCGTAGTGCGGACAATGACCTGGTGGGTGCGGTTGTCCGGAATGATGGTGACGGTGGAGCTGAGGGCTTTTTGCACTTCCGCCACGATGTTGGTGGGTTCGCTATAACCCAGGAGAATCACCTCCATGATCTGGGGTTCAACCGCGTTGGGTTCCTTGGGGCAGATAATGACGACCGGAGTGGTCGGGCTGTGTTTCATTTGCCAGTCGTACTTGTCGAGCAAGGCCTGCAAGGCTTGCAGCGGGGTGAGGTTCTTCCATTTTTCCTTCACGGTGGGGAACGGCACGGGAGTGTGTGTCGCCGGATCCATCCAGGTGTCCAACCTGTGGTCGAATTGAATGTTCAGCCCGGCGAGAGTGGCCAGTTGGCGGATGGCGTCGGGCAGGGGCAGATCGTCGAAGGCCAATGATTCGGCCACCTCGTCGCCGTGGGGTGTGCTGATGGGCGCATTGGTGGGCGCCGCGGCTTCAACGCCGGGCATGGTGACGGTGCCGTTGATTGGCAGGCTCGGCGGCTCCGGGGGGGGCGGATTGGTGGGCGCTGCGGTGGTGGTGGTGGTGGTGGTTTGAGCCGGCACAGGGACTGGCGGGTTGGTCTGGGCCTGGCTGATCAGCGCTGAGGCCGCAAGCGAGACGGCGAGAATTGGGAGCAATTTGTTTTTCATAAGGATGAGCCGGCTTTGGCGGCGGATGGCGTGGATTTCAGGCTTGGGTGTGGTCACTTTTTTTGTCCCATGGTTAAATGTTGTCTGACGGTGCCGCCGTCAATGGTCACGTCGGCGTAATCCTCGCCAATCTCGACAACCTTAACCATGACGGTCCTGCCGCCCTGGATGCGGACGGCGGTGGGGTCATCGTTGGTGGCGAGGATTTGGTTGTTGATGACGGCCAGCCAGCGTCCGGGCGAACCGGCGACGCTGTAGAGCTTCAACAGGGGAGGCTCCGAGGAAGAGGGCGCGGTGGATTTCGGCGCTTCCGCCGCCGGATAGCGCGAGGTGGAGTCGGGGTTGAAAGGGTCCCGGCCTTTGTTGCCAGGCGGCGGGCTGTCGTCAAAAACGGAGACAAATTCGAGGGGCAGGCTGGCCGCGGCCACGGCGTTGGTCTTGTTGGCGGCGGGTTTGGGAAGGGGGGGAGCGGCGGGTTTGGGAGCCTTCTTGCAACCTGGCAGGAGCGCCAGGGCCAGCACGGCGCAGGCCAGCGCGGCCAGCATGGCAATCTTGGTTTGTGGGCGCGGCGGTTTCATTTTGTTTCCGTCGCGGACGGCACTTGGGGTGTCACAATGTCGAAGTTAAAGGCCAGCATGTCCGGGTCCTTGCGCAGGCTGGGGACGCCAATTTCCAGGTTTTCTATGCGGAAGAAAGGAAAGGCATTTTCAAAATCGGCGATGAATTTGCCAAAATCATGGTAGTGGCCCTCCCCTGTAATATGGAATTTGGCCCACTTGTAGGGAAATCCGGTGATGACCCCCTTGTCGCTGATTTCCGGGGGTTTGATGTCGGCGATGGTCACGGTCTTGTAATGGTGGATGTCGTTGCCCGGCGACCAGAAGTTGCGCAACACTTCGGCCATCCACGAGAACGGCTCGCGTTCCGGGGCCAGGCCGGACTCGCGCTGCTTGAGGGCCTCCAGGTTCCTGGTCAGCTCGGCTCCCACCATATCGCCCTGGCGCACTTTGTCGGAGCCGACCTTGAGAGTATTTCTCATCTTGACGCAATTGGCTTCAGCGGCCTTGAGCTGTTTGTTTTGAGCCAGGACGACCGCATACCACAAGCAGGCGATGACGGCCACCGCGCCCACGCCGACGGCGATCAACTGGTCTCTTTGTGATTTGCTGATTTTGGTCATCTGTCGTCGTGCCGGATGTCGGGAAACTGGTTGGTGAGGGTGAAGGTGCGATATTCCAGGGAGGAGCCGGGCGACTCGGGAATCCTCGCGCTGGGCGCGCCCTCGATGGTGAACCCGTCGTGGCCGCCCATCCTTTTGGCGAAGTAATCAAAATGGTTCAGGGTGTCCTCGTATTTTTTGTAGCCTTCCGCCGTCGGACTGTAGTCCTTGCCGGAGATGGACAGTTTGACTTTTTCAAAATTGGCGGAGCCAAAGATGGTTCTCAGCGTGGGGCCGGAGCCGATGGACCGGGAAGCTTCACGCTCGAAGGTCTGCGCGCCCCAAACATGGGTGACCTGGATCTGGTCCACCACCGTTTGCTGGAGCGCATTGAGAACCGGCCCCCAAAGAAAGCGGTTGGTTTTCAGATGGTCCAGGGCGGCGATTTTCTCCTTGACGGCCTCGATACGGGCCTCCTGGTTGGTGACGTTGTTGTACTTGTCCTCGGCGGCCCTCCACTGGGAATTGAGCGTGCCCCACTCGCTCTTGGCGAAATAAATGTCCAACTGCAGCTTGACGATCCACAGCAGCACCACCGCCACGAAGAACCCGGCGATCCAGATGCCCAGTTTGACCGGATCGCGCCGGCGCGCCTCTTCCAGGGCTTGCGCTTCGGCCATAAGGTTGATTCGAATCGGCATATTTTTCTATGTGACGGCAAAAAGGTTCACCCCGTCCTTGTTCCCAATTGAGCCAGGGAAACCCATGTTTGCATCAATATAAGGCATCAGTGTCGCTGGTTCTTGTCGCACTTAGGCGCTGGTAGAATACGTCCTGTATAATCAATCGGCCTCATCAAAAGCAAGCTTTAAATGGACAAAGCAAATCCGGGGCCAACTTTTCCCATGGTCCGCAAAGAGGAAGATTGGGATTAAGAGCAGTAATAAGATTAAGAAAGCCCCGATCCCAGCCGTCCTGGGCAATCCGAAATCCGAAATGGACTTGCGGTTCTCAGCCGCCGTGACCCAACAGGCGGCGGTTTTTCCACAGCGCCCCCGGCTGAAAAATGCCTTCGGGGGTGATGATTCCCGTGATCAGCTCCGGCGGCGTCACGTCAAAGGCGGGATTGCGCGCGCCGCTGGAAGGATTGGCGATGCGCACCCACATCGGTTCTTTCCGCCCGGGCGCCGCGCCCCAGACGCCGAGAACTTCCGCCTCGTCGCGCTCTTCGATGGGGATGGCCCTGCCGGAGCGCAGATTCCAGTCCAGAGTGGAAAGCGGGATGGCGACGTAGAAAGGAATGTCGTGCCGGAGGGCCAGCACCGCCTTGGTGTAGGTGCCGATCTTGTTGGCGACTTCGCCGGTGCGCCCCAGCACGCGGTCGGCCCCGACGATCACCAGATCAATCTCCCCGCGCTGCATGAAATGGCCGGCGGCGTTGTCAGATATAATTTGGTGCGAAATCCTCTGGCCGGCCAGTTCCCAGGCGGTGAGGGTGGCACCCTGGCAGCGCGGCCGGGTTTCATCGCAAAAAACGCGAAATTTTTTTCCCGCCTTCTGCGCGGCGTAGAGCGGCGCCGTGGCGCTGCCGATGTCCACAAAAGCCAGCCAGCCGGCGTTGCAATGGGTCAAAATGTTCGCGCCGGGCCGGATCAGTTTTTCCCCGTGCCGGCCGATGGCGGCGCAATGGCGCACGTCGTCGTTGGCAAATTCCTCCGCGGCGGCCAGCGCCAGCGCCTGCTGCTCGGCCACCGTCGTCCCCGCCCGCATGGCGCGCACCACGGCGTCCATGGCGTTGACCGGATCCACCGCCGTGGGTCGCGCCGCCCGGAGGGTCTGATAAACCAAATCGAGGCGCGCGGAAAACCTGGCCGGATCGTTTCCACGGAAGGCAAGCGCCCCCTGGGCCAGGCCGTAGGCCGCCGCCGCCCCGATGGCCCCGGCGCCGCGCACGACCATTTGCGTGATGGCGCGGGCGGTGGCCCGGAAATCCGGCATGGCCACGATTTGGAAGCGGTGCGGCAGCAACCGCTGCTCAATCAGGCGGACCTCGTTCCGGGCGGCATCAAAAGTGACCGTGCGGCATGGACGCGCCCGCCCGCGCAGAAAAACATTCAATCAAGTCTCCTTGACGGGAGTGCGGCGGATTCTGGCCTGGATTTTTTTATATCCGGCGTGCTCGCGGAGATTCTTGAGGTCCGGGTCCTTGGCCATCTGGTCAAAATCCTTGTAACCGAAATTGATCGCGGTGGTGAGGGCCTCGACCGCCAGGTCGCACTGGCGCGTCAGCGAATAGCTGCAAGCCAGATTGTAATGCACGACGGCATCCTGCGGGCAAAGGCGCGCCAGCCGTTCGTCAATCCGCAGGCCCTCCTCAAAACGGCCGCGCCGGGTGTAGTCGTCGCCCAGGATTTGCAGCGCCTCGATATAAGAAGGGTCGCGCTGGATCACGCCTTCCATGAAGAGAATCTCCAAATCCAGGTCGCGCAACTCCTGGGGCGTCCTTTTCCGCCGGGGGCTGTTGGTCTTCTTTGGCATAATTAACACTGTCATTAACTCCGTCCGCCATCAATTAACACCATTTGCCGCCCGTTCAACAGTTTTTTTCAAGAGGAGATCATGGCTGCGGCATAAGGGCGCTCATCCATTTGTATCCGCCAAAAATCCAGATGACCGCCGCCAGCGCGATGTAGGGGCCATAGGGGATCCGGCTGGACCAGTCCTGTTTCTTGAAAACAATCGCCGTCCCGCCCACGACCGAGCCGAGCATGGCGCTGACCGCCAGGCAGAACAAGACCGCCGGCCAGCCGAGAAACGCCCCAATCGCCCCCATGAACGTCACATCCGCCGGCCCCATCACTTCCCGCGGCAGAACGATGTCGTCCGCCACCACTTCCAGGCAATGCACTTTTTCCGGCTCGAAGGTGTCGCCGCCGACTTGCAGTGAGTCCGCCGTCAGCCGCAGGGCAACGTCAACATAACAGCGGTCAATCAGTTCCACCCGCCGGGCCTGCAACTGGATGGCGTCGCCCTTGCGGTAAAACAATTCCTCGTAGGGCAGTTCCTCCCCGGGCAGTTGCACGCAGGTATCGGTGAAGCAAATCCGGCTGCCGGGAGGCAACTCCACCTTTTGCCGGCCCAGGACCGCCTTGCCCGCGCGCAAGATGCCATAGATGATGCCGGCGCCAACGACCAGGCCGAGGATGCTGTCCACCAGGCTGGCGCCCGGAGTGGTAATTCGCGCGAAACCCGGAAAGCTCAGGTGCATTTGCGGAACCAACAGGGAGCAAATCAGCCCGGCCGCCATCCCACCATAGGTAATTTGATCGGGAATGATGAGATGTTCCAGGTCAATGAAAGAGCCGACGATCAGGCCGGCGATGAGCAGGGCGAAGGCGGGCGGCAGCAGCGGCGAAATCCGGCCAAAATCCATCCAGCAGGCGGCGAACAGGACGGCGGTGAGCAGTTCGACCACAAAATAGCGCGGTGAAATGGGAGCCTGGCAATGGGCGCACCGTCCCCGCAGCCACAACCAGGTGAAGAGGGGAATGTTCAGATACCACGGAATGGAATAGCCGCAATGCGGACAGTGTGAGGGCGGATGCACGATGCTCTGCCCCAGCGGCATCCGGTAGATGCAGACGTTGAGGAAACTTCCCACAATCGCGCCAAAAACAAACGCCGTCACCGTCCAAAAATGAAACGGCAGGGCTTGCCATGTTCCGAGGTCATCCATAAATATGTTTCCGCAAAGCCGCGCGCATGATGGCGATGGGCGCGGGCGCGCCCGACCATAATTCCAGCGCCGCGGCTCCCTGGTAAAGCAACATGCCCAGCCCGTTGGCTGTCTGGCAACCCGCCATCTTGGCCGCGCGGAGAAGCGCCGTTTCCGCGGGGCGATAGACCATGTCATAGACGCGCCGCGGCTGGCGCGAACCCAGCCAATCCACGGAAACGGGCGGCGGATCGTCCGGCTTCAAACCGAGCGAAGTGGCGTTGATGACCAGGTCAACCGGGCCGTCGGGCAGGTCTTGGATTATATTGACAGCGGGAAAGCGGGCGGCGACCGCGGCGGCGATTTCGCCGGCCCTGGCCGCCGTTCGGTTGACCAGGAACAAACGGCCAATGCCTTTGTGCGCCAGTTGCAGCGCGGCGGCGCGCGCCGCTCCACCCGCGCCCAGGAGAAGCACCGACGCGCCCCGCAAATCCGGCCACTGGAAGTCTTCCTTGAGCGAGCGCGCCAGACCTTCCGCATCGGTGTTGCAGCCGCGGCTGCGGATTTCGGTGATCGAGTTGTCCGCCACCTGGCCGACCGGAACCCATTCGCCCTTGGGGCCGGGCGTTTCAAAGACAATCGTGTTGATCGCGTTGAGCAGCGCGGCTTTTTCATGGACGACATCCACCATTTCCAGGGCGGAAATCTTGTGGGGAACCGTCAGGTTAAGCCCGATGAACCCCATCGCCCCGGCCCCGGCGATGGCGGCGCGCAAATCTTTGGGTGGAACCTCGAAGGCCAGATAGCGCCAATTCAGACGCAACGCCGCCAGCGCCGCGTTGTGCATGGCGGGCGAGGCCGAATGGCGGACAGGATGCCCCAGCAGCGCGCAATAGCGCGTGCTGGCGTTGATGGATTCCGCGGAAACTTCAGGCACGTGCTGGTTATAGGCCAACCTGCCCGGATTGGAAAACGCTAAATTCTTCATTCCCAAGCAAGGACGGCGCGCCGCGCCATCCGCCCCATGTAGCGGCGCTCTCTGAGCGCCGTCCGTTGAAGTTTGGACACGAGCAGGTAATGAACTCAAAATGCCGTATGCGCCAAGCAAAGGTCTTTTGAAGAAATAACAGGTTGTGGTTTGACA
>Ga0326727_10007410_pt1 | contig 29047 bp, 26 predicted proteins | sample MB2enrmetagenome_FD_207643 | JGI IMG/M metagenome (GOLD analysis project Ga0326727, IMG submission 207643) | Lab enriched peat soil microbial communities from McLean, Ithaca, NY, United States - MB29MY | ecosystem: Environmental > Terrestrial > Soil > Wetlands > Peat | place: USA: New York... | reverse complement strand
TACCCACGTGTTACTCACCCGTGCGCCACTTTACTTACCCTTGCGGGCTTTCTCGTGCGACTTGCATGTGTTAAGCGCGCCGCCAGCGTTGATTCTGAGCCGGGATCAAACTCTCGTTTGAACCTTTGAGACTTACGCCGCCCTCAACAGACGGCGTGGCATAAAGTCGTCTCGCTTTGACTCATCGTTCTGACGATTGCTTCATTGCGTCCAACCAGATTGTCAAAGATCTGCGCAACCCTTCCCGCGATCCTTCGAAAGCGGACCAGTTGCGCGGCCTCGAAAGCCGCATCGGCGCAGGCCGCCGCATTGCTCCACAGCTAGGCCCACACCAGAAACTTTTGGGAACGAAAAGAACAACTTCGGAAACTGCGAAGGAGGAACTAAACCTGCCCCTTCAATCTTCGGTCGCCATCTCCCAATCTAACAGACCTCACCCCACCTGGCAAGAGGCATTTGAAGATTTCGTTTCAATCGCCCCAACCGCCAGTATTTGCTCGGCTTTAGACCAGCCTACCAGACCTGCCCCAGCCGCGCAACATCCCTGGTCGATTTTGTGTGTAAGATGAATTACTAATAGCCGCCGGCTCGCCCCTGGCCGCCCGTCGACTGCCCGCCGCTCCACCCGCATCGATCCCGTCGCGGCTTTGAGGTTTTGAGATATGACTGAAGCGTCGCCAGCTACCGCGCCCATGCCCGGATCGCAGAAAGGGTCGGAGCGCGGCTGCGCGTGCTGAATGCGCCGAATGAGCTGCCACTGATTGTCCTTCCACAGGAAGTAATGATCGTCGACAGGTCCCCTGTTCGGGCACGGCCTCATGATCGTGAGACTGCTATCAAGGCGGAACTCGACAGCCGGAAGCCACGGCCCGCCGCCGAGGTGCGGCACTGCCAGACCCTCCGACATGGGCGGGTTGTAGATCCGGCCCGTCAAAGCATCGACTATCGCCATCACGACACAGGGCGATCCACAGCCGATCTCGACGATGATGTAATGCCCGGCGAAGTTCGGTCCTGGGCGCTCCAGTTGACCTTCCGGTCGCTGCACACCTTCGCCCTTGCTAACGCCATTTCGGATTCGCGTGCGGTACGAGTGCTGTTCAGGGTCACGAGCACGGGTGCAGCCGGAGTTCCACGGAAGACCTCGGCGACGGGGTAGTCTTCAAAGCGCGGGGGCTTCGCATCGTTTCCTTGCTGTCCCAGGAAGGACACGGCCATTCCGATCAGAATGGCAGCAGCGCTGACGCCACGCATGGAACGATTGCAGACCCGACGGGGTCCTCCCACTCCCGCCCGAAATCAGGCGGGTCACCTGGTTTTCCCTCATTTCGCGCGCGCGAACAGCGGCACACGAAACGAATACCCGACTCCCACAAAATGGTCCGGCGCCGCCGGCGACAGCCCGACTCCCACATGCACGTCGATCTGCTGATTGGGCGTTACCCGGACCGATGTGCCGAGGTGCAGCAGGTGCCGCGGTCCCCCAGCCTGCGGAAAATCGCCCGCATATTCGGCGAATGCGTCCCAGTTCTTCGCCAGTTGCCGATCCAGCAGAAACGTGGTCTCCCCGGTCGTGTTCCGCCGGCCCGCCTCCGTCGGCCAATAGACCGACAGCATCCCCGCAGCCGTCCAGTTCTTCGACAGCCCGCGCGACCACGGCAGTTGCACGAACGGATCGTATCCGTTGCTGGTGAATGCGCGCGCGCCCGAAGGCAGGCTGAGCGACGCCACCAGTGAAACATCGAAGCCCCCGGCAGGCCCCAGTTGCTGTTTTATCCCGATGGCCATATCGCCGAAACCGCTGTTTGCCCCCGCCACGCTGAAGTAATCCGGCGCAGTGAGGCGCAGTTCGGTTTTCGACGCGACGCCAAAACGCAGCAGGCTCTCCGGTCCGTCCAGCGTCCGCTGCCCCTGGCTCACTGTGTCCGTAAAGCCGTTCTCTAACTGGAACGTGCCGGCCGGCACCACCACGCTGGAATCCGTCACCGACGGCCGATCAGTGGCAATGGGAGCCGGCGCACTATCGTCCGCGACCGCGCAAACGCACGCACAAATCACCGCCACGAAGGCGACCGACCGCCCCCGCATCACTGCTTCAGAAACTCCACCACCGGCCCCAGCGCGAGAGCGGGGAAATAGCACAGCGCGCCCACCAGCAGAATCGTGCCGAACACCAGCGCGCCGAACGTAGGTGTGTCGCTCGGCAGCGTCCCCGCGGTTGCGGCCAGCCGCCGCTGACCGGCCAGCCGCCCAGCGAGAGCCAGCGCCAGCACAGCCAGCCCATAGCGCCCCACCAGCATGGCGATCACTGTCGTCCAGTTGTAGAACGGCGTGTTGACGCTGAGGCCGGCCATGGTCATTCCATTATTGGCCATGCAGGATGCATACCCGAGCAGAATCTCGGTGAAGCCGTGCGGCCCGGTGTTGGTCACCAGTCCCGCGCGGCCGGCGCCGGTGTCCACCGCGACCGCCGTCAACAGCAGCACCACCATCGGCGTCATCAGCGCATACAGCGCGATCCACCGCGTCTCCGCCGGGCGGATCTTCTTGCCCAGATATTCCGGCGTGCGCCCCACCATCAGGCCTCCCAGAAACACCGCGACCAGCGCCACCATGACGATGCTGTAAACACCCGCGCCCAACCCGCCGAAGACCACTTCGCCCAGGAGCAGAAAAGTCAGCGGCACCGCGACGCCCAGCGGCTGCCACGAATCGATCATGGAGTTGTAGGACCCGGTGGACGTGTTCGACGTCACCACCGTGGTCAGCACCGTTTCGCCGAAGCCGAACCGCACCTCCTTGCCTTCCATGTTTCCGCCGGCGAGATGCAAGCCCGCCAGTTGCGGCGGCGGCGTCGTTTCCGCCCAGTGACAAACCGCGAGGCCCGGGATGAACAGCGCGATCATCACGATCAGCAGCGTCCATCCGGCGCGCGGCCGGCCCGCGAGTCGCCCAAACGTGATCATCAGCGACGCGGGCAGCACAACGATGGCCAGCATGCCCACGAAATTCGTCAACGGCGTCGGGTTCGCGTAAGGGTGCGCGCCGTTGGCGTTGAAGAAGCCGCCGCCATTGGTGCCCAGATTCTTGATGAATTCCAGTGCGGCCGCCGGCCCCTGAGCGATGATCTGCTTCCCGCCCTCCAGCGTGTGGACGGTCGTGTACGGCGCCATGTTCAGCGGCACGCCCTGCCAAACCAGAATCAGGCTGCCGATGAGCGCCAGCGGCAGCACCACCCACAGAAGAGACCGCACCAGATCCACCCAGAAATTGCCGATGGTGGCCGAGCGCTCCCGCGCAAAGCCGCGAATGAAAGCGAATCCGGCGGCCAGCCCGCCGGCGCCCGCGAGGAAGTTCTGGGCGACCAGCCCGAACACCTGCGCCAGATAGCGGAGCGTCGTCTCGCCAGCATAAGCCTGCCACGTTGTCGTGGTCGTGAAACTCACCGCCGTGTTCGCGGCCAGATCGACGGTCATCGGCGTGGTCAGCCACGCATCCGCCGGCCCGCCAGGCAGCCGCCGCTGTACCATCAGCACCAGAAAGAGAAGCAGCGCGCAGCCGGCACCAAAAGCAAGGAAGCAGACGATGTAGATCGGCGCGGTCATTTCCAGCTCCGGACGCACGCCGAAAAGCCGGTACAACGCTCGTTCCGCCGGCCTCATTACTGGGTCGAGAAACGTCCGCTCGCGCTCGCAGACGCGAGCCAGATATAACCCAACCGGCCGCGCCAGCGCCACCACGATGATCACGAAAACAAGATATTCCCGCCAGGCTCCAGACACTAGTGCAGCTCCGTGTGGGGCAGGATTGCATCCTGCGGCCGATTTCCAATCGGCCCCGAGGCGGATGTTCGCAAATCGTCCAATGCAAGATTTAATTCGAGAACATTAACGCGCGCGTCTCCCAAAAACCCGAACTGCGGCCCTTCCGTGCTGCGCGTCACCAGCACGCGCACCACCTCCTCGCTCAGGCCACGCGCGCGTGCCACCCGTGGAATCTGCATCTCCGCGTTGGCCGGACTGATGTGCGGATCGAGCCCGCTGCCCGAGCGCGTCACCGCATCCATGGGGATCGCCGCGTCTGGCGCCAGCCCGTTCCGCTTGCGATATTCGTCGGCCAGCTGCCGAATGCCCGCGAAATCCGCCGCGCCATCGCGCAATCGTGGATTATTAGGGCCAAGATTCGTGCCGCCCGACGCCGTCCCGTCGTAGCCGTTCCCCGCCGCCGCCGGCCGGAGCTGGAAGTATTCGGGCCGTGCGAAAGGCTGTCCGACGAGCCGGGAGCCAATCACCTTCCCCCCGCGAGTGATCAGGCTTCCGCTGGCCTGGCCAGGGAACAACGGCAAGGCAATCGCGAACAGCACCAGGGGGAAGACAACGCCGGTGAGCAGCGTCAGAACAAGGACGCTCAAAATCGCCGGCCGAACCTGCCGGCCCAGCCGAGCCTGTGGACCACTACCCGCCCCAGGCTCATCGGGGGCACTCATAAAGCATCCACCGAGGCCAGACTAACGGAGCCGGACCGAAGAAGTCATAGAGAAGCCATGAAGAACCTATTAAGAACTGGTCAGTGACTATCCCGTGCGCCCCGACGGATGCCTACCCAGTCCGTGTTGCCAGACGTCCGGGATTGTCCCTGATAACCGTGCCTTCACCATGCCCGCCCAGATCGGCCATCAGTTGTAGCAGCGCGCCATCGTGCAGCACGTTGTTTGCGATCACGCAGTCCTGCAGCTCCCGCACAACAAAGCCGTACGACGGCGACCATACACCGCGCTCGCCATCGTCGCGGCCCATCTGCAGATTGTTGCCGCAACACGTAATGCCGCGCGCCCGCTCCAGCCGGATCTGCGACGAATCGTGCGTGCCGGGCTTCGCGTTCTTTCCGCTGCGCTTGACGAAGTTGCCGGTGATGCTCATCTGCACTCCGCCAATCACCGACAGCCCGGTAGTTCCCGCCCGGTCCAGAAAATTCCCGGTTATGTTGTACCCATCGCCGCCGGCGATCAGAATCCCCTCCTGGTTGTTCCATTCGATGCGATTGCCCGTGAACGTGCACGACGCGTTCTCGTTCCGCGCCGCGAAGCCCGCGCCGCCGTTGCCCGAAAGCCAGTTGTCCAGCAGGAACCCATCCCACCCGCGCAGCGAGATGCCGTCGCCGCCGTTGCCGCCGATCATGGAGTGCCGGATCGAAAAACACCACGCGCGCGTCAGCCGCACCCCGTCGCCGCTGAAGTCCGCAATCTGGCAGCCTTCGATGCGAAACGTGTCTTCCTGTTTGCCATAATCCGGCTTATTCAGCCAGACGCCGTGAATGCCGGATCCGAGCTTCCCACCGTCCAGACAGATGCCGTCGATCGTCGCGCCGAATGCGCCGGTGATGTTCAGCAGACACCCGGCGTGCTCACTCGCCAGACGAATCACCGAGCCAAACCCATGCCGGTAATCCCAGGCCGGAATCCCCATCAGCGAAACATGCGGGCGCATCTGCAGTTCGCCGCTCCGATAAACGCCGGGAGGCAGAAACACCGCGCCGCCACGCGAGGCGGCCGCGTTAATCGCGCTCTGCAGTGCCCCGGTATCGTCAGCCTTTCCGTCCCCGCGAGCGCCGAACGAGCGAGCGTTCAGGAAAGTATCGGTCGGAGCCTCCGCGGCCTCCGCCGATCTCCCCTGCATCGCCATCCACATTCCGCCCAGCGCCGCCGCCCGCGCGAACTGCCGTCGTCCCGCGCTCGTGTTGTCATTCTCTTCAGCCATCCGCTCGTCCCTTTAACTCCGAATCGCCTGCGCCGCCGCATCCCACGTGGCTACGCCGTGATGGAAGTACGAATGATTCGCCATGTGGCACGCGATCGCCGTGTTGTTCCCGAAAACCTCGTCCTCCAGCACGTGCTGCCGCGTCTCCACCGCGCGGAAGAAGGCCTCCAGATGATCCACGCTGTCGTTGTATCCCGGCGGCGCGGAGTATGTCTCCACCTCGCGCAGCGGCGTTGTCGCGTCGGGGTGCGCCGCGCGCCAGTCTTCCAGATACTGCTGCTTCGCCGCCGCGGTCCATCCGTTCAGCGCATAGCCCTCCGGATGCGGCGATGTGTCCTGCGGTGCCACCGTCAGCGTATTGCCGTTGATGGTCATCGTTCCCTGCTTGCCGTAAAAGACCAGCGATTCGCCCGCATCGTTGTTCTGGTTGCAGTGAATTGCGACGGTCACGCCCGGATAATCGTAAATTGTCACCAGCAGATCGGGAAAATCGCGGCCATCGGTGAAATGCGTCAGACTTCCGCTCGACATCGCTCGGCTCGGAATCGCGTTGATCCCGGTCACGCCCTGAATGCCCGAGAGCAGGTGCACGAACAGATCGCCGGCCAGCCCCTCGCCGTAATCGGAGAAACAGCGCCAGCGAAAGAAACGCGCCGCGTCGAACGGCCGCTCCGGAGCGTCGCGCAGAAACACCGGCCAATCGATGGTCTGCGGACTCGCATCGGGCGGGATCGGATAGACCCACGCCCCCGACGGCGAATTGCGATCCGTGTGGACCTGAATGTAGCTGACCTCGCCCAGCCGTCCCGACGCGTAAATCTCCGCCGCCTTTTTATAGACAATGTTGCTGACCCGCTGGCTGCCGCACTCGAAGATGCGCTGGCCCGCCTGCACCGCCTTCACCATTTCCAGTCCGTCCGCCACCGTGTGCGACATCGGCTTTTCGCAATAGACGTCCTTGCCCGCCGCCACCGCATCCAGCACCACGCGCCGATGCTGATGGTCCGGCACCGCCACGATCGCCGCATCCACGTCCTTGCGATCGAGCAGCGAACGGTAATCGCGCGTCGTCGGAACCTCCGCCCCGTACGCTTCCTTGCCCGCCTTCTGATGCATGTCGTAGAGATCGGCCGTGGCCACCAGCTCGCACGATGGCGCCTCCCGCGCCGCGCGCAGCAGATCGCAACCGCGAATCCCCGTTCCGATGGAGACGAACCGGATGCGCCTCCGGCCCCCGCCGCCCTGCAACATCGCACCTCCCGCCACCGCGCCCATCCCGGCGCGCACCAGTTCCCTTCGTGTCATCGACTCCATGGTTTATGAGTTCCGCCCTTTCGTAGGCCATTCTCTCTCGTGTATCCGCCTCGTGTCCAATTCGTGAATCCCCCGATCCCGCCCCGCCCCACCTCCGACGAAAGCAGTTCGCGAAACTGAGCCGCGACCAGAGGGAGCGGTCCGTTTCTGTGGAGCAGGATTGTATTCTGGGTGCCCTCTGGGCTGGGGTTTTCAACCCGCCACCTCGCAATACCGATATCCTGAAGTTGGTGAAGATGGCCGTGACAGCAATTCATCCCGGAGAACATCTCGCCGAGGAGTTGAACGAACTCGGCATGAGCGCCGCCGAACTCGCACGCATGCTGTGTGTTCCGCCAAACCGGATTACTGGCATTCTCAACAGACAGCGCGCGGTCACGGGCGACACCGCTCTGCGACTCGCTCACTTCTTCGGCACGAGCGCGGCCTTCTGGCTCAATCTGCAGAGTCTCTACGAACTCCGGCTCGCCGAGCAGTCAAGCGCTCGAACATGAGAAAGAAGAACATTGGATCGTCGTTCGATAGCTGGCTGCACGAGGAAGGCGTCGAAGAAGTAACCGCAGCCGCCATCACGCGCGTCCTTGCCCGTCAGTTTGAAGCTGCCATGAAGGAGAAGCAGTTTTCTTCCGTGGAGAGTGGTGCGAAGGATGGACACGGGAAAAGAGCGAAGCTGTAATATACACTCTGGTGTAAAGTGCGCGTGACGGATGAGGAATATCGAGAATACCTAACCGCTCTGGCGCGAACTCACCTGCGACCGTTTCGCCGTCGCCATATGCACCCCGAGGGCGATGAACTCGTCCATTGCATTGATAGGCTTTCATCGACTGCAAGATTCGTCAGAGCTGTTGGTGAACGTTCGGACAATCTCGACCTCGTGAACGCCGTGGCAAAGGAACTCGATAGCTGGTACGTCCAGCATGTTGTTGACGAAATGCGGGCAGGCGGCGTCATGTCGGCCCTCGATGAAGCGCCGGACATCACATTTGCAGAGTTGCGCCGCAATGCAATTCCCGATGAGGACGTCGGACTCCTTCGGGCCGTGGGAGTCGACGATCCAGAAGCTGAGATCAAGATTCTGATTTATTACGCCAGGAAACGGCTCGGACACCGCGAGGCAAACCCTTCGGCCATCGCGGAACAAGCTCGGGATGAACTCAAGCGCGCGGCGGAACGAATTACTGGTCTCGCTGATGGCTCCTCAGCCAATCGCGTTGAGATTAAGAAGGGAAAAAATATTCAATGGTATAGGTAAGATTCTCGCCGGCGCGGTTGCGGCGGCTGGAAATCTCCTGCTCGCAACCGGAACGATCGTCGCCCCAAATCCGGCAACCGCTTATGGAGTTATCGGGTCTTCGGCGCTTGCGGTCGGAAGCATCTGCCAGGGGATCGGCGATCTACGCGGGGAGTGAGTCGCCCTCACCCTGTAGACGCCCTACCCCCTAATGCTGTAGACTGTCTATAGCCTTACCATGCCCACCAAAGACCGCTACCAGAACCGCGTCGAGCTCCTGCAGGGCACCCTCGACATGCTCATCCTCAAAACCCTGCAGTGGGGCCCGCAGCACGGCTACGGCATCATCCAGGCCATCCGCGTTAGCTCCAGCGACGTCCTGCAAGTGGAAACCGGCTCGCTCTACCCCGCGCTCCACCGCCTCGAACGCCAGGGCTGGCTCGCCTCGGAATGGAAGCAGACCGACAGCAATCAGCGCGCGAAGTTCTACCGCCTCACGCCCGCCGGCAGGAAGCAGCTCGCCTCCGAGCACCAGCGCTGGACCATGCTCTCCGCCGCCATCGCCGGCATCATGAGCCCCCAAAAGGAGCAATCGTGAATCGCCGCCGCCGCAATCGCGAGCTGAACGAAGAGCTCGAAGCTCACCTCCGCATGGCCGAGCGCGACCGTCTGGACCGCGGCCAGTCGCCCGACGACGCCCACTTCGACGCGCTCGCCGAATTCGGCAATAAAGGACTTGTCCAGGAGGTAACTCGCGACATGTGGGGATGGACATCCGTCGAGCGCCTGCTGCAGGACTTCCGCTACGGCGCGCGCATGCTGCGCAGGAACCCCGGCTTCACCATCGTCGTCGTCCTCACCCTCGCCCTCGGCATCGGCGCCAACACCGCCATCTACAGCGTCATCCACGCCGCGCTCGCCCCGCTCGGCATGCCCAACGCCGATCGCGTCGTCATGGTCTGGACCGAGAACGCCAAACGCAACTGGCATCAGTTCCCCGCCTCCGTGCCCGACTACCGCGACTGGCAGTCGAGCGGTGTCTTCTCCAGCCTCGCCGGCGTCAGCGACGGCGGATTCAACCTGCGCCTCGCGGATCGCACCGAGCGCATCGACGGCATGAGCGTCACTCCCGAGTTCTTTCCGGCCGTTGCCGTCGCCCCGCATCTCGGCCGAGCCTTCCTCCCCGAAGAAGGCCGCGCCGGTCACGATCAGGTCGCCATCCTCAGCGACGCTCTGTGGCGTTCTCACTTCGCCGCCAACCCGAACATCGTCGGCTCCACCATCGTTGTCGATGGCGTTTCCCGAGCCATCGTCGGCATCCTCCCGCCCTCCTTCCCGAAATTTGAAAAGGAAGAACTCTACACGCCGCTGGTCTTCACCGCCGATGTCGCCGCCGATCGTGGTTCTCGTTTCTTCCAGGTCGTCGGCCGCCTGCGCGACGGCATCACGCTCGCCGCGGCCCAGCAACGCGTGGCCGGCATCGAGCGCCGCCTGAGCAAGCAGTACCAGGAGGACACCGGCCACAGCGTAGCCCTGCAACCTGCGGAAGAAGCGGTCGTCGAGGATGCCCGCGCGCTCCTCGCCCTGCTGTTCGGCGCGGTCGGTTTTGTCCTGCTCATCGCCTGCGCCAACATCGCCAACCTGCTGCTCGCCCGCGGCACTTCACGGCAGAAGGAAATGGCCCTGCGCGCGGCACTTGGCGCGGGACGCTGGCGTCTCTGCCGGCAGCTCCTCTCGGAAAGCGTGCTGCTCGCCTTGATTGGCGGAGCCGTCGCCGTCGTTCCCTCGCTGCTCGCCATGCGTTTCGTCACCTCCTTTGGGATCGACGAACTTCGCAACGCCAACCTCATCGCGCTCAACTCCAGCGTCCTCGTGTTCAACCTCGCGCTCTCCTTCGCTACCGGCATTCTCTTCGGGCTGGTGCCCGCATGGCAGGCATGGAAAACCAACGTCGGCGACACCATGCGCGAAGCGTCGCGCAGCTACACCGGCGGCACTCAACATCGGCTCCGCGGCCTGTTCGTGATCGCTGAGGTCGCGCTCACCATGGTGCTGCTCGTCGGCGCGGGCCTCATGCTGCGTAGCTTTGCCCACCTTCGCTCCGCTAATCCCGGCTACGACGTAACGAACGTCCTGACCATGCGCGTCGCCCTCTCCGACCAGCAATACGCCGCGCCGGAGAAGCAGGCCGCTTTCTTCGAACGCGTGACCCGCGAGGCGAGCGCTCTTCCCGGCGTCGCCACAGCCTCCGCCATCCAGGATCTTCCCGGCAGCGACAACATGCACGGAAGCGGCCTCCTCCGACCCGACCGGCCCAACCCCCGTCCCGAAGACATCCGCATCGAGCTCACCGATTGCGTCATGCCCGGCTACTTCGACGCCATGCGCATCCCGCTCGTCCGTGGCCGCTACATCAACCAAGCCGACACGAGTTCCTCCACGCCCGTCGTGGTCATCGACGAATACACCGCGCGCGTGAACTGGCCAAACGAAGATCCCGTCGGCAAGCAACTCAAGTTCGGGACGAAGAAAGCGCCGCGGCGAATCGTCGGCATTGTGGGCAACGTCGATCAGGGAATCCTCGTGAAACTGCTCAAGGGTCAGATCGGCCAGGCCTACACCCCCGCGTCGCAGGTGCCTTCACCGGCCATGACTCTGGTGCTGCGCACGAAGCTCGACCCCTCCTCGCTGATCCCGGCCATGCGCGCGCTCGTCCGCAATATCGACATCGACCAGCCTGTTTTCGAAGTGCAGACGCTCGAAAGCATACGCGCCACCAGCCGCGCGCCCCAGCAGCTTGCCACGTCGCTGCTCGGAAGCTTCGCGGCGCTGGCACTCCTGCTCGCCGCCATCGGCATCTACGGAGTCATCGCCTATGCCGTCGGCCAGCGCACGCGCGAGTTCGGCGTACGCATCTCGCTCGGCGCAAATCGGCTCGATGTGCTGCGTCTGGTAGTCCGCCAGGGAATCGTGTTCACATCCATCGGCATGCTCGCCGGCCTCGCCGGAGCCTTCGCGCTCACTCGACTGATGTCCAGCCTGCTCTCCGGTGTCGCCGCTACCGACCCGCTCACGTTCGCCGCTGGCGCAGCGCTGCTCGCTGCGGCCGCCCTGACCGCCTGCCTCATCCCGGCCTTCCGCGCCACGCGAGTGGATCCCGTCGTCGCCCTTCGCTGCGAGTGACCGCCTTACCGAGCCGCGACCGTGAGGGGCGAGTGACGGCCTTACCGAGCCGCGACCGTGAGGGAGCGGTTGTCGAGCGGTCTCCCAGCCCGCCCACTCTGGTACCGTATTCACAATGCTCCGTCCCCGCCTCTGGCTGGCTCTGGTGGCCATCGTCGTCATCGTCAGTCAGGCCACCTTCACCATCGACGTCATTCGCGAGCTCGCCGGCGACTATCCGGCCACGCCCATCTACGTCGCTAATCCCTGGCCCACCGTGTACGCCGTCGCGTACGGCGATTCAGTCCACAACGGCGATCGCATCCTTGCCGTCGAAGGAAAGCCGCCGCTCGGCTGGAACGAAATCGCCCGTGCCCTTCGCGTAAGGAAGCCCGGCGACACGCTGAATCTCACCGTCCGGCGCGGAGGCGCGACTACCGTTTGTCGGGTTACCCTCCAGCCGATGCGAGTTCAGCCCGTGTTCGCCATCGTGTGGCATCTCCTCATGCCCTGGCTTTCTCTCGCGCTTGGATTCTGGGTGGTGGCCGTTCGCCCGCGCGACGTCCGCGCCTGGGCGCTGTTGGGCATTCTCGCGGGGTTGTGTGAAATCTATACCGATGTGCAGAACGGCTGGCCCGCGCCCCTGACGGCGGTGTCCACGTTCTATCTGGGCGTCGCACAGGTCGCATGGCCCATCGGGATGACGCTCTTCGGCATCTACTTCCCGCAGCGCTGGCGTATCGACCAGCGCGTCCCGTGGGTCAAGTGGGTTTTGCTCATCCCACTCGCGTTTCTGGGCACGTGGGATGGAGTTCGCCTGGCCGTCCGCGAATTGAACTTCGTAGCCGCGCAAAGCATCCCCGACCTTTCGTCGGGCTGGCCTCTCCCCACCCTGATGGCCACCGCCATCAGCATGTTCTTCCTGGCGCTGGGCAGCAAGTCTCACGACCCGCAGGCGCCGCTTGCCCCCGACGACCGGCGTCGCGTAAGACTTCTTCACGGCGGCGCGCAGGTCGCGCTCATGCCGTTTTCCCTCGTCTTCTTCTACAGCCTCCTCGTGCACCATCGCACGCCGGACAGCGGCGCCATCCTGGGGCTCGCGCTGATGGCCATGATCGTTCTTCCCATCACCATGGCTTACGTCATCGTCGTCGAGCGCGCGCTCGACGTCCGCGTGGTCGTTCGTCAGGGCATGCAGTACGCGCTCGCGCGCGGCGGCATTCGCATTATTCAGTTGCTGGTCGGCGTGGCGGTGGTCTGGTTCTCGCTCCGGCTGCTCGATATGAAGAACGTTAACGAGGTCGTTCGCATCCTGTTCTTCGCCGCCGGCATCTACTTCGTCATCCGGCTCCGCGACCTCGCCGGCGTCGCGCGCCGCTGGCTCGACAAGCGCTTCTTCCGCGAAGCTTACGACGCCGAACGCATTCTCGGCGAGCTGAGCGAACAGGTACGCGCCATCCTCGATACCGACGAGCTTCTCCACACCGTGACAGCCAGGATCGCCGAGTCGCTGCACGTGGAGCGCATCGCCGTGTTGCTGCAGCAGGACGGCATGTTCCGGCCGGCGTTCGCCACCGGTTATCCAGTGCCGCCCGATGTTGCTTTTCCCAGCGACACGCCGATACTTACCCGCCTTCGCGACTCGCGCGAAGCAGTGCCCATCGGCGCTCGCGAAGGACCCGAGATCGGCGCTCTCGAATCGCAACTCCTGCTCCCGCTCTCTTCGAGGAAAGAGCTGCTCGGCTTCATCAGCCTCGGCCCCAAGCGATCCGAGGAGCCGTACTCATCCAGCGACACGCGCCTGCTCGGCACCGTGGCCGCGCAAACCGGTCTCGCTCTCGAGAACAGCAGGCTCTCCGAAACCATTGCTCACGAGGTCGCGCAGCGCGAGCTCATTCACCGCGAAATCGAGATCGCCCGTGAAGTGCAGCAGCGCCTCTTCCCGCAAAATCTGCCGCACGTCGTTTCGCTCGATTACGCCGGCCACTGCCGTCCCGCGCAGGGCGTCGGCGGCGATTACTACGACTTTCTCGCGCTTGCGGACGGGCAACTCGGACTCGCCATCGCCGACATCTCCGGCAAAGGGATTCCCGCCGCGTTGCTGATGGCCAGCCTGCAGGCGTCGGTGCGCGGCCAGTCGCAGGGCGCGAGCGACGTCGCCGGGCTCATGGCCAACGTGAATCGCCTGGTCTACGAAGCTTCGCCGTCGAATCGCTACGCGACATTCTTCTATGCGGAGTTTGAACCCGGCTCGCGCGGGCTGACCTGGTCCAACGGCGGACACAACCCGCCCATCCTGCTCCGCGGCGATCGGGTGATCCGGCTCGAAACCGGCGGCCCGGTAGTCGGCCTGTTTCCGCGCTGCACGTATGAACAGGATTCCATCGCGCTGCAGCCCGGCGACGTGCTGGTGCTCTATACCGATGGCGTGAGCGAAGCGGAGAATCCGGCCGAGGATGAGTTCGGCGAAGACGCACTCATCGCCGCCGCGCGAGCCTGCAGGGATCAGCCACCCTCGGAGATGATCGCCAGCATCATGCAGGCCGCCGACACCTTCGCCGCCGGAGCCCCCCAGCACGACGACATGACCCTGGTTGTCGCCCGCGTCTCGTAGCTGTGGCGCACGCGCCCACGCGTGCCGCGTCGCCACTCACGGCGACGCTCGGCGCCGTTTTGTTTTTCCCGGCTTCACCGCCTCCACCACCGAGAACTGCAACTGCCGCTGCACCGCGTCCACGCGATCCAGCATCACCTTCACGGGCTGGCCGATCGCATATTCGCGCCGCGTCCGCTCGCCGATGATTCGCCGCGTGTTCTCGTGATACGTGTAACGGTCGCCGGGCAGTGTGTCCACCGGCACCAGCCCCTCGATGAACAGATCCCGCAGCTCCACGAAGAATCCAAACTTCGCCGTGCTGATGATCAGCGCGTCGAACTCCTCGCCGACGCGATCCTCCATAAACTTCGCCTTCTTCCAATCCACCAGCTCACGTTCCGCATCCGCCGCCCGCCGCTCGCTCTCCGACGACTCCTCGGCGATCCTCGCCACTTCCGCCTCGGTCAGCTCGCGCGCCGTGGTATCGTCCAGCCATGCCGAGAGAATTCGGTGCACAATCAGATCCGGATAGCGCCGGATGGGCGACGTAAAGTGCGTGTAGCTCGGCGCGGCCAGCGCGAAGTGCCCGCGATTCTCGGCGCTGTATCGCGCCTGCTTCAGCGACCGCAGCATCAGATAGCTGAGGATCCGCTCCTCCGGCTTGCCCTCGATCTGCGCCACCAGCTTCTGGTAATGCCGCGACGTAATGGCCACCTCTTCCGGCAGCTCGATCTCGCGCCGGACCTTCGTGCCATCGCGGCGCCGCTGCACGTTGCCGAACTTCCGAATCGGCAGCGGCCCGACTCCCAGGGAATAGCCAAACGTCGCGGCGATCTGCTCGAACTCCATCACGCGCTTCGGATCCGGTTTCTCGTGAATGCGAAACATCATCGGAACCCCGAGGCCCTCCAGATGCGCCGCCACGGCCTCGTTCGCCGCCAGCATGAATTCCTCAATCAGCCGATGCGCGATGTTACGTGGCGCGCGAATCACACCGGTCATCTCGCCGAACTCGTCGAACTCGATCAGCGGCTCGGGCATGTCGAAATCGATGGAACCGCGCTTCACCCGCCTGCGATTCAGGATCAGCGCCAGCTCGCGCATCAGCTCGAATCGCGGAATCAGCCGGCCATATCGTTCGCGCAGCGCCCCGTCGCCTTCCAGAAGCTGGTGCACCGCCGTGTAGGTCATTCGCTCCGCGCTGCGAATCACCCCGCGCATGCATTGCTGTCCGACCACGTCGCCGCGATGATCGATCTCCAGCAGCACCGAAAGAACCAGCCGATCCACGCCCGGCTTGAGCGAACAGATCTCCGTCGATAGCTCCAGCGGCAACATGGGCACCGCACGATCGGGGAAGTACACGCTGGTCCCTCGTAATCGCGCTTCGTTATCGATTGGCGTCTGCGACAAAACGTAGTGGCTCACGTCGGCGATATGCACCTGCAGCGCGTAGTTGCCGTTGTCCAGCCGATCCACCCACACCGCGTCGTCGAAATCGCGCGCGGTCTCGCCGTCGATGGTGACGATGTCGTATGCGCGAAAGTCTTGCCGCCGCGCAATCTCTTCCGCTGAGACCTCCGCCGGGATCGCTCGCGCCTCGGCGATCGCCTCATCGGGGAAGCGATGCGGGATATGGTGCTTGCGAATGACCACCTCGACATCCACGCCGAAGTCGTCGGGATGCCCCAGCACCTCGATCACCCGTCCCACCGCGCGATCGTCGTCCTCGGGAAACTCGAGAATCTCGCAGTTGACGATCATGCCATCGAGATCCTCGGGTCCATGCAACTCGGCCGCGGCCACGCCCACCCGATCCTGACCCGTCGTGTCCCGCGGAATCTCCAGCCCTTCGGGAATCTCGATCCATTGATGGATGCGGTCGTCGTGCGGAATGACGAAGCAGCCGGTTCGTTTCACTCGGAACTCACCCACCACTTCCGCATGGGCGCGACGCAGGATGCGAATAATCTCGCCATCGGCGCGGCCGTCGTTCTCGATGCGCCCGATGCGCACCAGCACGCGATCGCCGTGCATGGCCTTCTGCGCCGACTCCGGCGGAATGAAGATGTCGCCGCGAATGCCGGTGATCGGCTGATCGGAGATCACGAAACCATACCCATCGCGATGCATATTCAGCCGGCCCGTGGAGTATTGGCGGCTGATTCGCGTGGAAACGTAGTGGCCCGAGCGCAGTTCCACCAGCTCGCCGCGTTCGGTGAGCCGTTCCAGCGCATGCGTGATCTGGTCCTTGCCGTGCCCCTTCGAACCCAACTCGCGCAGTAGCTGCTTCCAGGTCGCGCGCCCGTGCGGCAGGCGCTCGACGTATTCGAGGAGTTCGCTATCCATTGCGGTCATTATAAGGTTATGGGAGTTCTCAACCGCTTCGCGCTCCTCGCCGACATCCACGGCAACATCCGGGCACTGGACGCCGTTTTGTCCGACCTGAACCGCCGCGGAATCGATGCGATCTTCGATTTGGGCGATTCACTCCAGGGACCGCTCTGGCCGGCGGAAACGGCCGACCGGCTCATCGCGCGCGCCATTCCCAGCGTCCTGGGCAACGACGACCGCGCGATGCTCGAGCAGCCGCTGCGTCCCGAACACCGCGCCTGGATCGAGACCCTGCCCGTTACGCGCGAGCCGGACCGCGATGTTCTGCTCTTCCACGGTACGCCGGCTTCAGACCTCGTGTATCTGCTCGAAGACGTGCAGCGCGAAGGCGTCCGCCTGCGCGAGACCGCGGCCATTCGCCAACTGCTCGGCGGCGTTGCGCACTCGCTCATCGCCTGCGGCCATTCGCATCTGGCGCGAACCGTTCAGCTCGACGAGCGGACGCTCGTCGTCAATCCCGGTAGCGTCGGCCTTCCCGCGTATCGCGCGGATCACCCGCATCCCCACATTATGGAAGCCGGTAGTCCGCACGCGCGCTATGCGATTGTCGAGCGAGCGGGGGAGGGCTGGAAAGTGGAACTCATCGCCGTGCCGTACGACCACCAGGCCGCATCGCGCCGCGCCGCCGCGAACGGACGTTCCGACTGGGCCGCGCGCCTGCTCACCGGCCGCGTTTGAGTTTTCCGTGCTCGTGCCGAGCCGCGACCGCAGGGAGCGGTCTTCCGCCGCGTTTTCACGACCCTGCTATATCATCAGAAACATGGAACTGAAAGCGGTCCGCCTCGAAGTCCCGGATGACGGCAACATCATCGTCGGCCAGGCGCACTTCATCAAGTCGGTGGAAGATCTCTACGAAGCCATCGTCAACACCGTGCCGCACATGAAGTTCGGCATCGCATTCAACGAGGCTTCCGGCCCGTGCCTGACTCGCGTCGAGGGCAACGATGCCGACCTGCAGGGCATTGCCACACGAAACGCAACGGCCATCGCCGCCGGCCACCTCTTCGTCATTGCGCTGCGCGAGGGTTTCCCCATCAATCTGACTAACGCCATTCAGCAGGTGCCTGAGGTCTGCAGTATCTTCTGCGCGACGGCCAATCCGGTGGAGGTGATTGTCGCCGAAACAGAACAGGGCCGCGGCGTTTTAGGCGTGGTGGACGGCAGTCCGCCGATAGGCGTGGAATCGGAAGATGCGGCGCGCGCCCGGCGCGAGTTCCTGCGGCGCATCGGGTACAAGCGATGAGCCAGCCCCGCGTACTCAGCCTGGAACAGATGCCGCCGCTGATCGGCCAGGAAGTGGCCGTCAGCGATTGGGTCGCCATCACTCAGGAGATGATCGACAAATTCGCCGAGGTCAGCGGCGACGATCAGTGGATCCACGTCGACGTGGAGCGCGCAAAGCGCGAATCGCGCTACGGCGGTACGGTGGCCCACGGCTTCCTGACGCTTTCGCTGCTGAGCCACCTTTCCCGGCAGGCGGTGGATGTTCGCGGAGCGTTTCGCATGCGCGTGAACTACGGACTCAATCGCGTGCGCTTTCCCGCCCCGGTGCCCGCCGGTTCGCGCGTGCGTGCGCATATGACGCCGCAAAGCGTCGGCGAAAACGAGATCGTCTGGCTGGTGACCATGGAGCTGGAGGGCAGCCCGAAGCCGGCGCTCGTCGCCGAGTGGATCACCCGGTTCTACTGATGGCCGCGGATCGATTCGATGTGGGGCAGCCAATCATGGCTGCGGACCCGCTTTCCAGCGGGTCCAGCCGGCTGAAAAGCCGGCTGCGGGCAGGATTGCCCGCCTCACAAGGTGAGACACTCTCCCTGGCCGAAGCCCGCCGAATCGCGCTGGCCGCACAGGGATTCGATCGGCCGCGGCCGGGTGACACGGTCTGCATTCGCCGCGTCCGCCGCACCATCCGCCAGCTCGGCCTCATCCAGATCGACTGCGTGAATGTCCTTGTCCCCGCGCACTATCAGGTATTGTTCTCGCGTCTCGGCCCGTACGATCGCCGTCTGCTTGATGAGCTCCTCTACAAGCGCCGTGAGTTCACCGAGCAGTGGGCGCACGAAGCATCCATCATCCCCATGGCGACGTGGCCGCTGTTGCGCCAGCGCATGGAAACCCATCGCGTGCGGCCGTGGCCCTTCGCGAAGACCATGGAGCGGCACCCCGAGTATGTCGCCTGGGTGCTGGAAGAAGTGCGCGCTCGCGGCCCGCTGGGGGCCGAAACGCTGGACCATCCGCCGGAGCTTTCGGCAAGCCTGCAATGGTCGTGGTCCAAATCGGTGCCGCGCGCCGTTCTCGAAGCGCATTTTGGCCGCGGACTGCTGGCCATCGCGGATCGCCGCGGGAATTTCGCCCGGCTCTATGATCTGGCTGAGCGCGTGATCCCCGCCGAACACCTCACGCGCAGGATGGAGCCGGCCGAAGCGCGCCGTGAACTCATTCGCATCGCCGCACGCGCGCACGGCATCGGCACCGCGGCCGATCTCGCCGACTACTTCCGCATGCCCGTACGCGACGCTCGTCAGCCGATCGCCGATCTCGCGGAAGCCGGCGAGTTGCGCGAGATTCGAGTGGAGGGCTGGCGCGAACCGGCCTGGCTTCATCGCGATGCCAAACCGCTTCGCCGCGACGACGCTGCCGCTCTGCTGTCGCCGTTCGATCCCGTGGTCTGGTTTCGCCCGCGTTTGCTGCGCCTGTTCGGCTTCGACCATCGCTTCGAGATCTTCGTGCCCGCGGACAAGCGGCGCTGGGGATGCTACGTGCTGCCGTTCCTGATGGGCGATCGCCTGGTGGCGCGTGTCGATCTCAGGAACGATCGTGAAGGACGCCGGCTACTCGTGCTCGGCGCGTGGAAGGAAGCGGACGTGGACACGCGGGCTGTCGCCCAGGCGCTCGCTGCCGAACTGCGCACGCTTGCCTCGTGGCTGGAACTTGAGTCCGTGAAAGTGGAGCGCCGCGGCGATCTCGCGCGAACGCTCGCGGCTACGTTCCGTTCGTCTTAGCCAGCTCGCGCATGCGGTCGCCCACCAGCACACTGCGGATCAGACGGAGGTCGTTCAGAATTCGCCGGCTCTTCTGCGTATGGAATGAGAGCTGATGCATCTTGTACAGAGCCAGGTTGAGCGCTTCCGCCTGCCGCCGGTGACTGGCTCCGTCGAGCAGTTCGTGCAACTCGGCGGACGCACCCGCGATTTCCTCTTCGAGGAGCGTGATGAATTCCAGCGTGCTTTCGATAGACTCAAACGGCCGGTCGACTTCATCGCCCATGCTCTACTATTAGCTCACAGTTTCAGACAGCCGTGAAGGGGGTAAAATCAGGGCGTGAGCGATCGGGTTGGGGTTCTGGCGGCCGTCGGGCTGCTCCTTTCGCTGGGCGCCTGCACGGCGCGGCGGGTACCGGTACCGGCTGCCGCGGCCACTGCCGGACCGCGCTATTTCATTGATTTACAAGAAGGTTGGCGGGTGCGCGTGGTCACGCCCATCCTGAAATCCGGCGGGTATCGCGTCAAGGCGGAGCCGTCGGCGAGCGGTCCCGACGCGTCCACGCTGAGCGTCGCGGTGGGCTCCGACTTTCTGGGTTATGAGGTGGCTTATTATGCCGTGGGCAGCCGCGTGACCTTCACGTCCGCTGAGGTGCACAGGCAGGTGGATAAGAAGGATACGGTGACCGTGGAGGAGCGGCCTCTGGTTCTGCTGTTCCAGTTGCCGCGCGAGGCTCGCTATGTGCGCCTCATTTACCTGGTGCGGGTGAGCGAAGCCGATCACGACATGGCCGTGGTGGGTGCGCGGAAGAAGGAGGAGCTCGATCCACTCACCGCCCAGGTGCGCGCGAACCCGGCGGCCTGCCGAAACGTGCGGCAGACGTTTTGTTCGTGGATCCCGGATGGAATCGCGGTGACGCCCGAGCGGAAGGTGGGCGAGGAATGGGCGCCGGCGAGCTAGTTGTCTGCGCCTGGCTACTGTTCGCGCCGGTGGCGACCAACTCGTTCGCGGTGAATGGGAAGGTCGAGCCGGCAGGGACGGCGGTCGTGTGGCTGTACGGTGCGACCTCGGCGTTCTCCTCGTCCACGCTCAGCGATCCCGGCGGCCGTTTTCATTTCGGGGGCATTCTGCCGGGCTCCTATACGCTCACCGTGATCACAACTGCGCACGGCCAGTGGCACGAGACCATCGACGTGGGACCGCGGTCGGCGGATGACAGGGGGCGGGTAAACCTCCGGGTTCACATCGACGGGGCGAAGATGCTGGACGATCGTCGCGATCTTGTTTCGGCGCGCGAGCTGTCCATTCCCGAGGCGGCCCGGAAAGAGTACGCGAAGTCGGAACAGCGGCTCTCGAAGCGCGATGTGGAGGGCGCCGTCGCTCACCTGCAGCGGGCCACGGAGATTGCGCCGCAGTTCGCAGTAGCGTGGAACAGTCTGGGCACCATCGCTTATCACGCGCAGCAGTACGCGCAGGCCGAGCAGTATTTCCGCAAGGGCCTGGTGGCGAATCCCGATGAGTATGCGCCGCTGGTGAATCTGGGCGGCGTCCTGCTGAATCTGGGGCGATTTCAGGAAGCCTGGAGCTACAACACGCTGGCAGTCTCGAAGCAGCCGAACGACGCGCTGGCGCATTCGCAGCTCGGCATGGCCTGCGCGGCGCTGAACAAGCTCGACGCCGCTGAATCCGAATTGCGCGAAGCGATCCGGCTGGATCCGCGGCATTTCACGAATCCGCAACTGATTCTCGCCGATGTTTACGCGCGCGCGAACCGGCGGGACGCGGCGGCCGACATGCTCGAACAATTCCTGCAAATCCATCCGGATTACGGCGACGCTGCAAAGATTCGCGAGAGAATTGCCGCTTTGCGGGGCGGCTAGCCGAAACCCACTATTGCGCGGCGAGGCGCGCTCGGGTACGCTGGACCAAACATGCGGGTACTGCGGATCATTGGCTGGGTATTTCTTGTCCTTTTCGCGCTGTGGCTTGGTTTCATTGGGCTGCTCTACCACGAGATGTGCCAGCCGCCGGAGAGGTTCTCGGCGTTCATGGCGAAGCTGCCCATGATTCTGATGATCGCCGGTCCGTTCGAGACCATGTGGAACAGCGCGCGCGGAGGCACGCTGCACCCGGGCGATGCGGCGCCGGACTTCCGGCTGAAGACACGCGACGGGAAAGCGGAGGTCGAGCTGGCGTCGTTCCGCAGCAGCCGGCCGGTGGTGCTGGTCTTCGGGAGCTACACCTGACCGCCATTTCGCCGGGAGGTTCCCGCGCTGAACAATCTCTACGACCGATATAAGGACCGGGCCGAGTTCCACATCGTCTACATCGTCGAAGCGCACGCGGCCGACCGCTGGCAGATGCCGTCGAACATTCGCCGGGGCGTGGTGTTCAACTCGCCGCTGAGCTATGGCGAACGAACCGCGGTGGCCGATTCGTGCGTGCGCAAGCTGAACATCCGCATTCCGGCGCTGATCGACAATTTCCAAAACACAACGGAGCTGGCGTACACCGGCTGGCCCGATCAGCTGTATCTGATCGACCGCGCGGGCCGCGTTGCGTACAAGAGCATGCCAGGGCCGTTCGGTTTCGAGCCGGCGGGCATGGAGGCGGTGCTGAAGAAAGTCCTGTAGCGGCAATACTGTTCACTTTTTGCAGCGAGGGACACGCGGCGCAAGCCGCGTCTCTGCGGTATCGAGGGAGAACGCGGCTGACGCCGCATGTCCCATTGCGGAGGAAGTGATCGCGCTGGCCTCAATGTAGAGCGGCCGCGCTCGAAAGGTATCCGCTTTTCGCGCCAATCAGGAGATTGGTGCCGCCGTTTGTGCCCGAAACACTTGCGCCTGAGAACGCCGCATACGAATAAAGACTGTTCTGCGCAACGGCGCACGCGGAGAACTGCAGCACAGCGCTGGCCGCCGTGGCGCTCATGCCCGTCTGATTGGAAACGGCAGGGTCTGCGGCAAGAACGAGCGTGCCTCCGGCAGATTGGAAGCCGGCGCCGTTGAAATGCGCTGGCGAATCCGCGATCGTCGCCACGCCGCTGGGCGCGGACACGCCGGCCACGGAATTGTGATCGAAGGCCACGTTGTGGACAAACGCCCGCGCCGAGGCATTCGTGATCGCAGGACCGTATTGATTGTCGGTGAGACGCGAGTTGTAGACAGACAAATCGCCGCCAGCGTCGAACTCGACGCCATCGTTGGCGAAGCCCTCCGCGGTGACGTTGTAGAGGCGCAGAACGCCGGCATTTTGCACGAAAATGCCGTCATTGCCCGTGCCTTCGCCGTGCAGACTCAAACCGGCGATAGTGACGTTGCCGCTGGTCGTGATGGTCAGGGCATTGCCCGATGGCGCGGCGATGGAGGCGTCGATGCCGATCGCAGTGATCGTCACAGGCTGACTGATGATGGCGGGCTGGTAGCCGCCGCTATTCAGGATGACAACCTCTCCTCCGGGGCTGGTCTCTGCGAGCGCGGCGGCGAGCGAGGCGCAGGGAAGATTGGCGCTGCAGTTGTTCGCGTCGCTGCCCTCGGCGGAGACGAAGCTGCGGTTGTTCGCGGCCACGGCCGCCGGTATCACGAACAGTGTGATGCTCTGCGAGGGAACGGTGGCGCCGATGGCGTTGCCGGACACCGCGACGTTGGCCAGTTGCGCGATGGCTGTTTGCGACGCCGACGAGATCTGCCAGCGCTGGGCCTGTGCGGCGGCCGTGAAGTTGGACAGGTTGATGGTGACCGCAGTGCTCCCCTGCTGCTTGTTGATCACCATGACCGTCAGGGCCCGTCCGAAGATCGCAGCGCGGCGAACGACGAGAGATTGTCCGGATTAACAACCGAATCGGACACGCTGGTGTCCCCGAATGTGGAGCGCTTTCCGTCGTAATTGCGGTACATTTCCATCGACAGATAAGTTGGCGAGGGATTCACTGGGATGGTCCAGCGGGTCGCCAGATCGAATCCGTCGCGGCTGTAGATGCCGAGGACGTCCGCCTGTGCGGTTGCGCCGTTCAGGTTCGCTTCGTCGCCCCAGTTGTATTCCGTGCAGCCGATCTGCAGGCCCGGATAATACTGGCTGACCATCGCCTTCAGGGTGGGAATCCAGTTAATCACCCGGCCGTTGATGCCGATGTCGCCATACCATGAGGGGTCCTGAAAAGTGGGGTCCCAGAGGATGCGCGTCTCGCGATTGCGGGTTTGTTGTCCGCTGAGCGAGTCGTCGCTGTCATCGGGGATGGCGTTGTAGCAGTGGACGGTGAGTATGTCGAGAAGCGACGTTCCGTTCTGCTGCTTGTACCCGTAGAGCTGCTGCAGAAGCCATGGATAGTAGTACGTGTTACCGTGAGTGGCGTAATCGGAGCCGGAGCCGGTTCCATTCGCCTGATCGTACCCGCTGAAGTACATGGCCCACCAGCTCCACTCTTCGGGGCCGACGATTTTGGCGGCTGGATCGGCGGCGCGAATCGCGCTCGCATAGGCCACGAGTTTGCTGTACATTTCCGCGTAATTCGCGGGATTCGGGTGAACGTCGCGATGCGTGGAATACCAGAGCGAAGGCTCGTTGTCCAGGATGTAGTACTTGATGCCCGTCGCGGTGGACGCCGCGCCGAAGGTGGCGACGAAGTGCTGGACCCATTCCTGTTCGAACGCCGCGCTGTTCGCCACGCCGGTGTCCAGCGGGTTGTTGCCGGTGATGTTCTTCCCGGTGGCCTGGCTCACGCCGTCGCCCGCGTCGGAGTTGTAAGGATCGGTGGCGGTTTGCGCGCCGTACTTCTTCACCGAGAAGCCTTCGAGGGTGCTGCGGTTCTCGCCGAGGTTGGCGACGTAGTCGATCATGGGGATGGTGAACAGCGGCTCGGCGCCGTTGCCAACCGACCGCGTGGTGGCAACATAGGCGTCGGCCGATCCGCTGGGAGTACCCGAGCCGTCGGAGTAGGTTTCGAAATACCAGTCGCTGCCGGCGGAATGGGCGTCGATATTCCAGTTGTAGCGGGACGTCGAGTTGCCGCCCCAGCGATTGAGCGTCGCGTTCAGCGCCTGCATGTCGGCTGCGGAGGCATAGGCCACGCCGTAGACGTTGGGGTTGATGGCGTGACGACTCGCGCTTGCGTCAACGTTAACCGTTGTGGCGGGGTTCTGCGCGGAGAGAACCAGCGCCATCGCCGGCAGACAAGCACGAAGATGGGCGATCACGAATAGGTCTGCTTTCTTTCTCACGTTAACCGCTTAATGGGTTTTGGTCAATACGGTAAATTCCGCATGAGCCGGCAGAAAATGGGCTGAAACGGCGGAGCCTCGTGCGGACGATTACAGGCGGAGTTCGTAACCGCGCAAGGTCATGCCGTCGATGATGCGCTGACGAATGGCGCCGGCTTCTTCCGAGGAAAGCGTTTTGCCGGGCGCGCCGACGGCGATGCGGAAGGAGACGCTGCGCTGCTCGGCGGTGAGCATGTAATCGCGGACGAACTCGATGGAGACGAGCGCGGGACCGGCGAGCTCGGCAAGCTGGTTCTGAATGGCGAGCGCGTGCGAGCGGGCGGCGGCGACGACGGAAAGGTCGAAGGAGCTGACCGGGAAGCGGCGGAGCGGCTGGTAGGTTGACGGCGCGGCGGAGAGTTCGCGCATGCGCGTGAGATCGGCATCGAGAACGGCGGCGCGTCCGGTGGCGACTAATGTTGGATGCAGTTCGAAGAGGCGCGCGACGGTCTCGCCGCGCCAGACGACGTTGGCGGCGCGCTGGGGATGTTCGAAGGATCGCGCGGGAGCGGGTTCGACAACGCAACCGCGCATCAGGCATTCGGCCACGCGTTTCAGCTCGAGCAAATTCGCGGCGCCATCGCTTTCGCGCGAATAGAGGACGGCCGCGACGTGCGGTTTCTCGTCGGGGAGACCGGTCGCTCGCTTGTGAATCTCGGTTCCGATTTCGAAGAAGCGGAACGAGGGAAAACTGCGGCTGTTGGTTTCGATGTTGCGCAGGATGCCGGGCAGCAGCGAGGAGCGAAGCAACTGCTGATCGGCAGCGATGGGGTTGGCGACGCGGACGTGATCGGCCGGGTCCAGACCCAGACGGCGCACCTCTTCTTCGGTGACGAAGGAGTAGTTGCAGACTTCGGTGAAGCCTTCGTCGGCGAGAATCTCGCGGACAAGATGCTCGAATTCGCGCGCGGGATTCGCGGGCGGCGGAGCGCAGGCGATTATGGGCGGACGCGGCGTGATGGAATCGTAGCCCAGCATGCGGCCCACTTCCTCGACAAGATCGTCCTCAACGGTGACGTCCTTGGTGGCGCGCCAGGAGGGCACGCCGACAGAGAGAACGCCGGGGCCCGCGGACCAGACGGTGAAGCCGAGCGAGGTGAGGATCTTCTCGACCTCGGTCGGTTCGACGGTGCGGCCGAGCTTGCGGGCCAGCCAGTCGAGCGGGAGCAGGATGGGCTCAGGCGCAGGGAGCGGTCGCGCGGCATCGGCGACTCCGCCCACGATGCGGATTCCCGGCGAGACCTCGCGGAGCAACGCGACGGCCATGGCGAGGCCGCGCACCGTGTTAACCGGGTCCTGCGATTTCTCGAAGCGGACGGAGGCGTCGGTGCGGAGTTTCAGGGCGACCGATGTGCGGCGCACGCTGGCGGCGTGGAAGTTCGCGCTTTCGAGAACGATCCTGGTGGTGCCTTCGCCGATGGCGCTGTCGAGTCCTCCGATGACGCCGGCGATGGCCACGGGTCCGCCGGCATCGGCAATCACGAGGTTAGAGGGCGTGAGATCGTAGTGCTCGTCGTTGAGCGCGACGATGTCCTCGCCTTCGCGCGCGGAGCGGACAAAGATTGTGGGACCTTTCAGCTTCTTCGCGTCGAAGGCGTGCATGGGCTGCGCGATGGCGGCCAGCACGTAGTTGGTGACGTCAACGATGTTGTTAATCGAGTTCAGGCCGATCGCCTCGAGCTTGTACTGCAGCCACAGCGGCGAGGGCTGGACAGTGACGTTGTCGACGACGAGGGCGGAGTATCGCGGGCAAAGGTCGTAGTCGGCGATTTCGACGCCGATGCCCGCGGCGCCGGAGGGCAGCAGCGAGAGATCGACGGGTTCGCGGAGCCAGTGGCCGGTGATGGCGGCAACTTCGCGGGCCATGCCGTGATGACCCCACAGGTCCGGACGGTGAGTGAGGGATTTGTTGTCGACCTCGATGACCGTGTCGGGCGCCAACGTGAGCTCGGACGAATCGAGTTTCACGATGCCGGTGTGATCGCGCGTGATGCCGAGCTCGACGGCGCTGGCGAGCATGCCGTCGCTTTCGATTTCGTGAATGACCTTGCGGCCGACGGGAAGCCAGACGGTGTGCATGCCGGCCCAGCAATTGGGGGCGCCGCAGACGACCCAGCGAGTCTGGCCCGCGGCTTCCACGAGCGCCTTGACGTTGTGCGTTCCTTCGATCGGCTCGACGCTGAGGATCAGCGCGGCGTGCGCTTCGCGCAGGGGCGCGCCGACTTCCTCGAGGCCCTCGCACTCCGCGGTCTTCATGGTGATGAGGTGCATCAGCTCACGCGGGTCGGCGGCGAGGCCGTCAACGTACTCCTTGATCCATTGGTAGGAGAATTTCATTGAATCCCCGAAGGGCCGGCCGGAAGGCCGGCTGCGGCCAGGAATGGCCGCCCCACAATGTGCAAACGAGTCGTCATCAGAATTGGTTTAAGAATCGCAGGTCGCCGCTTTGCAGCAGGCGGATGTCGTCGATGCCATAGCGCATCATGGCGAGCCGGGTGAGGCCGAGGCCGAAGGCGAAGCCCATCCATTCGTCCGGGTCGATGCCGCTCATGCGCAGCACATTGGAATGCACCAGGCCGCATCCCATCAGCTCCACCCAGCCGCTCTGTTTGCACACGGGACAGCCGGAGCCGCCGCAGATGAGGCAACCGAAATCGAGCTCGAAGCCGGGCTCGACGAAGGGGAAGAAGCCGGGCCGCAGGCGCACGGACATTTCGCGATGGAAGACCGCGCCGAGCATGTTCTTCATGAAGTAAATGAGGTGGCCGACGGAGACTTCGCGGTCGATCATCATGCCCTCGATCTGATAGAAGGTGTGTTCGTGCGAGGCGTCCACTTCCTCATTGCGGAAGACGCGGCCGGGCGCGATGACGCGAAGAGGGGCGCCGAGGCGCTCCATGCCGCGCACCTGCACGGGCGAGGTGTGGGTGCGGAGGAGATTGCCGTCGGTGAGCCAGAAGGTGTCCTGGGCGTCGCGCGCGGGGTGGTCGCGCGGGATGTTGAGCGCGTCGAAGTTGTGATATTCGGTTTCGACTTCGGGGCCGTCGAGCACGGCGAAGCCGAGGGATTTGAACAGGTCCTCGATTTCGCTCTGGATCTGCGTCACCGGATGCAGGCTGCCGCGGCGCGGGCCGGGGGCGGGCAGAGTGAGATCGAGCCACTCGGTTTCGAGGCGGCGGTGGAGCGCGGCTTTATCAAGCTGGGCCTTTTTTGTTTCAAACGCGGATTCCAGCGTTTGTTTGGCCGCGTTGAGCGACTTGCCGAACTCCGCGCGCCGATCGGGCGGAAGCGTGCCGAGCTGTTTGCCGGACTGCGCGAGCTTGCCCTTGCGGCCGAGCACGTCCACGCGAATGGCTTCGAGTTCTTCCAGCGTGGCGGCTTCGCGGATGCGCGCGAGCGTGCTATCGACCAGCTCTGTCATTGGTTCGATTCAAATGCCCCGTATTTTTCGAGGATATCAACTGCGGCCTGATGGCCACGGGTGAGGGCGAGGTCGCCGGGAGTCTGGCGGTTGTCGGCCTGCACGCGGACGGTAGCGCCGGCATCGATGAGAAGTTGGACGAGCTCACTGTTTCCGCTTTGCGCGGCGGCATGGAGAGGAGTCCAGCCACCCTCCTGACGCGCGTTGGCGTCCGCGCCGTGTTCGAGCAACGAGCGAGCGACAGAGGTGGAGCCTCCGGCGACGGCGGCGTGCAGGGGCGTGTTGCGCATAGAGTTGATGGAGCGGGCGCGCACGTCGGCGCCGCGGGCGAGAAGATCTGCGGCGATGTCGGGGAAGTTGAAGAAGGCGGCGAGGTGCAGCGGCGTCCAGCCGTCGTGACTGTGCGCGGCGATGAGCGTGGCGTCGTCGGCGAGGAGTTCGCGAACGCGATCGCGGCGGCCGGCGATACAGGCGGCGAAGATGTCGAGCTCGACACCGCGGGCGAGCAGGAATTCAGCGATGGCATTCTGGCGCGAGTAGCGGGCGACGGTGAACGGGCCGAGCCCCTGACTGTCTTTGGCGGCCAGGAGCGACGGGTTGGCTTCGATGAGGGTGCGGACGCGCGATTCGTCGCCGTCGCGGATCGCCTCGAAAAAGTCCTTCATGTGGTCGCGGGCGCGGGCGTCGCATCGGGCGTCGTCGCGGGATGCCAGACTTCGGCGGCCTTGAGCAGTTCCCACGCGAGGTGGTTGATGTAGAAGACGACGAGAGGCTCGGGGAAGCGGTCCTTCAGTGCGTCGAGCACGCGCTGCTGCCAGCCCTCGGTGAGGTATTTCGTGGCGTCGAGGTCCTTGGCGAAGAAGCCGTCTTCATTGGGGATGGCGAGGACACCGAGGGCGGCGGTGATCATGTCCATGTGGCAGATGAGGATGC
>Ga0326727_10007408_pt1 | contig 29053 bp, 16 predicted proteins | sample MB2enrmetagenome_FD_207643 | JGI IMG/M metagenome (GOLD analysis project Ga0326727, IMG submission 207643) | Lab enriched peat soil microbial communities from McLean, Ithaca, NY, United States - MB29MY | ecosystem: Environmental > Terrestrial > Soil > Wetlands > Peat | place: USA: New York... | reverse complement strand
TAGGATCGCGTAGTCGCGACGCCCTCGCGTCGTGGTTCGGTCGGTGGCCGATAGCACGCTTTCCACTTCCTCAGGAGACAAAACTGCAGGCACGGCTGATTGCCGGTACGTCCGGACCCTGGGTACCGCGGGCGACAAATCACGAGGTATCTCGCCGCGGAGGAAAAGGAAGCGGAGCAGGGAGCGGATGGCAACGGACACAAGCCGCGCCGGTTCTGACGAGCGATGGGCGATCCGCTCCATGAGAAACGCGTGGATCGTCTCGGCATCCAACGTCTTGAGGGCGAGGTTGCCCGCCTTAGCCAACCGATAGGTGAGAAAGTCACGAGCACACGGAGCGTAGACCAGTACCGAATTCTTGGCCAGCCCGCGCTCGGTGCGAAGATAATGAATGTAACGCTCGGTCAGAGCGTCGGCTGGTGAGGCCGATCTGCCTCCTGCCGAATCGGGCAACCCATGCTCGAGGCGCAAATGCCTTAGGAATTGACGCAAAGTCCGCATCTCTACTGCTGAAGCGTGTCTGAGCGGTCTGCGCTTCACGAATGCCGAGAGATAGTCCTCGCGGAGGTCATCGACACCCATCCCTTGGCTTTGGCTCCACCGACCGAAGGCAATAGTTATCGACCTTTTTAGGGCAACTGATTGGGGTGCGTACCGCTTGGCGTGCAGGTGGTCAACAAAAGCACCAATGTGGTGCTGAAACCGGCCGAGCCCAAGAACTTCCGAAACATTCGTCATCATGTGGTCTCTCCTTTTCCGGCACAATTGCCGGAATGATAAGACCACACCGATTATGCCGCGTCTGCAACAATCAATGCTGCCGACACCCGCTCGCTATCCGTTGGAGGTGAAATCGCGCGGCATAATCCGGAAGTCGGCATTCCGGTGCTAATGCCGCTAGCGGCATTAGCCGCATTGTTATCGATCTCCAGATCGCCGTCCTCGCAGTAGCGAATCAGCGCCTTCCAATTTGACAACGTGTAGGCAATGGCCTCGCCCCCGGGACTCTTGAGCAGCACGTGCGGCTGCTCGCGCTCTAGATACCTGTGGATGTCGTCCAGAATCGGTTTCGATTTCTCCTGTCGCAGGGCTCGGCGCGCTTCCCCGTCGAGCTTCCTTTCGCGGGCTTCCCGCTCCACCTCGTAAAGCAAGCGGATATAAGCCAACATCACCGTCGAGCGCATCAAGTCGGAGGACTGCGCTTCCCAGTGCTTCCTGCGAACGTGAGCCATACACGCGACCTCTTCAATGCCGCGCTCGGGCTCCTTATAAAAATGATCGTACCCGGAGTACGCGTCCGCCTGCAGATACCCCCGAAACGCCTTCAGGAACTCCTCCGGGCCATCGCGGCTGCGATTGGGTGTATAATCGTACACGGTGTAGGGGTGCTCTTGGTCTCCCACATACGTCCAGATGCGGCCCGTCCGCGTGTGCGGCAACTCCGGGTCCAGCACCGGCACGGGCGTGTCATCGGTCTGGATCGCCTTCGAGCCCAACACCCCCTGCTTCATCAGCTCATAAAGGGGGCCCGCCAGATCAGCGCAGGCGCGCATCCAGTCGCCCATCGTCTGGCGTGGCAACTCCACGCCCTGCCGCTGGAAGATCGCCTCCTGGCGGTGCAAGGGCAAATGATCTCCATACTTGCTCACCGCCACGTGCGCCAGCAACCCCGCTCCCGGCAAGCCTTTCTCAATCGGGGCCATCGGTTTCTCCGCCGTCACCACCGTGCAGCCCTTAGCGCAGGCATATTTCTGGCACGCTTCCTGGATCACCACCAGCGAGGCGGGCACGTATTCCAGCCGCTCACTGACCTCTTCCCCGATCCGCTTCAGCGTTTCCCGGCATTCCGGGCACTGCCGCTTCGCTTCCTCCAAATCGTAGACCACCCGCCGCCGCTCCAGCGACTTCGGCAGCCGCTGCCGGCCATGTCCCTTGCGTTTTGCCGCGTCGCTTTCGGCTTTCTCCGCCGCGGCCGACCCCTCTGGCTCCCGCGGCGCCTCTCGACCCGCACTGACCAGGGCGACCGCGAACAGAAAGAGTTGGTTCTCGTTCACCCGTTCCCGCCGCGGCCCGTAGCGCGCCCGCAGCAACTGCTCCACCCAGTGTTGCAACTGCCGGAGGCGTCGATCCTTGGTCTCCACCTCCTCCAGCAGACTCATCACCATCTGGCGCAAGGCCGAAGGATCCTCCGGCAACGAGTGGGGATCAATGGCCACCGGTATGTTTCTCCTTCTCCCGCTCGGCCCGCTCGAGTTCCACCCCCAGACTCACCCACTCGTTCATCAGCTCCCGCAGCCGCTTGTAGCTGGCCACCTTCTGGCGCATCGGCTCGACCTGTTCGGGTCGCAGGAAACGCGTGCTGCTCTTCCCCTGCCAGGTGAAGCTCAACTGGTAATACGGCCCGTGCTTCTGGGGCTGATGGGGATCCTTGCAGCGGCACCCCGGCTGGCCACACACGTTGTACTGCTCACTGATGCTGCCGGGATGCAAGGGGCCCAGCGCCAGCAGTTGCCGCTGGAGCTGGGCGATGCGTCGCTGAACCTGACTTAGATTCCTCATGCCGATAGCTCTATCATGGCTATCGGATACTGTCAAGGAAAAAATGCATCCCCAGCGGAAAAAACAACGATTTTTTACGAGGCCCGCGTCTCCGGCGCTGCCTTCTCGCGCTCCCCCTCCTTCCTCCCCGCCGCCAGCACGTAGCGCTTCCGCCGCTTCCCCTGGCTCAAATCGATCCCTTCCAGCAGCACCGCCAATTCCCAGGCCGCGATCTCCTTGCGCCCCGTCGCCGCGAAGGGGAATTCGAACGTGCCCACCTCCAGCCGTTTGTACCAGATCGCCCAGCCGTCGCGATCCCAGTAGAGAATCTTCACGCGATCGCTGCGCCGGTTCGAGAACACCAGCAGGTGGCCGGAGTAAGGGTTGCAGCCGATGACGTGCTCGGCGAGCATCGACAGCCCGTCAAACGAGCGGCGCATGTCGCACGGCACCGTACACAAGTACACCTTGATCGCCGCCGGAAAACTCAGCATCGCGGCTGCTCCGAGGCCGCCAGAACCGAGCGCAGAGTCTCCTCGTCCACCCCCTGGCGGATGCGCAGCTTCCGTCCCTCCCCCAGCACCAACTCGATGCCCGCGTCCGCCACTCCCGATTCATCGCTCACCAGGGCAAAGCTGGGCGGTTTCCCGCTCGGCCGCCGCGTCGTTCCCGCTCGCCGACCTGGCCGGAGCTTGTGCTGCCACCAATAGAACGTATCCGACCGGTGAACCCATCTTCCGCGGTTGAAGTTCCTGCCTGATAATTCCTCGAATAGAACTGACTCTCTCGCAAGCGGCGCTGCCGACAAAACTGTCGAATCGAGATCCCGCTCCGCGCCGCCTCGCTGATCGTCCGCTGCCAATAACGTGCCTTCTCCGCATCACCCTTACCGCTGACGCTCATCCCATACCTCCACCTTCGGTTCATACATGCGCACTCGGCGCATGTGATGCATATCGTCTAGCGAGGAATTATCAGGCAGGAACTTCAACCGCGGAAGATGGGTTCACCGGTCGGATACCGGACATCTGCTTAAGTGCGGACCGAAAAGCTGTCGCACCAAAACAGGCTTGCCGGGAGGTCCCCAAGTAGGGTAGAACAACCTAGTCCCGGATCAGGCCCACTGGCCGGTTTTGAGGTGATCACCGAGGATTTAATAGTTAGTGATCCCTCTCGCTCCACGGCGGGGGTGGGTTCGCCGCGTGGATCAAACTCAACACCACCTTGCGATGACGATAGTCAATCACTCAGGCCGTTCTGCATGGCTTGGCATCTCGTTCCCATGAAGTTTGAGGACTACCTTTTCGGGTTGGAACGCCTGACGTGCTTGGCGCAAATCGTTGTTCGCGAAAAGGCACTCGCCTGTCACGGCCAGGAGCGATAGAAAAACGCCTGTCCCCCTGGAAGCACGGCTGTCGCGGATCGACAAGTCGCTGCCACGACGCAGGACAATAGCTGGAGTCCTGGAAGAAGCGAACGCCTGTCTTCCTTCAAGGCCAGTCACGCTTAGGTCGTGAAAATCCTCGCACTCGGCGGCATTCGAGAAGTAATCGGGAAGGTCATTACCCCAGATGACTTTAAGACCTTGAATCCTGAAGCCATCGACGTAGCGGCAGTAGATGGCTGGAATATCGTGCTTGAAGACTGCAGTAGCCATGTTCGTGGCCGTCCACCGTAAATCGAAGTTTCCGCCGACGGATTCGGCTACGGAAGGTTTAGGTGCCCTGATCTCCAGCCTAATCTGATCCAAGGTGACGTCGCGAATGATGCTGTCCGGACTCCCGTAAATCACGATCCCACTCTCCGCCTTCGCTGTCATGTTGGTAAAGTGGACATCCTGGATCCCGCCCTTCCCTGTGGAACTGGCGCCCGCGACGATGTAAATCGGCTCGGCCTTACCCCACCAGTGCCCCGTGATTAGAGTGGTCTCCAGGATGATGTTGGAAAACAGCACGTGGGTGGTGCCCTCATCTCCGCGATTGCACACGAGGAGACCCCGATTGGAATGAATGACCAGATTATCGAAGCTCGCGTAGTGCGTGTTCTCCAACCGGATGCCTGCCGAGTGCGAGATCATTGAGCAATTCGTTACATTGACGTTCTCGCTGGACATGAAGGCGAAGTCGTCATCCCCAGCCTGAATGTCGCAGTCGGAAAAGTGAACGTTGCGGCTGCCGATGCAGTCGATCCCGTCGTTATTGGGAAGCAGCAGGTTGTTCTCTATGTGGATTCCCGTGACCACAGCATCCTCGGTGTTGGCGAGGTGAAGCGTCCAATTGGGTGCGTTGCGAAGGGTCACGTCGCGAAGCAGCACGTTCTGGGCGTTAATCAAGATAATCATAGTGCCAGGCCGGCCTTCAGGTTTGGGTTCGACAGGCCCGAATTCGGTGCCGTACTTTGCATTCATGAAGTCTTGCCCCTGACGTGTGTAACGGGCGTCGTAATCGTGGCTGTTATGTGGGACGGAGAAGTCAAAGAAATCGTCGCCGTGGCCATCGATCGCGCCGCGCCCCACGATGGAAATATTCTTGACGTCCCTTGCCACGATGAGGCCAACTTTAAAGCCTTCGCCGGAGTAGTTCACACCGTAATCCCTGCCGAGGCCATAGTCGTAGATAGATCCATACTCGGCGAGGTTTTTGCTGCCCTCAATAACCGCTCCCGCTTCCAAATCGAGCGTGACGTTGCTCAGCAACTCGAACGTCCCGGCAACATATTTGCCCGGCGGAAAGTACACGGTACCACCGCCCTGGGCGGCCGCTGTGCCCACTGCCCTCTTGATGGCCGGCGTATCCAGGCTTCGACCATCGCCTGTGGCGCCAAAGTCTTTCACGCTTAGAACCCTCGAAGCTGCGGGTGTGGGCGGTTCTGCTGTCCGGCCCGCCTGACCGACTGCCCCGCTGGGCAAAAGGGCGCAAGCAAGAGGGATCCACAAAAATGTCAGAATTTGCGAGAGATTACGCCTTTGATGCAACACTGTCCCTCCTTGGAGATTATTTCCTGCGAAAACGCTGACCTTTGCGCATGGCCCAGCAGCAAACAGGTGGTGAGTGAGCGGCATGAGCGAGGGCTGTCCAGCTAACCTTTCAAAGCTATCTGCGTCGCTCCACTACGCTGCACGCGGACCTCGTAGTCGCCGCCCGCCAGTTGCTTAATGGTATACCCATCCTCACCAAGGTCATTGCGTTGCCGCAAAGAAACTTTACCTGCGGCTATGTCGGTAGGCTTGAAGTTCAACCGGAAAACCTCAACTCCGCTATCGTCGAACGTCGTGTAGTCTACAAATCGCTCTCCGTACTTCACCGATTTCACGATAGACGATGAACGTAGCAGGTGGCTCTGCCCAAGCGGGGCGAATTCCGGCACGGCGCCCAGAGCCCATACAAAGCTCCGGCCAGCGTCTGAGTGACCATCCTCGAACCAGTACTCATCATAGTCCAACCCACAGCAGGAAATCGCGCCATTCGAAAGTTGGAAGTACGTAGCGTAGTTCAAGGAACGAAACGCGTCTTCGAAGGCTTGGCCGTCTTTGGTTTTGTCATAAAACATGGCGTTGATGGCGCCCCACTGGGATGTCCTGCAAACCAAGCCAACACTTGTACAGCAACCCCGATTGTCGGTGCCAAGGAGAGCTCCTTTAAAAGTACGAAGGGACTGGTCGCCACCGCCCGCGGGGAGATCGTCCGGCCGTAATTGCTCGTCAATTCCCCATGCACCGAAAAAAGGCCCCCGCCCCAGCAGCAGCCGGCTGCGATCGATCAAATGCCGCACATGCACTCTCCAGTCGGGATCGACGCGGGCGGGATCGTCTCGCGAAAGGATGTAGTAAGCCACCAGCATCGCATCCATATCGTTCACGTTCTCGGTATCCTTGGGCTGGTCTTCGTAGTAACCGCTCCACTTGTCCCAGGCCGCGCTCGCTTTGTTCAAAGGATTCTTCAGGATCCACTCCCAGGCAATGTCTCTAGCTTTCTTGTATTCCGGAGTGTTCCCTGCTTTGAGCTTTATCAGTTCATCGAACAGGCGGACCGGGGCAACAACCATTCCGCCGAATTCCTCTCCGTCGATCACGGCCCCCGTACGCGCGTCGATTCGGAACGCCCAGGGCGTGTGTGTGGCGTCACCGGCACGAACATGTTTGGCTAATTGATCGCCGCATTTGACCCCCGCCTGCAAGTATTTCGTTTCTCCCGTGAATTCGTAAAATTGAACGTAGCTCAGGCCCAATTCGCCGACCTTATCGGTTTCAATGCCACCGTAAAACTCTCGAGGCACATCTTGCAGGCAGTGACCGTATTCTTTATCCCCGATGCAAGAGGTGGGAAACGGCACTCCCGCCCAGTTCCAATCACCGGGAGTCGTCCCATGGGCAAGCTGGTAATCGAGCATTTCCCGCATCACCATGGCAGCTTCCGCGTCGCCGGAATACGGGTAGTAACCGACGAACATATCCATGAGGTGTGCGAATGTGCTCGGCGGGTTGTGCTGCCACATGGTAAGCTTTCCCTGCCTCGAATTCAGATCATAAACGGGGTGGACCAGGTATACTTTCACTCCGTCCACCTTATCCAGAGGGACTTTGTGTTCCAGGAAGTCCCAGTCCATTCGGACGAAGTTGTCATACCCTAGGTTTTCTTCGGGATGGAACCAGGCCAATAACCGACCGCTAGAATCAAGAACCGCATTATGATAAGGGAGTTGAGCGTTCACAAAGTAGGTCTTCACGATGCCGACGTTTTGTGGCAGAACCCACGATGGGAAAGCGAGGAAGCCAAGAAAAAGCAAACGCCTCGACCAAGTAAGCCTTCTAATTCCGCGCAGAACCATTTCGCCTCCTCATCCTAATTTCGATTGCATTCCCTTGGCTGCCCACTAAGGATCGCGTCTTCAATGCCGCTCAGCGTATTTGTGCTGTTTCAGATACTGTTTCTTTTCCGCCGCAACTGCTGCGGACACCTCGCCCCGGAGTGCTGGGCCTGGCGCCAAGTTTGCTGGAGCGTTCGTCTCGGACTCTCGCATGTCATTATTCACGTCTTCATTGTCATCGCCATCTGACTGGATCGGGATTGCGAACAACGTGATCGAGTTAACGGGAAACTGGTAAGCAATCGCGGGTTCGTTGTTCGTTGCAACAGTCAACGGGGCGCTTGTTTCGGGCACAATCGCGGCCAGGTTGTCGGAACTATACCGGTAGACCTCTACGTTCCTCCCCAGAGCATGAACGTTCCTCAAGACAACCTTCGATGCGAGCGGGTTGCTCGACTTATTGATCACAATGACTGTGAGAATTCCTCTCTCTCGGTTCAGGGCGGCGTAGATTGACAACTGACTCTGGTCCGCACTCTCGGCTTTCACGGAGAGGTTTCCAAATTCACTTCCCAGCCCGTCATAGTTGGTGTAAATCTGGAACGCAAACGCTCCGGGCTGGTCTGCTGCGGGCGGTCCCCAAAGCGTCGCCATATCTAATCCTTCCCTGCCAAAGATGCCCAGGACGTCGGCTTGTGCGAGAGCCCCGTTAATATCCTCCAGCCCGCCCCAGTTGTACTCCGTGATCGCAATCTTTGTGCCCGGGTAATACTGGTCGACCCATGTGCGCATCCTCCGGATCAGCATAGGGGTTCCGTAGGTCGTTGGGAAATAAGTGCCCATCCAGTCTTCCGTGACATAGGTGGGATCCCAAAGCGCTCGCGTTGACCGGAGTCGGGCTGCCTGCGTAGCCTGGTCTCCGGCAGGCGAATTGGCGATGGAAACGCCGTCAACTTCGGGATAGAAATGGAAGTCGAAGTAATCGAGCACGCGAACGTGGCTTTCCTGCTGATACTCCTGCATTTTTGTCAGGTAATATTTGTACCAAGGCATGTCGTAGGGAGCAGGAAATGGGCTGGCCACGCCATCATCACCGATCAGGCTTGGGCTGAGATCCCACTCTGACCACACACAGCAGTTCGAAGGACCAAGCACTCGACCACTGGGATCCGTACGTTTGATCATCGAAGCATAGACGATCGTATCTTTCACCAATTCGTCGTACGTGATGTCATAGGGATGAATGTCGTGATGGATGTTGTTCCAGCTTTCCGGTTCATTGTCCATCTGGTAGATCAAGCCGCTGCGCGGATCTTTCCCTGTATCATCCGTTTTCATCAAGTGAGTGATCCACCACTGCATCCAAGCGGGGTTGACCGCGAGGTGGTTTCGCGCAATGTCGGTCTGAGTGATCTCGCTCCCATCATTGGCTGGACTGAGGCCGCTGCCACAATAGGAACCATTCGCAATCGTGGGGGAGTCGTCCGTAAGATAAGGCCAGTAGGTATATTGGCCCCATTGGAGTCCCTGATCCGGGTAAAGACTGATGGGATAAGAACAATTCCACTGGCTGAATTTGTTGACCCAACCAGTAATAGGAATGGTAATAACGCTCTTCGCTGAGTGACTGTCGTCGAAGTTGATCATGGCGTCGACGGTTTGCCCAGGGATAACCCGGGAGGGATCCGTTCCGCTCCCTCCGATGTAAAACCAGTCCAGACCGGCGTTGCTGGAATCTACTTGCCAATTGTACAAGCTGGTGGCATCTCCTCCCCAGCGTTGTACAGTAATATTCATATTATTGAAAATAGTCAAATCCACCGAGTAGTTGTTGACCCCATATATGTCCGGGCTGATGTGATGACGTTCTGCGTTGACATTGACTGTCAGATCAGGTCCCGGGGTCTGAGCCAACAGGTTGGTGCAGCAGCACATCAGTAGCACCAAAGGGAAAGAAAGGCTTGCGTACTTCATAAAATGACCTCCTGTTGAGTCTTAAGAAACTATCGGCGAGCCAAGTATGTGCTCGTCTAAAGCTAAAGCTGGAGTCAAGGCCTGAAGAGTCTCGAAATCCAACTCATGCTCAGCTTGTCTTGCTTCCAAACCTGCCAGTTCCGCTTTTTTCTTCCCTAACTCTCTGGCTCCTGGCGACGTAATGGTGAATTCGCGTTTTGTCGGAAAACGGGGGTGAATATAGACGAGTCGCACGCCAGGGGTACCGTCAGAGTTGCAGAGCATTCCCGACTTTTCAATCTGAAACCCAAAATCCCGTATTTGTCAAACCCACGCTGCCATCAAGGATTTTGGCTACGCACTCCAGGAGCGCCGCCGGTCCAAGGATTCGACCAGAACCTTTTTGGCAATCGCCACGTCTTCGGCCACTTGGAAATCAAACATGCCCGCGCAAATGAAATCTGCTCCGCCCTGGAAGGCGAACCGGAAAGCTTTCTCCGGCGGAATGGCGCCCGCCGCCATTACCTTGAAGGCGATCCAGGCCTTCGCGAAGCGGGCCATGACTTCCCGCGTCACTTCCGGCTTGATATCCCAGATGTTGTCGTGATTGGTAGGGCTCTGGGTGTCGACGTTGAACTCAATCCGCTGTTCGCGAGGGGTCGCCGACCAGTAATTATCGGAGTGGAACGTCTTCATGAAGAAATCGGGTTGCAGCCCAACCTCCATGCAGGCCCGGGGGGTCTCGACGGAGTGCGCCCCCAGGCCGGAAGGCAATCCTGACTGCTTCATCAACTCCAATGCTTCACCGAGTTCCCCAATCAGCCCGCGGTGAACGAACGCGTCGCAAATTGCGCCTTGGATGTAAAGCGCGTCGGGCTCGTGGTCGAGCACTTCCTTCAGGTTTTCTCTCAGGTGGGCAAGGCGGATTTCGTATTGATACTTGTTGGGGTGAATCTCTGAAATCCACTGGATCTTCCCGCCGCGCTCCTTCCGGTAACGCTTCATCAAGCGAACCGGCTTCTCGAAAGGATCGGACAGGAGCGTATTGATGCCCTGTTCCTCGCAAAGCTGCCACGTGTATAGCACGCGCTCGTCGGTCTGGTATTCGTTCATCAGGCGGCTCACATACTCGAGGTCGCGGCAATGGGCGTAGCCGCTCACTTGGTTGCAGCCCAGAAACAGTCGTGTGACCCGCAGGTTCCCGATCTTCCCCACCGGCAAACCCATATGACTCTCCGGAGGAAGTGTAATTGCAGGATGCCCTGCTGAAGCTGCGGAAGCCGGTCGCTCCGCCACCGACGAGGCGAGAGCGCCTCCCAAAACCGCTAGAGCGGAGCCCTTGAGGAAATGGCGACGATTCCGGTGACCAGAAGTCATTTCAAAACCCTCCGCAAGACGATCATGAGGCAGGCGATATGGATGAACGCCTAGTAGACGGTGAACGAACGATCGTAGCGCACGATAAGCTGCCGGAAGTTGCTCAATCAAACAACGCCGCCCTCGATGACCCAGCGCCTCATCTAGTAGTTCGATTCCAAATTAATGTTGCATTACCATAGATTGCGTTGTACGCTGCTGATAAACCCATTAGTGGGAGGCCTTGGTCATGCCTTTTATCAGCAGACGTCCGAAATTGAAACTCGCGGAAGAGGAGAGGAACTGGTTGCAACGAGTCTCGCAGTCCCGCTCGGAAGCCGCCGGCCGTGTGCAGCGATCCGAGATGCTGTTGCGCTATCACACCGGGGAGACGGTTTCCAGCATCGCCGCCGCCCTCCGCACCAATCGTCCTCGGGTCGAGCGTTGTATTCGCAAAGCCCTGGAGTTGGGCGTACGGGCGGCGCTGGAGGACCTGCCGGGGCGAGGCCGACGCCCGGCCCTGAGTGCGGAAGCGCGGGCCTGGGTGGTGAACTTGGCGTGTCAGAAACCGAAAGACCTGGGTTATGCCCAGGAACTCTGGACCACGCGACTGCTGGCGCAATATGTGCGTCGGCACTGCTCGGCCGCGGGCCATCCCAGCTTGCAGCAGCTTTCGCGAGGCACGGTGTCGAAAATTCTGCATGCCAACGCGGTTCAACCTCATAAGGTGCAGTATTATTTGGAACGCCGGGACCAGGGATTTGAAGCCAAAATGAAACAGGTGCTGCATGTCTACCGGGCGGTGGAGATCTGGCACGAGCGCGGGGCGCCAGAGAAGTTGGTGGGGGTTTTGTCCTACGACGAGAAACCCGGAATTCAGGCGATCGAAAACACCGCTCCCGATCTGCCGCCGGTACCCGGTCAGCAACCCACCTTGGGGCGCGATCATGAGTACATTCGGCATGGCACGCTCACCTTGTTGGCGGGAATTGACCTCTGGAACGGGGAAGTCCTGGGGTTGGTGCGCGAGCGCCATCGCAGCGCCGAGTTCATTGAATTCCTCCGCTTGGCCGATGCCCATTACCCGCCTGAAGCTCGCATTCGCATGGTTCTGGACAACCACTCCGCCCATATTTCCCGGGAAACACGGGGCTACTTGGACACCCGGCCCAACCGTTTCGAATTCACTTTTACGCCCACCCACGGCTCCTGGCTGAACCTGATCGAATCCTTCTTCGGCAAAATGGCCCGCACGTTGCTGCGTGCGATACGGGTTAAATCTAAAGACGAACTGAAAACCCGCATTGAGATGTATCTGCGGGAGGTGAACGAAGAGCCGGTCGTCTTCCGGTGGAAGTACAAGCTGGGAACGCTCTCGGTTGTGTAAGCTCATTGCTATGTTAATTAGGAATCATACTACTAGCGGTCCAGCACTCGCCCACCTTGGTGCGTCGTCCGGTCCTGGTTGGAACCGTGGGGGGCGATCAAGACTACCCGGCGGCGACGCAGCCGTTCCCGCAGCGCATCACTGTGGTATCCCTCGTCGCCGATCACCAGTGTGGGCTACTGTTGTAGGCGTCCGCGGGGTTTCGCCGCCCGACCCGGATCGTCGCCAACGTTTCTTTCGCCAGCCGGACTTCCGACGGGGAAGCAGCATAAACTCTGACTCCCAGAGGAGCACCACAGCCCTCGACCACCAGCATCCACTTCGGCCCTTGGCCCGCTTGCTTTTGCCGACCCCGTCGTCCCCTTCTTTGCCGGAGAGAAACTATCGCTAGAACTCCCGGCGGCCAGAGGCTCCCGGGACGTACTGGAATTTTCTTTGCAGGGCCTCGGACTAGAGGCCTCAGAATCACCAATACACTTTCCCGGCAATCTGGACTAGTCGTGCGGAATTCGCTTGGTATGTCACCAGACCAAAGGAGCCCGATCCGACCGACGTGTTCGGGTAGCCGAACTGAACATGATTCAGGGCGTTGAAGGTCTCAATGCGAAACTGGAGGCGACCCTCCTCGCCCAGCAGTCTCTTGATGGGAAACTCCTTAAAGACGGAGAGGTTGGCATTTTTGGTCCCGGGCGCAAAAACATTGAGCAGCCGAGGAGCATTACCAAGAGTATAAGGAGCAGGGAGTGAGGCGACCTCCGGGTTGGAGAAGTACTGTGCTACCATGCTTGTTTCACTGCCGGTGTTTCTCTTCAGGTTCCCCGACAGGTCGGGCTGCTGAGCACCCCACGACGGGATTTGGACGCTGCTATTCGCGCTTAGCCCAATCGGCTGGCCATCATCAAACCGCCATATGCCTTGAGTCTGCCACCCCCCCAGAACCGCATTCACCACAGGGCTCCAGGTGCTGCCAAATTGCTGCCCGCGGCCGAAGGGGAGATGATAGATGTAACTCAAATTCAACACCTGGGGGACGTCCGCTTGTGCGAGGCTATACTGCAGCCTCAGGTTGTTTGGATCTTGGACAGTAAACGTGGTACCGGCGTTGTCAGCATCGTCAAAAAACTTCGACCACGTGTAATTCGCCATCACTTCCAGACCGTGAGAAAAGCGCTTTTCCACTTTCACCTGCAGAGCGTTGTAGTTGGAGTTAGCCCAAGGTGGGCTAAACAGCGAGACGCCCCCGGATGCCGGGAAAGGCTCGATAAACGTGACGGCCGCAGCAGTGGGTGAGCTGTTGAGGGTGGTGCCCGCCGCAAGCTTGCCGTAGAAGGGGTTATCCACCTGCGTGGTCAAAGCGGAAATCTGCGCAGGCGTGTAAGACAGAGCCTGAGGTCCAAGATAACTCAAGCTTCCGGCTCCGTCGAAATAGAGGTGGGTTCCCTTCGTCCCCACATACTCCACATCCAGCAGGACACTGCCAAATTGGTGCTGAATGCCAAGATTCCACTCTTGCGAATAAGGCAATTGGTTCTCACTCCTCATAATCCCACCCAGGCCGTTTCCGAGCTCGGTGAGCAGCCCTAGTGAGTTACCGGTGGGAAAGAGTATTCCTCCGGGAATCGCCGTGTTGAAGTTTGCGCCTGGAAACGGATTGCTCAGAGAATACGCAGGAGTGTAGCCGTTGCCCTGCCAACTGGTTAGCCACGGCGTATAAGTAAGGAAACCGTCATTCCCAAATGAGTCCGCTGTGCCGTGGGTGGTGTAGTCTGGGGAGTCATGGAAAATCCCGTAACCACCGCGGAGGACGGTGTCATGGCGCAGGTTATAGGCAAACCCGATACGCGGCCCAAATCCCCCCCAGTAATTAGCGTTCACGTAAGTGCGGGGGTTGCCGTTTACGCCTGCATACTCGTACCCGCCGTAGATTGTGCTGAGGTCCGGAACCGGCAGACCGGCATCGCTGAGAACCGCCGCCGCGGCTGAATCCAGAGCGAAATGGTTGTTCGAGACCGGGTTGACGACGGTCGGGTCGAACCAATCCATCGCGTTATGCCGGTCCGTACCCGGGAGGTAGAGGTCATAGCGCAGGCCCAGATTTATCGTCAGACTCCTGCGGAAATGCCAATTGTCCTGGAAATAAGCCCCATACTGCCAATTCTGGGTCGCGGTGGTGAAGGGGTATTCATATAAGCCAAACATGTTAGGCCCTGGAAGCCCGGTCAGGAAGGAGGCCATGGCGTCACCGCCGGTGCCTCCGTCTTCGGTCTGTGAAGTGCCGACCTGGGAAAAACCCCAGAACCAGCCGGAAGGAACTCCAGGCTGCTTCCAATCGACCCTGAACACTCTGGCCTCACCGCCGAACTCGAAGTCATGCGGTCCCGCAATCTTGGAAAACCGCACCAGGGGGTTGTGGACCTCCATGGCCATATTCCATGTCGACCAACCCTGGTAGCCTATAGTCGCATTGTTATTGCCACCCGTCATGGGGGTATACCCGCCAAAAAGGCTGATCATGGGAGGAGCGTCGGTCCCCGAGGTGGCCATATAGGCCGGCAGCCCCAAAGCTTTAATGGCGTCGAAGCTTGGAAACGCCTTGGCTAAACTCGTCCTAATAAAGGAAAATCGCGTATATCCGTATGACGCCGTAACGAGGAATGTCGGAGAGAAGTTGTGCGTCAAGGTCACCGAAGGTTGAACCGCCCCATTGCTCCCCGGCCCTGTGGCGCCGGTATTCATCGGGTTCTTCCAGGCGTTGTACGTGGTTGCCGTGTTCGTATTGACCGACATACGCCCCGTGAAGTGAGTCATGTCGCTAATCTGCCGGTCAATCCGGATGTCCCACATCGTGGTTGAACTGGGGTTGGCGCCCGACCCCGCCCAATTATCGTAGGGGTTATAGGAAGGGCTGCCAACGTTCAGGTTCGGGAGGGGGTAATATGAAAACATCGCGAGAGCCACAGGGCTAATCACATTTCCTGGCGTAGCCGCAAGCGCATAGGGAGTCCCAGCAAGCAGTGGACTGCCGGGGCTGGTATAGGTAGACAGATTGTTAAACGGAATGATCGCTGCTAGGTTCCGTTCGCCGGTATCGGAGTTGTGGAACGCCGTGTAAGGATCCCAAAGTTGGCCGTTTGGATCGGAGCAAACGCCCTGCGCATTAAACGTCGCTCCAGGCGCCGGGCCGTAAGGCTCACCGCAAAGCTCGCCGAAGTCTCCCTTCCTCTCCGCCACGCTGGGGACACCAGCCGCCAAACCGCCTGTGGCGCTCGAACTCTTAATCCCTTCATAGTGGGCAAAGAAGAACATCTTGTTCTTTTGTATTGGCCCGCCCGCCGTAGCTCCGAAATTGTTCTGCCTGCTGACGGGAATTGGAATCCCCGCGCGGTTGCTGAACCAATCGTTGGCGTTCAGGGCGGAATTCTGGAGAAATTCGTAGGCGGTGCCGTGGAACTGGTTAGTGCCGGACCGGGTTGTCACGTTCACGATGCTGTTTCCTTCGGCTCCCTTATCCGCACTGAAATTGTTCTGTTCTATCGTGAATTCCTGTATAGTGTCCTCCGAAGGGGTCCACATTGGGCCGACGGTGGCGGTACCATTTGTCATTCCAGAGTTGATGCTTTCGCCGTCCACCAAAACGTCGTCCGTGTTAGCTCGCCCGCCATTTGATATGAAATCGTTGGAGCCGCCGGTGCCGTAAGCACCTCCCGGGGTCTGAACCACTCCAGCGGTCAGATAGGCCAGGTTCCACACATCGCGCCCGTAAACAGGCATATTGTCAATATCGGCACGCCCAATATTTTGTCCGGTGCTCGCATCCTGCATCTGAAGCAGCGGGGCGGCGGCGGTAACCGTGATTGTTTGCGTGCTTGAGCCAATCTTCATCTCCGCATCGACTGTTGCCCGCTGGCCCACGACCAGCGTGATGTTAGACCGTGCAAACTGCTCGAACCCAGGTGCCGAGATCGTAATCTTATAGGTGGCGGGCGGAAGATTCTCGAGAACGTAAACGCCTGTGCTGCTTGTAGCTGTCGGATAGGTGAAGCCGTTGCTCAGGTTTATTCCGACAACCTTGGCTTGGGGAATGGCGGCTCCTGAGGAGTCCGTTACCAATCCCGCAATTGAGGCAGTATTGGCCTGCCCGCGCGCCTGCTGAAGCCCCATGGCAAAGAAGCATCCGAGGGTGGCAACAAAAACCAAGCAGCACCGCCCCCACTCGCGACATTTTTGAGATGAGTGGCCAGCAGCACTTAAGATGTTCGTCCGCCTAATCGAATTCGCCTTCCGTAGTGCCATGATAATATCCTCCTTTTCAATCAATGAGAGAGTCACGGACGGACCCACAGAACCCGAGACAGCCTTCCCAAAAGTCGAGCAATACAGACGCGAGGAACCCACCGCAGGCTCCTCTGTACGTCTACATCCACCCATTGGTCAAGTTAAAAGGTGTTATATAATGGTTACACACGGATATAGCTACGCTATTATGAGCTGCGTTGCGCATCTAGGGAGGAGCCTTTAATGGACCTTAGAACACCCGTTACAAGGGCCCAGAGACCGGCACGTCCCTATGTGACATCAGTGCGGCTCGTGCGAACACACGTGACATCCGCTTGACTTGAGGCGGCCAAGGATGCTATTGGTTGCAAGCGTCTGAGCTAAGGATTCATTAGCAGAGGTCTCTTGGTTCATGTCCCCGCTTGTTAGGCCGCGGAGCGACTCTAGAAGCCCCCCAGTCACCAGTACACCTTTCTTGCAATCTGCACTAGTCGTGAGGAATTCGCTTGGTTTGTTACCAGACTCGAAGAGCCCAATCCGACCGACGTGTTCAAGAAGCGACGCACCTAGCCTTTCAAAGCCATCTGGGTTGCTCCACTGCGCCGCACACGGACCTCGTAATCGCCGCCTTCCAATTCCTTTAGGGTGTACCCATCCTCCCCAAGGTCATTGTGCTGCCTCAAGCGTAAATTGCCCGCGCTTATGACGGTGGGCTTGAAGTTCAACCGAAAAACTTCAACTCCGCTATCGTCGAAAGTGGTGTACTCAACGACCCGGTTTCCGTACTTCACCTTCTTGACGACCGACGACGAGCGCAACAGATGGCTTTGTCCGACGGGCGCAAAATCCGGCACGGCGCCAAGCGCCCACATGAAGCTGCGGCCCGCATCCGCATAGCTATCTTCGAACCAATACTCATCCGGAAAGTCCAAGCCACAACAGGAAATCTCACCATTGGAGCGCGCAAAGTAGGTCGCGTAGTTCAAGGATCGGAAGGCGTTCTCACGGGCAGCGCCGTCCCCGGTTTTCCCGTAGTACATCGCGCTTATCGCCCCCCACGCCGAGGTCCTGCAAACAAGCCCGGCGCGTGAGCAACAACCTCTGAAGAGGCTTCCTGTTGTATGGTAGACGTTCACTGAGGGATCCTCCTGCTCGTCCATGGCCCAGGCCCCTAGGAAGGGGCCGCGGCCCAGGATACTGCGATCCCAATCCAGCATGTATCCCACGTGCGTTCTCCAGTTGGGATCGACAGTGGATGGGTCCATCTGCGAGAGGATATAGTAGGCCGTCATCAACGCATCCATGTCATTCACGTTTTGGGGGGATTTCGGGACGTCTTCGTAGTAGCCTGTCCAGGCGTTCCAGGCGGGGCTTTCGGGATTCATCGGGAAACTCATAATCCAATGCCATGCAAGGTCGCGCGCCTTGCGGAATCTCCCCGTGTCTCCAATCCCGAGGCGTATCAGTTCATCGAACAGCCTGACAGGGGCGACGATCATCCCGCCGAACTCCTCCTCGCCGATGACTTTGCCCGTGCGCGCATCAACCCGGAACGGCCAGGGTGTGTGCTTTGCGTCTCCCTCACGAATGTGCTTTGCAAGTTGTTCCGCACATCGGAGACCCGCTTGAAGATACTTTTGATCCCCAGTCTGCTCGTAGAAGAGCACGTAGCCCAGCCCCAACTCGCCCGCCTTGTCCGGTTCAATTCCACCATAAAACTCCTTAGGCGCGTCCCGCAGACAATGCCCGTACTCTTTGTCCCCGATGCAAGAGGTGGGGAATGGCACGCTTGCCCAGCTCCAGTCCTCCGGCGTCGTGCCGTGCGCTAATTGGTAATCGAGCATTTCACGAACAACTCGAATCGACTCGTCGTCACCTGAATAGGGGTACCAACCAACAAGGAGGTCCACAAAATGCGCAAAGGTGCTTGCAGGGTTGTGTTGCCAATCGAGAGCCGGATTCCCTTGTAATGTTTCTGGGTCGTAAACGGGGTATGCCAAGTACACCTTCAGACCTGTGGCCTTGTCAATCGGGACCCTGTGTTCCATGAAGCCCCAATCTAAGGTTAGGAATTGATCATAGCCAAGGTTTTTCTCCGGGTGGTACCAAGCCAGCAGACGGCCTGTAGAATCGAGAACGGCTCTGTGCCATGGCAGTTGCGCATTTACATAATAGTCTTGAGCGGTGCCCTGAACTTGTCCTGATAGAGAGTGGGACATGAGCCCAAGCTCCACCAGGAAAAAAACTTCGCCCAGCAAGACAACGCTCCTAACGTTTCGGACCATCTTGTGTCCCCAGATTGATGACCTATTCGATCAATTCGCCTCAGAAAGATAACTTCAATGCGACCTGGCCGATTCGCATATCGCGCTCGCCGGTAACTTTTCCGAAGATGGGATTGAAGCTGTCCAACACGGGGTTCGGTAAGGAACCATTCACTCCGGTAAACTGAACATGGTTAAAGGTGTTGAAGAACTCCGCCCGGAATTCCAAGGAGGTGCTCTCGCGAAGCTTAATGAGTCTATGCAACGCCATGTCCCAGTTGTCGATGCCGGGGCCGGAGAAGAAGCGGTGCCTCGCGGTCCCGAAGCTGAGCAAATTCGGCACGGAGAATGGGGATGTGTCGAAGTATTGGAAATCGTTTGTGCGCGGGTTCATGCGGCGGATGGACGCCCCGTCGTAGTCGGGGGTAGCCGTATAGGCGCAGAAACACAGTGAAGGATCGTAGCCGATAAGGCTGGCGTCCATGTACACCGGAAAACCGGTCGAGAACCGGGTGATCCCTGAAAGTTCCCATCCGCCCAAAAGACCACGAGCGACTCTATTCCGGGACGGCGCCAACCGGGTGAATGGCAGTTCGTAGTTATAGCTCACCACAAAGTTGTGGGTGATGTTGAAAGAGGAGAGGCCCTTGCTCAGTTCCGGGTTTATGGGATTCTGCCACGTAAAAAGGAAGGTCCCTGGACCCGGCTCAGCGCCGTCCAGGAAACCCGACGAATCGTCGAGAGATTGGGACCAGACATACGAAGCCAGCATCTGCAAAGACTTCATGCGGGTTTGCAAGCTGGCCTGGAGGGCGTTGTAGCTTGAGTTGGCCGCCGTCGCCGTCTCGCCAACTTCGCCAAAATCCAGCAGGCCCTGCCCCAGCAACCTGCCTGAGGTCACGCTGTGCCGGCGAAGCCCGTCGTAGACCGTGCCGTTGCCGAGATCATAGATTTGATCAGGTCCAAGAGCTCCGTTCGAGCCGCGTGCGGTGACCACGCCGTTGGAGTTGTAAATAACACCGCTGCAGCGTCCGCCAAGAGCCGCGTCGACCGCCATACATTTCGCTGGATCCGCTGGGTTGATGTCGCGCTGCGTAACTAGGTGATGTCCGCGGGTTCCGACGTAGGCCAATGTGACCACGGAAGCCGTGCCGACCTGCCGCTGGACGTTTATATTGTACTGCTCTGTATAGGGCACCGTGTTGTCAGGAGCCCACCCTGTGATACAGCAGATAGGCAAATAGGGAGCCCAGATTCCTGTTGTACCCGGGGTAGGAACGCTCAGCGGAAACCTCTGCCCAGGGTTAGGCCCCGTGCGCGCTGCGTACGGTTCGGCCGTATACACAGGAACGTTACTGATGTAGTAGAGGCCAAACGGAGGATTCCCCATCTCCCAGTCGTTCACAACTTCCCCGAATGCATCGTAAAAGATACCAGCTCCGGCACGAATACTGCTCTTACCAGGGCTACCCAAGATCTTGCCAAGGAAACCTCCGGAGGCTGAGGGCGAGTACGCTAAGCCGAAGCGTGGGGCAAACTTGTTCCATTTGTTGGGCGAAAGCCCTCTAGGGATACCTGGGTCGCCCGGGAAGACATACCCTTCCGGGGCATCGGGATAAATCATCGATTGTGTCCCGAATCGGAAGGTGTAAAGGCGATTCTGTTGGTCGGCCCAGGGTGCAAACGCTTCCCAGCGGAGGCCGTAGTTTAACGTCAGGTTGCGACGAAGTTGGTAGCTGTCCTGGGCGTAGACGCCCCAGTAGAACGATTGGGAATCCATGAGAGCTGGAGCATTCTGGTGAAAACCACTGGGGGCTCCGATGAGAAAGTCGGCGAAGTCGTTCTTGGTTTCACTCCCGCCAAACGTAAACCCACCGTTGAAAACCTCGTTAAGGCGCCAATGCACTCCCAGATTACGGTATTCCCCACCTAGCTTTAGACTGTGCTTGCCAGTAATTTTCGAGAAGTTATCACTGGCAGAAAACGTGTTGTCGAACTGGGCATCAGCTGTATTCGGGGCTCCGATCGTCTCCCCCCGACCCAACTGGAGCAGAGGCAAGCCCTCCCATTTTGGAACCTCCGGCACAATCCCGAGACCGCCTTGTTGAAAGCCAAAACTACTTAGGGGTCCGAGTCCAGTGGTGGGAGTTGCGCCCAATGTGCCAAATCGAGTAAAGCCTGCGGCTACTTCGTTCACCGCAGAGCTGCCAAAGTTACGCGTATTGCGAACGCTCAAATTCTGGGAGCGGTTCGGTACGCTTGCCGGAAACCCCGGCACGCTGGCGTTGTAAAAGGGAAACACCTGCGTGGTCTGGTCGAAAAAGTAGTAAAAACTCCAGTTCCCCCAAGCCCCTGTGTTGAGGTCAATTCTCTGGCCGAACTTATCGTCCTGCAAGGTGTTGTTGAAAGAGTTGCTGATCCAGGCAGGATACCCGGTATAGGGGTCGGTACCATTGGCGGGGACGAAATAGTTCTTTTGCACGATCGCCGAAGCAACGGGGTCCCACGCTTTTGTTGGTATCTGCTGGCCGTAGAACACGCACATTCCGGCCTGAGAATCGGCTAATGAGTTACACCCGGGGGTCCAGTAGGGCTCACCGGAGGTTACAGCGTAACCAAGGCGCTGGCTTAAGACTTGATCCATGCCAACAGCGCCGGGAACGGGGGTTTGATTCCCCACCACGAAACCCACCAAATTTGTGCCGGTATAAGCGGCGGCCTGAGAAAAGTCGCCATTGTACTCAGCGGCGGAAGGGACATCGGTGATCTGTTGAACGCCGCGCGACTCGCGCCAGCCTTGATAGTCGCTGAAGAAGAACAGTCTGTTTTTCAAGATCGGCCCGCCAAAGGTCCCGCCAAACTGGTTCCTCTTGAAGTTGCGCTTCGTTGTTCCGGGCAGGTCCGTGTAATCGTGTGCATCGAGTGCGTTGTTCCGTACGAACTCAAAGATGTTTCCGTGGTAACTATTCGTCCCCGATTTTGTCAACACATTGACAATTGCCCCGGAAAACCGTCCATATTCCGCGTCGAACGTATTCGTCAGAATGCGGAACTCCTGTATCGAATCCAGATTTGGAACCACGGACGTGCCGTTGCTAAAACTTTCCTCCACGTCAGAACCATTCACAACATACTGGTTGGAGGCTTCGCGGCCACCATTGACCGATAATTGACCGCCATTAAGAACCCCGGACGGGCTGACATTGAAGAAGTTTGTCGTGAAAGAGGCTCCGGGGGAAATCTCCGGCGCGACGCCGGGCTGCAGCCCGAGAAGATCCGTAAAGCTCCTGCCGTCCAAAGGGAGGTCAGTCATCATCTTGCTTCCGACGACATCGCCTAGCTGGGTGTTCGTGGTTTCGACCTGCATCGGATTGGCCATGACCGTGACCTTCGCTGTCTGTTGTCCGACTTGTAGCTGGAAGTCAGCCCGATATGTCTGGTTCACAAGCAACGTAATACTAGCCCTTTCTGAATTGCCGAAGCCTGCGGCGCCAACCTGAATCTGGTACCCCTCACCCACCGGCACCTCGAGAAACTGATACTCTCCCTCACTGCTTGTGCTCGCTTGTCGCCGCAAGCCGGTATTGGGGTTGAATAGAGTCACGGCCGCGCCAGGCACCACAGCGCCAGTGCTGTCAGTGACCGTTCCACGAATTGAACCAGTGACGTCAGCAAGAGTTGGCGCCGCGGAGAGCACGGCGACCAGGATGGCCACGCACTGAATACCGCAAAAACCCTTGCCTTGCATCATGATCCTCCTCCTTTCAAGTTACAGTTGCGCGTTCGCAGCCGAGCCCAGTTCCATTTTCAATTTCCGCACGCTTCCCCCCGTAAGCCAATGGGATCCTTTTCCAAGAGTAATCTCCCCGCCTCTTAATCGTTATTCGCTATTCGTTATTCGCAGCCTGTTTAACATCACACACCCAAGCATGTCAAGCGAATTCTTCAGCCCGGAAATAGATTTGAGAATTCATTATCGGTCGAATCAGAACTGATAGCGGAGAGCAAATTCAAAAACCCGAGGATCAAGCGCGCTCGTTATGTTCCCAGCGCCTCCGCCCCCTATTCCTGTCGCGACGCCACTAAAGTTCGTGTGGTTCGGAGCATTGAACGCCTCAGTACGGAATTCGAACGTTTGGCGCTCAGAGATCTTAAAGTCCTTGTAGATGGCCATGTCGAAAGTAATCGACCCGGGCCCTCGTATTGAACCAGGCGCGGCGTCTCCGAAATAGCCGGGCGCGGGCTGGCTAAACGCGGCAGTGTTAAACCACTCCGTGACGGTCTTGGGACCGGCAACGCTGACACCCGAGACGCGATCCGGGCGAGTCGCCAAGCCCGCCCACGAATAGCCGATGCCAGGATCAAGCGCAAATCCGCTCTGAATACTAGTAATATCAGAATACCGCCATCCCCCAAGTATGAAGCGCTTTGCCCCATGAGCATTGGCAAACCAGGGAAGGTTGTAAATCGCGCTGACGGCGAATACTTGCGGAACATCAATATTCGCGGTTCCATAATCGTTCATCATGTGGTGAGCGTCCTGCACTGACGCCCCATTCAGACCCCTAAAGAACAAGGTGCCTCTCGTATTTGAAAGAGTGTGCGAGTAGGTGTAATTGGCACTCAAGAAGAGGTGGTGGCCTGCTGGATGGCGCACGCTTATTTCGAGGGCCGAATACCGAGCGTCGCCGTTACTGTAGATATTGGAGATGGTACTGTACCCCAAGTAGGGAAGATAGGGATTGGAATTGGGCGAAGCAGTCGGATTTACATTGCAACTAGTCGCTGGCGTCCAGTTTCCACAATTGAAAATCGGGTTATAGTCATAGTTGACGCCATCAAACGAATAGGCCGGAAGCTGATTCAGGTTGGCTTGGAGGGCCATGTGCCGCGCAGTATTACCCGCGCCAGCAATCGACACCACCCAATCGCGTGCAATCCGATGTTCCAAGCTCAAGCTGTAACTTTGGATCTCGCCGGGTCGCCAGTCTGGAGACATAGATTCTAAGCTGTCGGCCCCCTGCGGTCCTATCAACCCGCTGAACGGCCCCACGTTGTAAGCCGGGAAGTTCAAATTGCTCAGATTAATAGATGTTGTCCCAGGGGGGTTGCCGTAACAGTAGTACCCGCAATCCGCAGAAAACGGAGCACGGTTGTACGTGATCCCATATCCTGCGCGCAGCGATGTGTTTCCATCTCCGAAGACGTCCCAGGCTAGGCCGATCGAAGGCCCCCAATTCCATAGATGGCTATCTGCAAATCCGACCGGCACCCCGTTGGAGCCGCTGTACCCCAAACCATTAAGGGGATCGTAATTGGGGTTGGCGTTCGGGATTGTAATCGTCCCGTCAGCATTAACCACCGGGGCATGCGAGGGGTTGTAAAGGGAGGGAAGAAAATCTGTCGCCGTCAAGTGTCGAGGATGCGTGGGGGGCATGTACGTAGTACGGAGACCGACAGTAGCTGTGACGCGATGAGTAATTTTCCACTGATCCTGGACATATGGGGAGATCATGTTGTACCGTCCATACGCTCGTCCGTACCTGACCTCCGCTTCACTAAGGGAGCTTGCGTACCCGGTCAGGAAATCGGCAATCGAGTTGTTGGTGAAAGCACCGCTGAAGCCCCAGGTCCCGTTAGTGGGCACAAATACCTTTTGGACCGCTCCGCCGTGGACGACATTGATTCCCACATCGAAGTAATGATTTCCACGCAACCAACTCAAGTCGTCAGAGTAGATCAATTCATAATCGCTTGTGTGCGCGAGGGCGCTGCCCGTTGGTTCCATAGTGTACGAGGGACCCGCGGCGGACCAATTGTTGTTAAGATATATCGTGGGCAGCATCTCGGTGCCAATCGAGCCATCGAAAGGAAGTACTTCCTTAAAGCCAGGGACCTGACTTCGTTCTGATATCCCCGTTGCATAAGTAGCGTTGATCAAATTGTTCATGGTTGCCGTGGTTGTGTTGACCATGTTCGGCGCTACGGATACGGTGAGTTCCAGCTTAGCTAGCTGATCGGGTGCCACAGCTCTCATGCCATCTGTATTGAAGGGCGAATAGACCCAAGGCTGGTAGGGGTAGGTGTAGGTTTCATGCTCATCCAGATACTCCCCCATGAGGCGCACTTTACTGCTGAAGTTGTAGTCGACTTTGATCTCGTCATCTCTTTGCCGGTCTGTTAGGGGAGATTGGTTAATGTAATTGTAGAATCCTCCCGCCGGGTAATTGGGCTTCGGGAAAAGCGCATTCATCAGAGCCAAGGACCCCGGTTGAATCGATCCCGGGCCGCTGGCCGGCAGTACGTATTCGGGGGACGCGGCTGTACCGGTATTCGGGATGGCCTCGCCGGTGGCGGGATTTAACAGGGGACTGGAATTCGGCATCACCGCCTCGTCAAAGACCCCGGCTCGCATGTCGTCGGTGGGAGTGGCTCCTAGCTGTACGGAGCCAAAGTTTCGGAAAATCCATTGCTGGCTCCAGTAGAAGAAAGCTTTTTGCTTATCCTTGTTGTAGTGGTTAGGAACGTAAACCGGACCGCCCAGCGTGTAGCCGAAAATGTTCTGCTGAAGGACGGGGCGCGGCTGGCCACCAAGATTCGAGAAAAAGTTGTTGGCATCAAGAGAGGTGTTGCGACCATATTCGAAAGCGCTGCCATGAAAGGTACTTGTACCGCTCTTCGTCAAGACGATCACCTGACCCGCGCCCATGAGACTATCTCGAACGCTATAGTTGTTCTGGAGAACGCGAACCTCCGAGATGGTGTCGGGGTTGGGTGTTACAGTCATCTCCGCCATATTGCCGGAGTTTTCATTCCAGATGCCGTCGAGCGTCGTCAAGCTCCCGCTGGGGCTCATGCCGTTTATCGACATGACGTCGCTTTCGCTCAACGACCCTGCCATTTGCGCTGTGTCCGGGTTCAAGTTGATCACGCCGGGCATTAAAGCCGCCAGGCTCTCGAAATTGCGTCCGTTCAAAGGAAGGGTATTGGCTTGTTCTCCGGACACTTCACTGGAGACTTCTGCCGTGGTGGTGCGCACTTGGGCTACAGACGCGGTCTGCGCCACCACGGCCACATTCGTAGAAACCTGCCCGACTTTTAGTGTAGCGTTCACCGTTGCAACTTGGGTCGGGTGGAGAATGATTCGAGATTCGGTATAGGTCGCGAATCCTGTCTTCGAAATGCTGACGGAATACGTCCCAGGGGTAAGCTGCGGCACTACGAAGACGCCACTGGCGTCGGTTTTGTTTACCGTAACAACGCGTGTGTCTTCATTTGTAGTGGTAATTCTCGCATCAGGCACCGCAGCGCCGGATGTATCGGACACGGTCCCAGTGATCATCCCAGCGATAGGCACCTGGGGAACGCACGGAGTGGAACAGGCCAGTAGTATTAAGAGAATGTACCCAAATGCACAGAGGAATCTCAGTGACAGGGGGATTTGGGCACGCTTATTACGTTTCTTGTCCATTTTCGCCTCCATCTAAGTTTTTTCGACAACCCGAGACCCGGCCAATGCTCAACCTTCAATTTCCGACGCACGAAAATCGATCAGAATTTCATTCCGAAAACCGAGACTGCTTCTTTGCTCTCCTCCGCTGAGAGCTTGTGACTTCTTGGGATTTTTGGCGTTTTGGACGCACTTAGGTCCTTTAGTTGCAATGCCGCTTCTCGCCAAGACTCAAAAAAGTCACACGCTCTGAGGCGAGCCGAGAATTCAATAAATACTGAAGACCCGGGTTTCCATGTCTGCGGCTCCAGTAAAGTCGACCTTCACATGCCAGAGCTTCGTCTGGTAGTCCCAGAACCATCCAGCCTGCGCTGCCTTCAGCCGGTCCAGACTGCTTACAGCTTCAAGCTGGACGCCGCCGCCTTCCACTTTCGAGGGACGGGCGGCCGAATAACCCGAAATGATCGGGCTGTGCTTCGCATTCGCGATCACACCAACGCGTAAGGAGCGTTCCTCCTCTCTTACGAAGTCGATCCGTTTGTCTGCCATGGTCACGAACTTCGAGAGATCGCCGAGAATCGCCATCCCATTCGAAAAGAGCGGGGCCACGATGAAGTATTCGTGTTTCGCCTCAGGGACCAAGGCCACAGTCGAATCGGCATGACGGAAGCAAACCGTGCTGGTGTCCCAGTTGTAAACGGCAAATTGTCCCTGCCCGCCGAGATCGGAAGGAGCGAAGTGTGGCGTGTATCCTGCCGTGGGTAAACTCAACACGTAGTACCAACTCTTTTCTGAAATGTCCGACTGCGTGTAGCCCAGCGCGCATCCTGATTGGTAACAGCGGTCAATCGGCACAATTGGCCGATCCGGCTTCAGCACAAGTCCGTCTCCCTCTCGGTAGGTGTGCCTCACCAGATCGAAGTTGCATTCGCCGATCCTGTGACCGAGTTGGATCGATCCTCCCAGAAGGTTCGCGATTAGGGTGTCCTCAAACGCGTTAGGATCAGCAACTGTCTGGATATTATCCCGAGAAGGCCAGATGCTGACCGCCCCATAGAAAGCACTCGTGAAGATCGTGTGCTTCCAGAAAAACGGATCGTTATTGTCTGGATTGTCGGGCGGCGGGTGGGGCTCAGTCATGGGCACGTGATGATCTTCGGAGGCTTGGAGAGAAACCATTAGTGGGTTCTCCGTGGACTCCATGATGTTTCGCGGAAGCGCCATGCCATACTGAATGTCAATTCCTTTTTCATGAAGGGCCTTTGCCATATTCTTGAAGTACGTATCCATTCGATCGACACTGGACATCATCACCGGATTGCCTTCGTAATCGCTCAGGAAGTCAATTTGAAGGAGGATTGCCCCCCAGGAGGCTAACTTATCTGCGGTGAAACGCCAGTATTCAATAGAGTAGAAAACATCGCCCATTCCCATGTGGCCCATACGGGGTGGGTTTTCAGTCCCTACGTCGAAGAAGGCATATTTCTTTCGATAGGGGCTGTTGGACCGTAACCACAGCGTATATAGCTCGAGCGGTTTGCCAAGCCTCTCGTGAAACTTGGCGAGGCCCTCAGGAAACAGATCGCTTCGAGGCTCAAAAAGGCCCTCTGCACGGGTCAATTGCTGTGGATCGTCCAAAACATGGTATGCGCCAATGCGTAAATCGTGCTCCTTCGCTTCCCTTTCGATGGCCAGAATAATATCCGCATAGGTTTTGTAACCGGACTCTTTGAAATCGTGTTCATAATAATAGGCTCCGGCATCGTCCATGTAGACCGGGTATTTCAAGGTATCGTCCTGATATTTCGAGACGAATTTCTTGCCGGCTTTATTGAGCAAGGCGCGGCCCCACTCCTGGAATGTGTTGTGGATTCCTTGACCCACCACCATAATATGCTGGTGTTCTAAACCTGGAGGTATTTCCTGAACCAGTCCCTCGATACCGCAGGCAAGGGAGCCTCTGGAGATGGTTTTCTCCATGGCTGACACCCCCGATTGCTGCGTTGCAACAAGGTAATTTCCAAATGACGACAAAATTAAAGTCGCATACCCTGGGTCGGAAATAACCAGGGGATCCACCGTGCCCTGAATGCTGAAGGCGTCACCGTACCCAAACCGGTGATTCCACATTCCGCCACTCGTCCAAGAGTGCAGATTCTGCGGAGCACTCCAGTCGAGGGAGATAAACTGCGGGAAGGCTACGGAGGGGGCAGTCCAGTCACCGTTGGCATAATTCTTAAAGCCCTTCGGAAAGCGCTGAAGGAAGACCAGGTAAGGTTTCTCTTTATAAAGGTGAAATGCTGTGCTGATGGGGATGCCCTCTCCAGGAACCGTCCAGTTCAGTTCGATGAAATCATAGCTGCCCAGAGAATCAGTTGCCGAGCCCCTGCGGGTACCTGACAAAACAAGCCGCCCTTCAGCCTGGTCATTGCTCCGCACAGAGAAGAACTTGTCATTGCTGCTCCGAAACCAGCGATGACCCACATAGACACTTATCAGCCCTTTCCCCAACCAGACCTGCTCCTGGCCGCCAAGCAGCGCTGCGCCAGCGGCATGCACGCTGGTCTGCTCCACGGAATAAGAGCCCCCCTCTGGGTCAATAGCTACGACGGTGCCAAACTTATTACTCAGGAGATACGGCGAATTGGGGCCGACTGCCCAGCTATTTTGACAACACAGCAACATGAACGGGACGAGCAGTACGGCCAGGGCATTTATGCGATTGGAGGTTGGAACATCCGGCATTATAGACCTCGACAGCTTCGAGTTCGAAAAGTAATGCGAGACTGATCGCCGGCCCAAATGGCTCGCGTCAAAACGAACCGTTCTTGTGGATGCCACCGCTTCCAATCGATCTAAGTTAACAATATCTTTCCAGATTCGACGTCGAAAAGCGTCGTGGATCTAGGTGGCAACTCGGCTTCAATTGTCTCGGCGCTGGGCAAAGAGATCTTTCTCTTGCCACCGGCTTTTGTGTGCACGCAGAGAATTCCTCCGCCGCAATGGATCACATCACCGTCGTCA
>Ga0326727_10007407_pt1 | contig 29054 bp, 29 predicted proteins | sample MB2enrmetagenome_FD_207643 | JGI IMG/M metagenome (GOLD analysis project Ga0326727, IMG submission 207643) | Lab enriched peat soil microbial communities from McLean, Ithaca, NY, United States - MB29MY | ecosystem: Environmental > Terrestrial > Soil > Wetlands > Peat | place: USA: New York... | reverse complement strand
CTGCCCTTCAGGATCGCCCCACCGATGATGGCGATCAGGCCCAGCACGATGCCGATGATGCTCAGGATGTCCATGGACTAGTGCGGCTGCAGCCACTCCGCGAGGCGCGCGCGCAACCGCACCAGCGCTTGACCGTGAATCTGGCAGACGCGGGATTCCGATACTTCGAGGACTTCGCCGATCTCGCGCAAATTCATGTCTTCGTCGTAGTACAGGGAGAGCACCAGCTTTTCGCGCTCGGGCAATCCGGTGATCGCCTCGGCGAGCGCGCCACGGAATCCTGCGTCTTCGATTTCATCGAAGGGACCCGGCCGCTCGTCGCGCGCATGATCGGCCGGGTTCGACTCATCGTCGCCCGACCCCATCTGGTCGAAGCTGAACAGCCGGCAGCTCACCGCGTCCTGGACCAGCTTGTGATATTCCTCGATGGACACGCCCAGGCCCTCGGCGATGTCCGTGGGAGTCGCATCCTGTCCCTTGGCGTTCTCGATCTTGCGCACCACATCGGCCATTTCGCGCATGTTTCGATGCACGGAACGGGGAGTCCAGTCGGATTTGCGGACTTCGTCGAGCATAGCCCCCCGGATCCGAATGCCCGCGTAGGTTTCGAAATTGGCGCCCTTGGAGGCGGAGTAATTTTTGGCGGCATCCAGCAAGCCGAGCATCCCGGACTGAATCAGATCGTCGACCTCCACGTTCGGCGGCATGCGACTGACCAAGTGGTAGGCGATCCGCTTGACCAAATCGGCATGCCTCAACACCAACTCGTGCTGCGGCACCTGATCGACCGGGACTTGATCGTCCGCGATCGGCTCAGGGCTGCGTTTCTGTGTATTCGAATATTGTGTGCTTGCTCTCATTGCAATACCGTCGAAGGAGCGATCCGGGCTCCCACCATGCGTTCGACAAAGAACTCAAGGTTACCTCGTGCCCCTTGCGGCACAGACCACTTATCGGCCTTCGATGCCAGATTCTTGAGGGCAACGGATGAAATTGACGCAGGGTAGGCGTCGACCACCGCCGTCTGGCGTTGCACCGCGCGCCTCAAGTAGTCGTCAAACGGTACCGAACCCGCAAATTCCAGGCCCACATTGAGAAATCGGTCACAGACCCGGGCAATTTTCTGGAACAGATCGGGACCTTCCCCCGATCGGCGCGTCTGATTCGCCAGAATCTGGAAACGCTGCACGCCATGGTCGCGGCTCAGCACCTTGATCAGCGCATAGGCATCGGTGATGGATGCGGGCTCGTCGCAAACCACGACCACCACGTGGTGCGCCGCTTGGGTGAAGGTGGTGACGCTGTCGTTGAGTCCGGCCGCGGTGTCCACCACCAGGACTTCGACCCGGTGATACAGATCGCTGAACGCGCGGATGATTCCGGCGTGCTCCGCCTGCGTGAGATTCGCCATCCGCTTGATGCCGGAGGCGGCCGGCACGATTTGCACGCCATGCGGCCCGGTGACGATGACGTCCTCCAGCGAGCATTCGCCGCTGATCACATGGCCGAGGTGAAACCGGGTATGGAGCCCCAGGATCACGTCCACATTCGCCAGCCCCAGGTCGGCGTCGACCAGCATGACATCCCGGCCGCGCGCCGCGATGGACAGCGCGAGATTGGCGGACACCGTGGTCTTGCCGACGCCTCCCTTGCCGCCGGTGACGGCGATCACCTTGACCGGGCGCGAAGAGTTGAGCTCGGCCAGGGCCGCGGCTTGATTCGGCGATAAACGAGCGTTACGCATGGGCGCGCGCTCCGCCGAAGTTGCGGACATAGTAGGCCTCATCGCGCACCGCAGGCCTGCCCTTCTTCAGCTTGAGGGCGGTATGCACCAGCCATACCCGCCGCTGATGCGCGTCATGCAGGTCCTCCGGCACACGTTGCCCGTCGCACACATAGGCGATTTTCAGCCGATGGCGCAAAGCCGTCGAAATCGCCGCACCCAAGCTCGCCGCCTCGTCCACCTTGGTCAGAATGCAGGCCACCGGAGTCAGCCGCGCGAAGGCCTGTACGATTTCTTCGAGCGCGTGGCCCTCGCCCTGCGCGGGCAGCGCCAGCAAAACCCGCGCCCGGGCGGCGCCGAGCCGCAGCGCCGCCAGATGCTCGGTGAGCCGGATGTCGCGCGGGCCCATGCCCGCCGTGTCGATCAGGATCAGCTTCTTCGATTTGAGCCGTTCCAAAACCTGGGCCAGATCCTTGCCGTTGTTCGCAGCATGCATGGGCGCGCCGAGCAGGCGCGCGTAGGCCATGAGCTGATCGCGGGCGCCGACGCGATAGCTGTCGGTGCTGACCAGAGCCAAATCTTGGCTGCCGTAGCGCAGGCACCAGCGCGCGGCGAGCTTGGCGATGGTCGTGGTCTTGCCGGCTCCCGTCGGACCGACGACGGCCAGGACCCCGCCGCTCATGCTGGAAATATCGTCGACGACGGACAGGTGCTTGACCAGCAGGGCCAGCGGAATATGCGAGGGGTTTTCCAGGGTGGTGCGCTTCGGCGTGCGGGCCGCCAGCGCCATGGCCACATCCGGCGCGATATCCATGGCCGAAAGTTCCTCCAGGACACGCGCCTGCAAGGGCTCGCGCAGGCGCTTGTCGTTCCACCTCATCCCGGCCAGCCCGGTCTCCAGCAGGTGGCGCAAATCCTGCAGTTCGCGCTGCATCGCGCCGTAATCGGCGTCGGGCCGTACGAGCGACGGCGGCGCCTGCACGGACTCGGTGGCTGCCCGTCGCGTGGGCGCGGCGGCCCGATGCATGGGCTCGGCGGCCTCCCGTTGTGTGGGCGCAGCGCCGGACCGCGCGCGCTCTTGCACGGGTTCGGCGACGGCCGGGGCCGGGGCCGGGGCCGCAGCAGCGGGGATTCGCGGGCCCTTGGCCTCGGCGAACAAAGCCTCATCGTAGTCGACGGCGGCGATGACCTCGATGCCCTCCTCGGTGCGGCGACTGGAGAGGATGACGGCATCGGGCCCCTGCTCCGCGCGCACCTGCGCCAGCGCGACGCGCATGGTCGCCGCGGTGTAACGTTTTATCTTCATGTCGATCTCCATGAATCAAGCAACTCTTCAACGTCCAACCGCGGCAATCACTCGGATGCGGCGGTTTTCCGGTATCTCGTTGTAGGCAAGCACCGCGAGCGCGGGGGTGGAGTGGCGCATCAAGCGCGCGATCCACGGCCGAATTTTCGGGGCGACCAGCAGCACCGCGGGTTCGCCCGCCGCTTCCTGGCGTCTCGTGCTGTCGGCGAGCGCCGTTTGGATTTTGTCGGCGAGGCCGGGTTCGAACCCGGGCGAGGCATCGCCGCCGGACGCCATCGAATCCTGCAGCGTTTGCTCGAGCGCCGGATCCAAGGTGATGACCGGCAACTCCTGGCGCAGCCCGCCGATGTTCTGCACGATGCTGCGGCCGAGGGCGACCCGAACTCCGGCCACCAGCGCCGACGGATCCTGGGTCTTCGGCGCGAGCTCCGCGAGCGTCTCGCAGATGGTGCGCAGATTGCGGATCGGTACCCGCTCCAACAGCAGATGCTGCAGCACCTTGACGACGACGCTCATGGGCAGAAGTTTCGGCACCAGGTCCTCGATGAGCTTGGGCGCGCTCTTCCCGAGGCGATTGAGCAATTGCTGCACTTCCTCATGGCCCAGGAGCTCGTGCGCATGGGACTGCAATAGATGGCTCAGGTGTGTCGCGATGACGCTGCTGGCGTCCACCACGGTGAAGCCGAGCGCCTGCGCCTGCTCGTGCCGCGACTTCTCGATCCAGACCGCGTCCAGGCCGAAGGCCGGATCCTTGGTCGCGGAGCCCGGCAGGGTTCCCGAGACCTGCCCCGGATTGATGGCCAGTTCTCGGTCGGGGAACACCTCGGACTCGCCGACCGGCGCGCCGAGAATGGTGATGCGATATGAATTCGGCGCCAGTTCCAGGTTGTCGCGAATGTGCACGGCCTGCACCAGGAAACCGAGCTCCTCGGACAGCTTCTTGCGCACACCCTTGATGCGCCCCATCAATTCGCCGCCCTGATTGCGATCCACCAGCGGAATCAACCGGTATCCGACCTCCAGGCCGATCAGATCGACGGGCTCCACGTCGTCCCAGGACAGTTCCTTCTGGTCGGCCGGAACCGCGGCGGCGGTGGCGGGTTTCGCGGCCGCCGCTTTGTCGGTGGCCTTGCGCTTGCTCAGATAATAAGCGCCGAGCGCACAGGCGGCCGCCATGCCGAGGAACACCAGGTTCGGCATGCCCGGAATGATGCCGAGCAAAGTCAGGATGCCGCTGGTGACTCCCAGCGCCTTGGGCTGGCTCATCACCTGCGACATGATCTGCTGGCTCATGTCGTGCGGGCGCGACACGCGCGTGACCAGGATGGCAACCGCCACGGAGAGCAACAGAGCCGGAATCTGCGCCACCAGGCCGTCGCCGATGGTCAGCAATGCATACGTGTGGCCGGCATCGGCGAGCGACATGCCGTGCTGCGTCGCGCCGATGATGGTGCCGCCGAACAGGTTGATGAACAGGATCAGGATGCCGGCGACGGCGTCGCCGCGCACGAACTTGCTTGCGCCGTCCATGGCGCCGTAGAAGTCAGCTTCCTCGCGAACCTCCTGCCGCCGCACGACGGCCTCGGCCTGGGTGATGATGCCCGCGTTCAAATCCGCGTCGATCGCCATTTGCCGGCCGGGCATTGCGTCCAATGTGAAGCGCGCGCTGACCTCCGAGATGCGCCCCGCGCCCTTGGTGATCACCACGAAGTTGATGATCACGAGCACCGTGAACACCACCATGCCCACCGCGTAATTGCCGCCGACCACGAACTGCCCGAACGCAGCGATGACGCGTCCGGCGGCATGTCCTCCGGTATGGCCGTTGATCAGGACGATGCGGGTCGAGGCCACGTTGAGCCCCAGGCGCAGCAAGGTGGCGCCCAGCAGCACCGTCGGAAAGGTGCCGAATTCCAGCGCCCGCCGAACGTAGATCACGGCCAGCAGGATCATGATCGACAGGGAGATGTTGAAGGTGAAGAAGATGTCCAGCAGGAATGCCGGCAGCGGCAGCACCATCATGGCGAGAATCACCATGACCAGCAGCGGCACCCCCAGACCGTTGCGGGCGAATTCACCGAAGGTGGCTACCGTGGCGCGAGCGTTCATGCGTCTTCGAACTCATCGCCCACTTGCGGGCTCGGGCGGGCCATCCTGGCCGCGGCGGTGGGATTCAAATGTCGGACGCGGAAGATGTACGAGAGAACCTGGGCAACCGCCACATACAGTCCGGCGGGAATTTCATTGTTCAAATCGGTCGACCGATACAAGGCGCGCGCCAATTTCGGGGACTCGAACACCGGCACGCGATGCTCCTCGGCGATGCGGCGAATATTCAGTGCGACCAGGTCGACGCCCTTGGCCAGGACGCGCGGCGCACGCATGCTCTTCGGGTCGTACTTGAGGGCCACCGCGAAGTGCGTCGGATTGACGATCACCACGTCGGCGGTGGGCACCTTGTGCATCATGCGCCGCCGAGCTGCCTGCTGCTGCAACTGCCGGACGCGCCGCCTGGTTTCCGGGCGCCCCTCCGTCTCCTTGGCTTCGTCGCGCAATTCCTGGCGTGTCATGCGCAGCGCACGCTTGAACTGAAGCAGCTGCAGCGGAACGTCGACGAGGGCCACCAAGGCCAGCGAGGCGCACAGCCAGACGAAAGCCCAGCTCAGGAGCCCGGCGCCCCGGCCGATGGCCGCCCGCGGCTCCATGCGCGCGAGCGCCAGCACGTCGCCGAACAGCCACGAAACGATCACCGCGCAGACGCCGCCCACCACCGTCAATTTCAACAAGGCCTTGCCGAGCTCGGTGGCGCCGCGTATGCCGAACAGGCGACTCAGGCCGTTGAGCGGATTCAGGCGCGAGAAATCCGGCACCAGGGCTTGCGGGCTGAAATTCCAGCCGCCCAGCGCCACCGCGGCCAGCAGCACCAGGGCGATCAGCGCGCCGAATATCGGCAACAGCGCGGTGAGCGCGCCGAGGCTGGCCTCGCCCAGCGAGCGCATCATGCCGTCCGGGTCGAGCAGATCCTGCGGATCGATGAGGAGGCCGCGGCGCATCGTCTGCGACAGGCGGCCGGCCAGCGAGCCGCCGACCGCGACCAGCACCGCGCTGCCGCCGATCATGGTGGCGAAATTGGTGAGTTCGCGCGAACGCGGTATTTGCCCGCGCTCGCGGGCCTCCTGCAGGCGCCGTGCCGAAGGTTCTTCTGTACGTTCGCCGCCGGTTTCGGCTTCCTCCGCCATCAGTGCGCCACCACGGCAGGCGAGCGCACGAGATCCGCCACCGCCGCCAATGCACTGTCGATGAGGCTCAATATGCCGGACATGATGCCGTCGAGGTCCGCGATGAGCACGAAGAATCCGCACATCAGCGTGATGGTGAACCCGATGCTGAACAGATTGAGCTGCGGCGCGGCCCGTGTAACGACGCCGAGCGCCAGATTGACGATCACCAGCGCGATCACCGCCGGCAGTGCGATCAACAGGCCGGATTCGAACACGCGCGCGCCCCACAGAACCACGGACATCAGGAAGTTCCTGTCGATGTGCGCGGCGCCGACGGGCAGAGTCTGAAAACTCTCGGCCAGGGCGCCGATGAGAACCAGATGCCCGTTGATCGCCAGGTAGGTGAGAACGCCGAATATCATGAACATCTGGCCGACCACGGTGGTTTGCGCCCCGCGCTGCGGGTCGACCAGGGTTGCAAAGCCCAGGCCCATGGTCAGCGCGATGCTTTGACCGGCGAAGGTCAGGGCCTCAAAGACCAGCTGCACCACCATGCCGATGGCCACGCCGAGCAGCAGCTCCTGCACGGCCGCGAGCAATCCAGCGCCGGAGAAGATGGAAAGCTCCGCGGGGACCCGCACCGACGGCGCCATCAAGAAGGTCAATGCCACGGTCAAAATGATCTTGATCCGCGCCGGCACCGTCGTTTCGCTGAATGCCGGCGCCGCCAGCGCAAAGCCGCTGACGCGCAGCATGGGCCACCATAATCGGCTGACCCATGTCGAGATATCGGCGGCGTTGAACGTCAAGGATTGCACGCGGCCGCCCTACCCGATCACGGACGGAATACTGGTGTACAGATCGCGCGTGAAATCCGTCAGCACGCGCAGGATCCAGGGGCCGGCCACGAACAGGGCCAGCACCAGCATCAGCAGCTTCGGAATGAAGCTCAAGGTGGCCTCGTTGATTTGAGTCGCGGCCTGAAACATGCCGATGACCAGGCCCGTGACGAGCGCGATCAGCAGCAGCGGCGCGGCGATCATCGTGGTCACCAGCAACATGCGGTGCGCCAGATCCATGACGATCTCGGGCGTCATTGGTGAAAACTCGCGGCCAGGGTGCCCATCAGCAGCGTCCAGCCGTCCACCACCACGAATAGCATGATCTTGAACGGCAGCGACACCAGAACGGGAGAGAGCATCATCATGCCCATGGACATCAGCAGGGTCGCGACCACGAGATCGATGACCAGGAAGGGAATGAACACCATGAAGCCGATCTGAAACGCGGTTTTCAGCTCGCTGGTCATGAAGGTCGGGATCAGCACGCTGAGCGGCACATCGTCCGGGGTTGCGAACGGCGGCTTGCCCGAAATCTTGGAGAACAACTGCAGGTCGTTTTCCCGAGTTTGGGCCATCATGAATTTCTTGAGCGGCCGCACCGTGCGATCCAGGGCCACCTCGCCGGCCAATTGGCCGTCCAAGTACGGCTTGATGCCGTTTGCATACGACTGCTCCAGGGCCGTGCTCATGATGAAAAAAGTCATGAACAGCGCCAGGCCCGTCAATATCTGGTTCGAGGGCGTCGTCGGCATGCCGAGCGCCTGGCGCAGAATCGACAGCACGATGATGATGCGGGTGAACGCCGTCATCGACAGCAGAATCGCCGGCAGCAGCGTCAGCACCGTCATCAGGATCAGCACCTGCAGCGTGAGCGAGTAGGTCTGCGCTCCGTCCGCGGCCGTCTTGATGGCCACCGCCGGCAGTGCAATCTGCGCATCGGCGCCCAGCGGCAGCAGCGTGAAAACCGGCAGCAGCGCCGGCCACAGTCTCAGGAGGGCGCTGCGATTCATGCGGAGCCGCCCGGGCGGCGCATCAGATCCCGCAGCCGCTCGGCGAACGCCGGCGCGGGAGCGCTTCCCTCGAGCACGATGGGCGCGGCCAGCGGCGTCAGCGGCACCATGCCGGAGGCGCCGATACCGACCAGCACCTGCGATTCGCCGACGCGGATCAACACGATGCGATCTCTCGGGCCGACACTCAGCTCATCGACGACGGCGATCTCCCCCGATCCGCGGGGGCCCGCCAGCTTGAGCCGCTTCAACGCCCAGCCGAGGGCCAGGATCAGCGCGACGATGGCGATGAGGCTCAAGGTGAGCTGCGCCAGGCTGCCCACGGACAGCGGCGAGGCGGGTTGCGCCAGACCTGTCATCGGGCGTGTTCCATCCTTTCCTTGGCGCTCACCACATCCGTCAGCCTGATGCCGAATTTCTCGTTGACCACCACCACTTCGCCGCGCGCGATGCGTATGCCGTTCACCAGCACGTCGAGCGGCTCGCCGGCGAGGCGATCGAGCTCGACGACCGCGCCGGGCGCCAGCTGCAATAGATCGCGCACCGACATCCGTGCACGCCCCACCTCCAGCGCCAGGGTAACCGCGACGTCGAGGATGAGATTCAGATTCATCTCCTGTCCGCCGGCGCCGGGGACATTGGGCCCCAAGTCGCCGAATTGGGCGCGCGCAACGGCGGCAGCTTTTGGATCGGGCGTGCTCATACTGGGGCTCCTGAAAGAATCTTGAGTGCATTGCGTCCCTGCGAGACGCCGAAACGGCCGCGATACAGCGGCACGTCGCCCGCGAGCAAGGTGACCTGCTGCGGCGCCTCGATGGGGATGATGTCGCCCGGCGACAGGCGCACCAGGTCACCCAGGCTGATTTGCGCCTCGGCGAGAACCGCGCGGGTATCGACTTCGGCGCTTTGCAAAGCCGCGGCGAGCACCGGCGCCCAGGCTTCCTGCTTGCGCCGCGTGGTCTGACCGCCATCCCCGGCGAGCTGCTCGCGGACTGGCGCGAGCAGGCTTTCCGGCAGCAGCCAATCGATGCGGCCGCCGCGCGCGGCGAATTCCACGGTGAACTTCACCACCAGCATCGATTCCTGGGGAGCACCCAGCTGCACCAATCTCGGATTGGTTTCCTGCTTCACCAGCTCCAGTTCCACCGGCGTCACCGGCGCCCACGCCGCCGTCAAAGGCGCGGCGAAACTACGCAGCATCAGCGCAAGAAAGCGCTGCGCAGCCGGAGCGATGGCGGCCGACGGGTCGGCGGGGGCCCGGCCCGATCCGCCGAAGAAGCCGTCCAGAAGCGCCAGCAGCAGACCGGGTTCGACGCTGATGAAGCCGAAGCCGGGCAGCGGCTTGAGCCTCGCCACCGCGAGACTGGCCGGCACCGGCAGCGACACCTGTAGATCCGCGCTCTTCGCCGATTCCAACGAGTCGAAGTGCATGACGGCATCGCGGCCCAGCAGCGCGGACAGGGATGCTCCGGCACGCTCGGCGAAGCTCTTGCTGACCACCTCCAACAGCGGCAGCTGCATGCGGTTGATGCGCAGCGCCATGAAATCGAAGGGCCGCGCCGCATCGGCGCCGCCTTTTCCCAACAGTGCCGATACCTCTTCCTCGGTAATCGCGGGCTGCGGCGTGGCTTCTTCCATCATTGCACCACGAAACTGGTGAAGAGCACGTCGTCCACATCCGGGCCGCCTTCCTTCTTCTGCACGGCGCGAACTTCCGCCAGCGCCTCCGCACGCAGCTTTTCCTTACCCTCGCGCGACACCATCGATTCGTAGTTGCGATTGCTCATGAGCAATAGCAGGTTGTTGCGGATCAACGGGATGTTTTTCTGCACGCTGTCGATGGCCTTCTGATCGCGGGCCATGATTTCCATGCTGATCTGCAGGAAGCGCACCACGGAGCCGTCCTCGAAATTCACCACCAGCGGGGGATCGACGGCGTAATAGATCGGCGCCTTTCCGGCGCTGCTGGCCTCCTCGGAATGATGGGCCGGGGCCACGGGGACGGGGGGAGGGACGGGCTTGATCTTGCCGTCCTTGCCCAATTGCAGCTCGGGAAGCGGGTGCAGCGCGGTATTGATGAAGCCCCCGGCCACGACGGCGGCGAGGACCAGCACGAAGATGCCGATCCCGTTCAAGAGGGTGCGCAGAATGGCGGCGAACTTTTTCGGCGGCGGTGGAGGTGGCGGGGTGTCGTCTTCTGCGTCGGCCATGGCTTCTTCCTAGTGCGGTCACATGCCGCATCGAGGAACGGAGCAAGTTCTATGCCAGAATCGCCACGGGAACTTTATTCAGTATATTCAGCATCTTATAAGATGCGATGCATCGACGCCGGGATCCGTCCGGGAGGCAGGTGCCGGTTAATTGACGCTTCTCACGAATGGGGCCGCCGCGCCGGGCCGGCAAGCTGGGCCGCCGCGCTGGGCCGGCGGCCCCTGCGCGCTACCAGATATCCACTCGCTGCGCCGGCGGGAGGTACATTTTGTCGCCTTCCTTGACGCCGAAGGCGGCGTAGAAACCGTCCTGATTGAGCAGCGGCGCGGTGCCGCGCACCGCCGGCGGCGAGTGCGGATCGGTTTTGGTGCGCTGAATCGCCTCGGCCTCGCGGACCTTGCCGCGCCACACCTGCACCCAGCCCAGGTACAGCCGCTCATCGCCGGTCCAGCCGTCGATCACGGGCGGCGGCGCGCCCGCCGATGACAGATGATAGGCCTTGTAGGCGATCGCCAGCCCCGAGTTGTCGGCGATGTTCTCTCCCAGCGTCAATTCGCCGTTGACGTGATATCCGATCACCGGCTCATACGCGTCGTACTGCTTGATCAATGCCTGGGTCTTGGCCGCGAACTTGGCGTGATCCTCTGGAGCGAACCAGTCATGCAGGTTGCCGTCGGCATCGTACTGGCTGCCCTGGTCGTCGAAGCCGTGGCTGATCTCGTGACCGATGACGGCGCCGATTCCGCCGTAGTTGACCGCATCGTCGGCCTTCACATTGAAGAAAGGCGGCTGCAGTATGGCGGCCGGGAAGACGATCTCGTTCATCTCCGGGTTGTAGTAGGCATTGACGGTCTGCGGCGTCATGTCCCACTCGTTGCGATCCACCGGCTTGCCCAGCTTATTGAGGTTGCGCCGGTATTCGAACTCGTTGGCGCGCACCACATTGCCCCACAGGTCGTCGCGTGAAATCCTCAGCGTCCCATAATCGCGCCAGACGTTCGGATAGCCGATTTTCGTCACCAGCTTCGCGAGCTTCGCCTGGGCCCCCATCTTGGTCTGGGGACTCATCCAATCCAGCGTATCGATGTCTCTGCGATAAGCATCCAGCAGGTTTCGAACCAGCGCTTCCATGCGCGCCTTGTTCTCCGGCGGAAAGTATCTGGCCACATAGAGCTTGCCCAGCGCCTCGCCCATGGCGTCGTCGAGCAGGCCGACGCCTCGCTTCCATCGTGCGCGATTCTCCGGGATACCGGAGAGCACGGTGCCCCTGAATGCGAATCGCTCATCGACGAAGGGCTTCGACAGATAAGGCGCCGCGGCGGAGAGCACGTGCCATTTGAAATAAGCCTTCCAAGCGGGCAGCGGCGTCTGCGCCATCAGTCGGCCGAGGGCGCCGAAATAGCTCGGCTGGCTGATGATGACCGAATCGACCTTGCCCTCGATGTCGCCGCTGCGCAGATAGCGCCGCCAGTCATAGCCCGGCATCAGCTTCGGTAAATCGGCGATCGCGGTCTTGTTGTAGGTCTTGATGGGATCGCGGTTTTCGACCCGGGTCCACTGCACCTTCGCCAGCGCCGTTTCCAGATCCAGGATGGCGGCGGCGTGGGCCTCGGCCTCGGCGTCGCCCGCCATCCGCAACATCTTGCCGACGTGCGCCAGATACTTGGCGCGAACCTCCTTGAGCCTGGCATCGTCCTTGAGGTAGTAGTCCCTATCCGGCATTCCCAATCCGCCTTGATGGACGATGACGGCGTACTGCAGAGAATTCCTGGCGTCCTGGCCGACATCGGAATCGTAGGGCGCGCCGGCGCCGATCCGATTCAAATGGGCGATCAGGGCGGGAATTCCCCCGCTGTCCGCGAGCGCGTCGATGGCCGCGAATTCGGCCTGCAGCGGCTTCAAGCCCAGCGCGTCGAGCCGGGGCTCGTCCATGAAGCTCTGGTATAGATCGGCGAGTTTCCGTACCTCCGGATCGACCTTGCCGGCATCGGCGCCGGCGGCCTGGACGAGGCCGTCGACGATGGCGCGCAGTTGCTCCTGCGTCGCGTCATCGATGAACGTGAATGACCCGTAGGATCCCCTGTCGGCAGGGAGCTGAAAGCTATCCAGCCATTTGCCGTTCAAGTACCGGTACAGATCGTCCTGGGGGCGCACCGAACGATCCACGTACTGCATGTCGACGCCGGACTGCGGCGCCGATCGCGGGGCGTCCTGCGCCGCCGGGGTATTGCTGCTCAAACTCACGGCCAGAGTCACTCCCGCTGCATAGATTCCATATCTCGACATGATTACTCCTTTTAAAATTTCAATGACACCCGCAAACCCGGCCCCGCGTCATCCAGCACCAGTCGCGCACCGTGCAATTTCGTGACCGCAGCAACCAGCGACAGCCCCAGCCCCGAGCCGGGGACGTTGCGCGCCTCATCCAACCGCACGCGGCGACCCAGTACGATCTCGCGCTTGTCCGCCGGAATACCCGGCCCATTATCCTCGACGATCACCTCCGGTTCGCTGCCCGAACCGCGCAGCACCACCCGGATATGACCGCCGACGGGCGTGAATTTAATGGCATTGTCGAGCAAATTCGCCAGTGCCTGGGCCAGCAGCTGCCGGTTGCCCAGCACATGGGCCCCCGACGCAACGGAACTCTCCAGCTCGATGCCGCGCTCTTCGCTGACCGGCGCGTACAGTTCGACCACGCTGGCGACCAGTTCCGACAGATCGACGGGTTCCCGCGCCACCGTGCCGGTCTCGGCCAGCGCGATCCGCAACAGCGCATCCAGGGTGCTGCGCATGTGCTCGACTTCGGTGGTAACTTGCTCGAGAACGCGCCGCCCGGCCGATCCCATGCTCTGTTGTCTCATCGCTCCCTCGGCGGTGGACTGCAGGCGATTCAGGGGCGTGCGTAAGTCGTGCGCGGCGCTGTCGAGCACGGTACGCATGCCGAGCGTGAGCTGCTCGATCTTGTCGAGCATGGTGTTGATTTCGCGGGCCAGGGTGTCGATTTCGTCGTCCGCATCGCGGACCGGCAGGCGTTGCGACAGGTCGCCGCGCATGATCTGGGTGGCCACCGCCGAGATCGCGCCCGCCTGCGCCAGAATGCGCCGGCCCATCCAGAAGCCGCCGCTCAAGCCCAGCAGCAGGGTCATCACCACGGCCGCGATCAGCCCGCGCATCATGAGATTCTTGACGTCCTGCCGCTCCTGCACGTCGTGCCCAACCAGCATCTTGTAGCCGCCGGGCAGGGGAAAGCGCTGCGCGCGCATTTCGTGCACGCGGGTTTCGTCGCCGAACGGCACCGACACCTTGAACATGAACCACTTGCCCTGATCGGCGTCGATCTTCGGCCACGCGGGCACGTTGCCCGCCACGGGACGCAGCTGCGGATCGACCATCAAATACACCGCGCCGCGCACGTCCTGGTCCTGCGAACGTTGTTCTATCAATTCGATGAAATCGCTGCGCGACAGCACCTGCATCTGCTCGCGCAATCCCTGCACCTCGGCTTCGATCAGATTGTCGGTGCTGCCGTCGACTACGCGCGAAACGGCGAAATTCACTGCGCCCAGAAGCACGGCCGCGCCGCAGGCGAACACGATGGAGTAGACGATGGCTATGCGGAACGGCGAGGTATCGAGGACGCCGAGAAACCGCTGGTCGGGTGCCACAATGGCCTATTCGTCTTCGCGCAAGCTGTACCCCGCGCCACGCACCGTGTGCAGCAGGGGTTTGTCGAAATCTTTGTCGATGGCCTGCCGCAAACGGCTGATGTGCACGTCGATTACATTGGTCTGGGGATCGAAATGATAATCCCAGACGCCCTCGAGCAGCATGGTGCGCGTCACCACCTGCCCGCTGTGGCGCATCATGAACTCCAGCAGCTGGAATTCGCGCGCGGTGAGCTCGATTTTCTTGCCGTTGCGCATCACCCGCCGCGTCATCCGGTCGAGCTCCAGATCCGCCAATTTCAGCTTGGTGTTGGCTTCCGGGCCGCTGCTCTCGCCGCGCCTGGCCAGCGCATCGATGCGCGCCAGCAACTCCGACATGTGGTAAGGCTTGGTCAGGTAATCGTCGCCGCCGGCGCGCAGGCCCGTGATGCGGTCGTCGACGTCGCCGAGGGCGCTCAAGATGAGAACCGGCATCTTGCGCCCCGTGGCGCGCAGCGATTGCACCAGGGCAAGCCCATCCATCTTCGGCAGCATGCGATCGACGATGGCCAGATCGACGGCCATCGAGGACGCCAGGTGAAGCCCCTCGAGCCCGTTCCCCGCGACGTCGACGGTGTGCCCTACCTCGCGGAGCGCCTTGGCCAGGTAATCGCGCGCAAGCTCATCGTCTTCAACGATCAAGATATGCATGGCCTGCTATGTTACCTGCGGTTGGTGCCTCAGGCATAGGCATCGACCGTGCCGCTCGAGATACGCGATGCGGAGGTCGCGGCCGCGGTCACCGGCGCCACGGATGCGCTGCGAGCCGCGGGCGGCGTCCAATCGTAGGACTGCGCGCGCGAGGAGCTGTCCTGGAAAGAACGCTGGGAAACATCCACGCTGACCTGGGCGAAACCCTGAGCTCCCAGCATCTCGCGCAATTTCGGCGAGCTCGCCTCCAGGGCATCGCGGGTCACGGCGCTGTGCGCCGAAAGCCAGACCTGCGCCTGATCGCCCTGCACCGAGATCCGCACATCGATGGGTCCGAGCTGAGGCGGATTCACCTGCAGCTTGGCGCCGCTCAGGTTGTTGTCCACCATATAGGACACACGATCCGCGACGCCCTGGGAGAACTCCGGTGTATCCACCGCCGCGGAGACTTTCATAGTGGGCGTGGGAGTCGCGTCGGTCGCAGCGGTTGTGGCCGTCGTATTGATGCCCAATGAAACAATGCCCGCGGTGCCGCTGCCCGAGGCATCGGGAACAGGGGCATCGCCGGCCCCGCCGCTCGAATGCTTGTCCGCCGCGCCGACATTGGCGATGGCCAAGGCTGCTTGCGCGCTTGCGGCGGCTGCCGGAGTGGAAACCGGGAGGGCAACCAGCGACACGGGCGCGGGGGTCGGGCCGGTCTGTTGGGCCACGCTGCCGGTGGCCGGCAGCTCCCCGTCATCGTCGGACGATGAGGAGGAATCCGTGCCGCGGGGAAAGCTCGGTGCGACGCTGATGACCTGGGCCGCCGCGGTCGCGGCGGCGGGGACCTGCAGCGTCGCGTTGGTGTCGGTGGATTGAACGGCATTCGTTGCTTGCGTGCCGCCGCCGGCGGTATTCGGGGCGGATGTCGCCGCATTGATTGCCGCTCTGTTCGCCGCTGCGCCGGCCAGGACCGCGCCCGGGACGCCGCTGGCCGCTCCGGCGGTTCTCGCCAGCTGCAGGCCCCTGGCCGCGTCGCCGGTTTCGGCCGCACCGGAGTCCCGAAGTGCGCTGGCGAGGGCCGGCGTGACGGCAGCGTTGGGCACGGTGGAGCCTGTGGGCGCACTGGTCGTAGTAGACAGGGTGGACGCCGCAGAGGCCGTGGATCCAGTGGACCCGGCAGACAGCGCGGACGCCGCGGAGGCGGTGGATCCAGTGGACCCGACAGACAGCGTGGACGCCGCGGAGGCGGTGGATCCAGTGGACCCGGCAGAGAGCGTGGACGCCGCGGAGGCGGTGGATCCAGTGGACCCGGCAGACGGGGAGGACGTCGCGGAGGCTGCAGAGGCAGTGGCCAGGGCGGAAGCCGCAGACAGGGCGGACGCAGTCGCCGCGGACGCAGCGGCCAGCGCGGATGCGGTCGTGCTGGGCACCGCGGATGCCGCGGACCCGGCAGACGGGGAGGACGTCACGGTTGCGGTGGACGCAGCCGTGGCGGCCCCTTGAACCTCGGACGCCAGCGCGTCGGTCATAGCGGCAGTGTCGCCACTCTGAGCATCGGTGGTCTCCGAATCGGCCAGCGGCGATATAGGCGCCTGGACAGGGCCCGCACTCGCCGCCGTCCTGCCGCCGGACCCGCTCGCCGGACCGATCGGAGCACTCGAAATCTCCGCTGGGCCCGACGCCGTGCCATTCTTCGCCGTATCGCTGGCGGTGCCGCCGGTGGTGGTTGCGGCCGATGCTGATGCCGCTGCCGCGGCAGCGGCCGGGGTTGATATGGGGGGCGGCGAGGGATTGCCGGACGCCGGCAATGATGCGCCGGCCGGCCCGCCGCCGTGGGCCTTGCTCGGGGCCGGCTTCGGAGCCGGTTTGGGAGCCGCATCGTTCAGAGCCGCCGCAAAGGCCTGGCCGCCGGCGCCGGGGCCAGTGGAATAGGGCGTGTTTGGGCCGTTCGGCTGTGCCGCGGCGGTGGATTTCGGGGCTTGCGAAACAGTCAGTAGTGGGTTCATACCGACGGAGGTAGCAAGCGACGTGCCAAGCGCGACGGCCAGTGGCCAGTCTGAGAACCCGGATAGGCTCCCCGTTAAACGGCTCGATTGAACCTCAATACCAGGGTTGCACAGCCGAGCAAACCCGCGCCCTCGATCCAGGCCAGCCAGCGGTTCATGCTGCCCGACACGCCGAACTTGGCCGAGGCATGCAGTGCGCGGTGGGCGAGCCAGCCGTAGCCCAGCAGGATGCAAAATTCCGGCAACATCGATGTGGCGGCCAGGATCGACATCTGCGGCACCACCGGCCGCGCCGGATCGATGAACTGCGGCAACAGCGCCAGAAAGAACAACAGCGCCTTGGGGTTCGCCAGCTGCAGGGTGAGCGCTCCCAGATAGACACGGCGCCGATCGCCCTGATCTTCGGCCGCAGCTTCGCCCAAAACCACCGCGTGACTCGAGCCCGCCGAGCGCAGCGCCTTGATCCCAAGATAGATCAGGTATACCGCGCCCACCCATTTGGCCACGGTGAAGAAGCGCGCGCTGGCGGCGATGATGGCGCCGAGGCTGGTTGCCGACAGCGTGAAATAAATCGCGTTCGCGCTGATGATGCCCGCGGCCGCCGGCAGCGAGCGTCTCAGGGCGCCGCGCACACCCTGAGATACCACATAGAACACCGCAGGACCCGGGGACAGCGACAGTGCCGTTTCCATCACCAAGAACAACAGCCAGGTTTTGAAAGTCATGTGTACCTTCCGAATGTCCCCTTCATGAATGAGTTGGGCCAGCTTACCAGTGCCGCGGGCCGCTACCAAAGCGCACGGCCGCTATATAATGGGGGATGAACACCCGAAAGCCGGTCACCTTGCACCGCCTTCGCGAGATGCACGCCGCCGGCGAGAAGATCGCGATGCTGACCTGCTACGACGCCGCATTTGCGCGCGTTCTGGACGTTGCCGGTGTCGACGCCCTTCTGGTGGGCGATTCGCTCGGCATGGTGCTGCAGGGCCGTCCGAGCACGCTCCCCGTGTCCATGGAGGCCATGGCCTATCACACCGGATGCGTAGCACGCGGCAATCGAACGGCCTGGATCGTCGCCGACCTGCCCTTCGGCAGCTATCAGGAATCCGCCGAGCTTGCGATGCGCCACGCCGCCCTGCTCATGCAGCAGGGTGCGCATATGGTAAAACTCGAGGGCGGCGGCTGGACCGCGCCCATCGTGCGATTTCTCGTGGACCGCAGCGTCCCGGTCTGCGCCCACCTGGGCTTCACCCCCCAATCGGTGCATGCGCTCGGCGGCTATCGGGTGCAGGGCCGAGATGAGGCGGCGGCCCGCCTCCTGCGCCGCAACGCCGAGGAACTCGCCGCGGCGGGAGCGCAGATGCTGGTGCTGGAAATGGTGCCGGCCGCCGTTGCGCGCGATCTGACGAATGCGCTCTCGATTCCGGTCATCGGCATCGGTGCCGGCGTCGGCTGCAGCGGTCAGGTTTTGGTTCTGCACGACATGCTGGGGTTGACCGGCACTGAGCCTCTGCGGTTCGTGCGCAATTTTCTGGACGGCAGTGCCGGCATCGAGCTCGCCGTGCGCAAGTACGTGGCCGACGTGAAAGGCGGTCGATTCCCGGACGATGCGATTCACGGCTTCTGAGCGCGAATCAGCGTGCAAATAATCGGAACAGTGGCTGAATTGCGGCAGGCGTTGGGAACCGTGCGCAATGCCGTGCTGGTGCCCACCATGGGCAACCTGCACGCGGGTCATCTGTCGCTGGTGAGAATCGCCGGAGAGCGCGGCGATCCGGTGGTCACCAGCATATTCGTCAATCCGCTGCAATTCGCGCCTCACGAGGATTTCGCCGCCTATCCGCGCACCTTCGAACGCGATTGCGAACTGCTGGCCGGAATGGGCTGCGACATCGTGTTCGCACCGGCCGAGCGGGAGGTCTACCCGGAGGCTCAAGGCTACACGGTTCATCCGCCGCCGGAGCTCGCCGACATTCTCGAGGGACGATTTCGGCCGGGATTCTTCACCGGGGTCTGCACGGTGGTGCTGAAGCTGTTCAACATGGTACAGCCCGCGGCAGCGGTGTTCGGCAAGAAGGATTATCAGCAACTCCTGGTGGTGCGGAACATGGCGCGGCAAATGGCGCTGCCGATCGAGATCGTAGCCGTGGACACCGTGAGGGACGCGAGCGGGCTCGCGTTATCGTCCCGCAACGGCTACCTCGGTGAATCGCAGCGCGCCGAGGCGGCGCAACTGCACGCGGCATTGAGCAAGCTGGTGGCTGCGGCGAGGTCCGGGCGCACCGACTGGGCGCGGCTGGAAGTGGATGCGATGGAGTCCTTGGCCGAGCGAGGCTGGCAGCCTGACTATGTGGCGATCCGGAGGCGCAGCGACCTGCGCGAGCCGTCGCCGGGCGAGCCCCTGGTCGCGCTGGCCGCCGCCAGGCTGGGCGCCACGCGGCTCATCGACAACGTGGAGTTCTGAGCCCGGACTATTCATGAACGGCGGAAAATCGCAAAGAGGCCTGGGTGGGTCAGGCTAAGGCTTCACGATGCTCACCGTCTCGGACTCGGGGTCGAAGACGATCCGGGCGTCGCCCCGCTCGAGCTGCCCGATGACGTGCGCCACCTTGTCCTGCAGTGAAAACTCCTTCTCCCCGTAGTCCGTGCCCTCGCGGAGCACGTAGGACTCGACCACGGCGCGCAACAAATCCGGCGCCAGCTCGGCGCAGGGAACCACCACCGGTTCGCGGGACGGGGATTCGTCGCGTTCGCGTTCCATAGCCTCTCAGTCTATGCGAGCGGAACACGCGCGGCAGACGGTGTTGGCGTCGGTCGGCGAATCAGGAACTCCCGGCCTCGCCCCGCACGGCGAGCGCTATGCGCAGCGCCGTATCGTCGCCCTCGTGCTGCTCGCGCCGATCCGCGGCATGCCGCTCCTCCTTGCGAAAGCGCTCCACCGCCCGGTTCAAGCTTTCGGCTTCGACGCGCTTTTCGCTCCATAGAGTGCGCCTTCTCTCGTACTCGACACGCGCCGTTTCCAGCGACTTCAAATGTTGGCGCATCGCCTCGCCCAGGCGATCCAGGAAGGTGCGGTAGTTCTGCAATTTGACCGCATCGATCGGGCCCGGAGATTGGGTCGACGTACGCACATACTCGTCGCGATAGGTTTTGAGCTGATCGAGCTGGCGCTCGAGGTCGGCCACCCGGCGGCCCGCCTCGCTCATCGCGCGGCTCAAATCATTGGCCGAGGTCGAGACGATTTCTTGAATCGGTTCGAATCGCTTCGATTTCATCATGGGCTACCCTGTCCTGTGCATGAATAGCTCCGGCCCGGCACTATCGGCCGGTTGCCGGGGCTTGCGCCGAGAATTGCGTCACAAGTTGCCTCAGATCCGCGTAACTGCGCTCGATTCCCACCGGTTCGTACATGTCCTGGCGCAGGAAGTCGATCATCTTCGGCCATTGCTCCACCGCCAGATCCACCCGCGCATCGGCACCGCGCCGATAGGCACCCACGGCTATGAGGTCCCGATTTTGCTGATAGGTCGAGTACACCTGCTTGAAGCGGTTCGCCAGGTCGAGCTGCTCGCGCGTGGCGATCTGGTGCATTGCGCGGCTGATGGAGGCCTCCACATCGATGGCCGGATACAGCCCGGTCTCCGCCAGCCGCCGCGACAGCACGATGTGTCCGTCCAAAATGGCTCGCGCGGCATCGGCGATCGGATCGTTCTGATCGTCCCCTTCCACCAGCACGGTGTAAAACGCCGTGATCGATCCGACGCCGCGATCGCTGTTGCCGGCGCGCTCCACCAGCTGGGGCAACCGCGCGAATACCGAGGGCGGATAGCCCTTGGTCGCCGGCGGCTCGCCGATGGCGAGCGCGATTTCACGTTGCGCCTGGGCCACCCGGGTCAATGAATCGAGCAGCAGCAGAACTTTCAGGCCTCGATCGCGAAAATACTCGGCGATGGCCGTGGCCAGCCATGCGCCGTGCAAGCGCATGAGAGGCGGGTTGTCGGCCGGCGTGGCGACGACCACGGCGCGCCGCATCCCATCCGGCCCCAGGGTGTTGCTCACGAAATCCTGCACCTCGCGGCCCCGCTCGCCGATCAATCCGACCACGGTGACATCGGCCTTGGTATAGCGAGTCATCATGCCGAGCAGCACCGACTTGCCCACACCGGATCCGGCGAACAATCCGATACGCTGTCCGCCGCCGACGGTGAGCAGCGCGTTGATGGACCTCACGCCCACATCGAGGGGATCGCGAATCGCGCGGCGCATCAGGGGGTTCAATGGCTCACCCGTCAGCGACACGCGATCCGTGCAGCGCAGGTCGCCGAAGCCGTCGAGCGGCCGGCCGGCGCCGTCCAGCACCCGCCCCAGCAACTCATCCCCCACTGCCGCCGACGAGACGCTGTGGATGGGAATGACCCGCGCGCCGGGCATCACTCCGCGGATATCGCCGGTGGGCATCAGGAATAACTTGTCGCCCGAGAAGCCGACCACTTCGGCTTCGATCTGCTTGCCTTCCGCCGTGTCCACCAGGCATCGGCCGCCCACGGCGACCTCGCAGCCCACGGCTTCGAGCGTCATGCCGACCATCCGGCTCAGCGTGCCCTCGACGACGATTTCCGATGCATTGGCCATGCGCTGGCGGGCTTGGACCAAAGCCTTGGCCCATTGCTTCGGTCTCGGCCGGGTTGCGGCGGCGGCACTCATGAGCCGGTTCCGCCGCGAGACCCGGCGGTCTGCCGCTCAGTACCCAGCAGTTCGCTCAATATCGCCCCGACCCGGCTCTCGAGGCGCGCATCGATGCGCGAGGTCGCGGAGGTGATCTGACACCCGCCGCGGGCCATCACCGGATCTTCGACGATGGCCCAGGCACGCTCGCTCTCGGTGGGCGCCAGGTGCTCGCGGACCACGGCGGCGTCCTCCGGATGCAAGTGCACGCGCACCTCGCGGGCGGCCACGGGCAACGCCGCGATGGCTTCGCGAATGATGCCGATGATTTGCGTGGGATCGGTTTTGAGCTCGCGGCGAACGATATGCCGCGCCAAGGCCATGGCCAGGGTCAGCAGCTCGCGCTCCACCTCCGCATCCAGCACTTCGAACGGCTTGGCCAGGTCGTAGAACATTCCGGACAATCGCTCCACCTGAGCGCGAACCTCGGCGCGCCCGGCCTCGCGTCCTTCCGCAAGACCTTGCTCGAAGGCCTCCCTGTGCGCCTCGGCTTGCAAGTCGGCGAGTCCGCCGACGGTGGGCATCTTGCGCGCCGGGGGATTGCGTGCCGGAACGGGGCTCCCCATGTCGGGCGCCTGCCACAGCTTGGCGCCGGCTGCGAATGATTTGCTGTCCGTATCAGACAAAATCGCCGCCTCCCTTGCCGCCGAGGGTGATGGTGCCTTCTTCGGCCAGGCGCTGCGCAATCACGACGATTTCCTTCTGCGCCGCCTCGACATCCGTGAGCTTCACGGGACCGCGCGCTTCCATGTCGTCCTTGAGGATTTCCGCCGCCCGCTTGGACATGTTCTTCAATATCTTCTCCTGCACTTCCGGTTCGGCGCCGCGCAAGGCCAGTGCCAGAGTATCGGAGCCCACTTCGCGCAACAGAGCCTGAATGCCGCGATCGTCGATATCCAGCAAGTTGTCGAATACGAACAGCAGGTCCTTGATCCGGCCGTGCATGTCGCCGTCGGCTTTTTGAATTTTGCCCAGCTCCTCGCTGCTCTTGTCGCGCTCCATGGCATTCAAGATGTTGGCCACCGTGCGCGCGCCGCCGATGCGCCGCAGCGGCGCGGCCGGCGCGGCACTGGCCTGCTTCTCCACCAATTGGTCGAGCTCCGTCAGCGCGGACTGCGGCACCTCGTTCAAGGTGGCGATGCGCATCAGGACTTCGGTTCGCATGTCCTCGGACAGCAACGGCAGGATGGAGGCCGACTGTTCGGGCTCGAGGTGCGACAATACGATGGCGGCGATCTGCGGATGTTCGCCGCTGATGATCTGCGCGACCGCCTTCGATTCCATCCACTTCAGCGCCTCGATGCCCTGACCGGTCTGGCCCGCGGTCACCCGATCGAGCAACATTTCCGTCTTCTGCTTGCCCACGGCCTGGGTCAGCACCCGCCGCACGTAGTCTTGGGATGCGTTCGCGATATTCGCCTTGGCGTCGGCGACTCCGATGAATTTGTCCAGCACGGAGGTCATCTGCTCGCGCGACACTTCCTTGAGCTCTGCCATCGCGATGCCCAATTTCTGGACTTCGCGAGCATCGAGCTGCTTGAGCACATTGGCGGCATCCTGCTCACCCAGGCTCATCAGCAGGATGGCGGCGCGCTGGGTTCCGGCGAGATCGTCGGGCTTATCAGCCATCCGCGGCGACCCAGTCCTTCACGACCTGTGCGGCACGCCTCGGGTCCTGCCCGACCAGGGTTCGCGCCGCCGCGATCTGCTGTTCAAAGCTGGGGGCGAGCCTGATTGCCTTGCCGCCCTGCCCCGAAATATTCACACGGTCGCCTTCGAGATCGCCGCCATCGCCGGCGGCCGGGCCCCGCAAGGTGGATTTGGTCAAGGATTTCATCAGGGGCCGCAAAACCAGGAAGGCCACCACCAGCACCAGTGCGGCTCCCACGATCTGCTTGGCGAGCTGCGTGATCCAGGGCGTTTCCCACATGGGCGGGCTGTCCACGGGCGCGATCGGCGCGCTGCTCTTGAAGGTCTGATTGAGCACGTTCAACTGGTCGCCGCGGTCCTCCTTCAGCCCGATGGATTCGCGCACCAGTTGCGTGAAGCGCTTGATGTCGCTCTCGGTCATGGGGGCCGTCGTGACCTTGCCGTCGGCGTCCACTTTCTGCCAATCATCGAGCACCACGCCCACGTTGAGCCGCTTCAAAACGCCCACGGGCTGCTTCACATAGGAGAGCGTGCGGTCGACCTCGAAATTGCGCGTGCTGCGCTGCATGCTCGAGCTGGGGCCGCTGGCGGTGGTGGTGGATTGCGCCGCGCCGGGGTTTGCCGGGGTGGGAGTCGCACCGGCGATCGCGGGTGCCCCCGAGGTGCCCGGCGGTTGATTGCTCAAAGCCCCCGGAATGCCTTCCACGGCATCGCCGCCCTTGCGTTCCTCGGTGCTGGTCTGCTCGCTGCGGACCGCCGACTTCTGCGGATCATAGTTCTCGCGCGTCTCCTCGGTGACCGTGAAGTCCATGTCGGCCGTGACCGTCGCTCGCACCCGCCCGGCTCCGACTATGGGTTCGAGCATCTCGATGATGCGCCGCTGATAGCTTTCCTCGAGCTTGCGTGTGTACTCGAATTGACGAGTGCTGGCGGCCGCCTCCGCGCTTTCGTCGGGAGAATTGAGCAATGTTCCCGCCTGATCCACCAGCGTCACGTCGCTCGCCGACAATTCCGGCACGCTCGAGGCGACCAAGTGCACGATGGCGGCGACCTGGCCAGGCTCGAGGCGCCTGCCGGGATACAGCTGCAGCATGACGGACGCGGTAGCCTTGCGCGCATCGCGCAGGAAAACCGTGGGCTTGGGCAGGGCCAGATGGACGCGTGCGCTCTGCACGCCCTGCACCTTGACGATGGTGCGCGCCAATTCCGTCTCGAGCACCGATTGATAGCGCGCGCTCTCCATCATGGAGCTGGAGCCGAGCGCGGATTCCTTCTGAATCATTTCGATGCCCATGGAGTCGCTTTGCGGCAAGCCCTGGCTCGCCAGGCGAATTCGCGCCTCCTGCACCTTGGATTCCGGGACCGACACCGCACCCGACGGATTGAGCTTGAATTCGATTCCGGCCGCGGTCAGGGCGTCCATGACCTGGCCGCTCTCGCGCTCCGAGAGCTGGCCGTACAGCACCGTGTAATTTTGCCCCTGCGACCACAGCACCAGCCAAATGGCCGCGGCTATGGCCGCGGCGACGCCCACCAGCAGCCCGACCTGCTTGAGGCCGGGTATGTCGGCGATGCCGCGTGCGGTAGTGGGTACGATGTCAGCCATGGATTAAGCCTCTCGGTGGGTCAGACCGGCATGTTCATCACTTGAGTGTAGGCGTCGACGAGCTTGTTCCGGACTTCGGTCATGGCGCGAAATGCCAAGCCGGCCTTTTGGACTTCCAGCATCACCCTCGTCAGGTCCACGCCCTTATCGCCGGCTTCATAGGCGCTCGCCAGCGCGGTCGCCTGGTTTTGCATGGCGGCGATGTGATCGACCGACTCCTTCATCAAGCTCGCGAAATCCGCGGGCTGCGCGGCCGCCGTGGGCGCTTCGGCGGCGCCCGAGGCGCGCGCCTGCAGCGCGCGCATTTCAGACAGGACTTGTTGAATCTGCATGCTGCTCATGGCCTACACCGTTGCGAATTGTTGTTCGTGCAGGCCGGGCACGGTGACGCCGGCGGCCTTGAGTTGTTGCAGCTTGTGGCGCAGGGTACGCGGGCTGATTCCCAAGCGCTCGGCGGTCAATTTACGGCTGCCTCCCGTCACGCGCAGCGTCGCCAGGATCAGCTCGCGCTCGCGCTCTTTGAGGCCATGATCCAGGCCGATGTCCTCCGCGCGAATCGGCGCCGCCGCCTGCGCATCCGCCACGACCGGCGGGGTACCTGCGAGCGGCGCGGCACCGGCCGACATGGCCGCCGCGGCCACGCCCGTATCCAGATCCGCCGCATGGATGATGCCGCCCGAGGCGAGCCACGCCGCCCGCTGCACGATATTGGTCAACTCGCGCGCATTGCCCGGCCAGTCATATTGCAACAGCTTGCGTTCGGCCTCGGCGGACAGGCTCAATGCCGCCTGTCCCCCTCGGGCGCAGGCCTGAATCGCACGCCGCGCCAGCGGCAGGATGTCGCCGCGCCGTTCCCGCAAGGCCGGCAGCCGCAGCGACATCACATTGAGCCGGTAGTAAAGATCGGCGCGAAAGCGCGCGGCGCGCACCTCCTCCGGCAATGCGCGATTGGAGGTCGCGATCAATCGCACGTCCAGGCTGATGGTGCGGTTGCTGCCCAGGCGCTCGACCTCGCGCTCCTGTAGAACGCGCAGGATTTTCGCCTGCAGCCCCAGGTCCATTTCGGAGATCTCGTCCAGCAACAGGGTGCCGCCCTGCGCCTGCTCGAATTTGCCGGCGTGCGCCGCGAGTGCGCCCGTGAAAGCCCCCTTCTCATAGCCGAACAGGGTGGCCTCGAGCATGTTCTCCGGGATCGCCGCGCAATTGATGGCGACGAAGGGTGCGGCGGAGCGTGCCGAATTATCGCGTATGAAGCGCGCATAGACCTCCTTTCCCGTACCGCTCTCGCCGGTGATCAGCACCGTGGCGTCGTTTTCCGCGATCTTGCGCGCCAGCGACACCAGCCGCTTGGATTCGGGATCGACGGCGATGAGCTCGTTCGGCACGACTCGCAACGCCAGCTGGCGCCGTGCCATTTCGATCAGCGCCTGCGCGTCGAACGGCTTGAGGATGTAATCCGTCGCCCCCTCGCGCATCGCCGCCACCGCCTGAGCGACGGTGCCGTAGGCGGTCATCAACACCACCGGCAGATCCGGCCGCCGTGCCTTGATCGACGACAGCAGCTGGTAGCCATTGGGACCTGGCATCTGCACGTCCGAGATCACCAAGGCGATCTCCTCGCTCTCCAGCAGCTGCAAAGCCCCGGGCGCATCGACGGCCGAGAGCGCCGGCAGGCCGGCCGCCCGCAGCGTGTCCACTAATGCCTCGCGCAGCGCGGCATCGTCCTCGACGACCAGAACCGATTCATTCAGCTTGCTCATGCTCTTTCCTCTGCCGGTAAATCGATGATGAAGGTGGCGCCCGCGGGGGCGCCGTCGGCGCTTCCGGCGCTCTCAGCCAGGGACACGCTGCCTTGATGGGCCTCGACCACGGACTTGACGATTGCCAGTCCGATGCCGTTGCCGCGCGCCCGCGTGGTGAAGAACGGCTCGAAAATCCGCTGGCGGATGTGCGCCGGCACGCCGGGACCGTTGTCGCTCACCACGATTTGCGCCCGCCCCCCCTCGGCGCGGCGCGCCAGCAGCTCCAAATCCAGGTCGGCGGTCGCCGCCTGCAGTGCATTCGTGGCCAGGTTCAGAACCGCGGACACCAGCGACGGCGCATTGGCGCGCACCGTCAAATCCGGCGCCTGAGTGCGTATGGTCAAGCGAACTCCGCGGCGCAGCGCCGGCCGCAGCCACTGCGCCACCTGCTCCAGCAGCGCGCTGACGCTCACCACTTCGCGCGCCGCGCCGCCATGCGCGAACGCCAGCATGTCGTTCACCAATTTGTCGAGTTGCTTGAGGCTGCCCGCCGTTTTTTCGGCGCAGCGCGCCAGATCCTCCGGGTTGCGCCCGGGCAGCGCCATTTGCGAGGCGTACAGCAACGCGGTGGCCAGCGGTGTGCGGATCTGGTGAGCAAGGCCGGCCGCCAATTCTCCCAAGGTGAGGAGGCGCTGCTGGCGCGTCAATAGAACTTGCATCAAGTGCGATTCGGTCACATCCGTCAGCAGCACCACTTCGCCGCTCTGCAGCTGGCGCCGCGAGATATTGACGAATCTTCCGCTTCGAAGCTCGGTGTGCTCGCCGAGGAGGCCCGCGCCCGCACCGGTCGCGGCACGGGCCAGCACCGCGGCGAAGGATTGCGCGAGCAGCGGCTCGCCCAGCAATTCTCGCGCAACCGGATTGCATTCCAGAATCTCGCCGCGGGAATCGAGCACCAGCACGCCGCCCGGCAGACCCTTGATCAGCGCCGACAGGCGGGCGGCCAGGTGCTCCTTGCCCGCCTGCGCCTCGCCCAACTCGCCGCGCAGCTGCGCGACCTGGGCGCGCAGGGAGTCGAAGGCGCTGGAAAGCTGCTCGGACACCGAACCGAAGGCAAGGAACGCCGCCTGCAGTTCAGAGCGACGGTTTTCGATCAGATCGAGATTCGTGGCTGCCATGCCGGAGAAGGAAAGCAACTTCCGTGCCTTGGCGGCATTTGCCGTTGCTATCAACCAGTTACGTCGAAGTCGGCGCGCGCGAGGATGCCGGTGTCAATAATTTGTCAGGCGCTGAGACGGTACTTGCGCAGTTTCTCGACGAGTGTGGTGCGCCGCATGCGCAACAGCCGCGCCGCCTCGGCCACGGTGCCGTCGGCCTCTTCCAGCGCCCGGCGGATGAGCCCGATTTCAATCGCCGACAGGTGATCCTTCAAATCGATGCCGCCGCGCGGCAGCTCGAAGCCCTTCATCTCTTCGGATGCGGCAAGCTGCACTTCCCCAGCCAGCATATCGTCCTCGGCCAGCGTGTCGTCCTCGGCTTCCTCGGTATCGACCTCTGCATCCGCCTTCGTTGACCCGGTCTCGAGCAGCGCATCGACCATCTTGGAAGTCGCGATCGGCTCGATCGGCGCGATCCGCACGCCGCCGTTGAAGCAGCCGATCGACTCCGTGATTCGATAGCGCTCGGGCAAATCGGCGGCGGTAATGGTCTGTTCCGGAAACAGGATGGCCAGGCGCTCGAGCAGATTGCCGAGTTCCCGTACATTGCCCGGCCACGGATTGCGCGCAAGGCAGTTCATCGCCTCCTTGTCCAGGCGAATGTGCCGTCCCGCCATTTTCCCCTGGCGTTGCACCAGGTGCTCGATCAATACCGGCAGGTCTTCGAGCCGCTCGCGCAGGGGCGGCATCTGCACCGGGAACACGTTCAGGCGGTAGAACAAATCCTCGCGAAAACGCCCGGCGATGATGGCGGCTTCCAAATCGCGATGCGTCGCGGCGATGATACGCACATTGCATCGAACGGTGCGATTGCTGCCCACTCGCTCGAAGCTCCGCTCCTGCAGTATGCGCAGTAACTTGACCTGCATTTGCAGCGACATGTCGCCGATCTCATCCAGAAACAGCGTGCCGCCTTCGGCAAACTCGAATCGACCCACCCGGGCGGACAGTGCACCGGTGAAGGCGCCCTTTTCGTGGCCGAACAACTCGCTTTCCAGCAGGTCCGCCGGAATCGCGCCGCAATTCACCGGCACGAAGGGATGTCCCGAGCGGCCCGACAACTCGTGAATGTGGCGCGCCACCATTTCCTTGCCGGTGCCGGACTCGCCGAGAATCAGTACATTGGTGTCGAAGGGAGCGACCTGCTCGATGAGCCGATGGACATCGCGCATGGAACGCGATGTGCCGCTGGGGCGAAAGCGATGGATTCCCGGTTGCGTCGGGTGCCCGTTGCGCACATTCTGCGCCTGGTGCAAGACCGCCGACAGGCGGCGTTGCTTGACCGGTACTTCCATATGAAACCACGCCAGGTCGCCGCTGGTCTCGGCGATTTTCGGCAACCCATCGTTACTGAGACAAATGACCGGCAGCGGCTGAGGCATGGCTCGAAGCTGCGCCACGAGTTGCTGACCTATACTGCTAACGGTGTCCTTGCCGACGATGACCGCGAAACAA
>Ga0326727_10007406_pt1 | contig 29054 bp, 31 predicted proteins | sample MB2enrmetagenome_FD_207643 | JGI IMG/M metagenome (GOLD analysis project Ga0326727, IMG submission 207643) | Lab enriched peat soil microbial communities from McLean, Ithaca, NY, United States - MB29MY | ecosystem: Environmental > Terrestrial > Soil > Wetlands > Peat | place: USA: New York... | reverse complement strand
ATCGCTTACTAACCACGGACTCCTAAGTCCGAGAAGCTTCTGATAGAGTTCTTTATCCTGCATATCTCAGGATTTTGACAGAATCCTTGCTTTTTTTCAGCCCACCCACACAAAAGTCCGAAGCCCCGTAGTTGCTTGCCCGGAGAAAGAACTCTCGGGCGCGCAGCCTGTCCCCGGCGGACAGGCTTGCGTCTCCCTTCGCGGCCAGGCGCTCGCCAAGAGCCATCCAGGCTTTGCCATAGCCCCGAGCATCTCCGTTATTCACGGACTCGGCGACGGAGAGGCATTCTCCGATCGCGGCTCCTCCTGCGTAGCTGGCCATGAGAGCTCGATACATCGTAAAGTTCATTTCCTGGTCCCTGAAAAAGAAGCGCCTCGTCGTGCCCCGTCCTTCATTCTTTGCCATGTTCGTTCTCCTGCTTGACGACTACACTTGTATTATATAAATCATTTGTTGCAATCAAGACGTTTGTCGGTTATTCTTGAAAACACATCATCAAACTGTCGCATAGACGACAATACGGGAGGAATTGTTGGGTATAGACCGGAGACAGGCGCGCACTAGGAAGGCAATCCTCAGCGCGCTGGAGGCAATGTCACGAAGCGGCTCGCTCGACGACCTGACCATATCCAGCTTGGCCGAGGCGGCGGATATCAACCGCGTAACCTTCTATGCTCACTTCAAGAGCATCGCAGAGGTAGTCGACGCCGCGGTGACGTCCATTCTCGCGGAGGCGGCGGACTCGATGATGGAGCCTGTGGCTGACCCCGCCCTCAGGGAACAGGGGCTGGCCAATATCGGAAGCTTCGTTTTGACCCTGAGCGCCCACATGGCCACCATCAAGTGGGTAGGGGCCAGCCGCTATTCGGGACGCTTTGGCCAGCTGCTCAAGGATTCCCTGGCCGCGATCGTCAACGAGCGCATCTCAAAGCTGGACTACCATTGCCCGGAGCGCAGGTATTCCCTTTACATCGATTACCTGGCCTCGGGCCTGACAGGGCTCGTCCTGCGCCTGATCCATGAGGGGCTGGACGCAAAGCTGACCGAAGAGGTCAAGCGGCTGATTGTCGACCTCTTCACGATGTCGGCCTATGAAATCTTGGGTCTACGCTAAACCGGACCCAAGACATCAGTGCACCCTTTTATGCCGACACTCCCACCCTCAGCGTGACTTCCCCTTTCAGAATCTGATAGGGTGTCTCCTTCCCCATAAGTCAAAAAAACCGAGAGTCAGAAAAGCGAGCGAAATTCAGTCAGAACTATGTACGACGTGACAGTATAGGAGAAGGCCCTCATAGACGTACCCATCCGAAACGAGAAGCGTTGCTATTTTTGATGGCGCTACTACTACGGCAAGATAATGGCCGAATATGAGCCGGGGAAGGACATAGAGTGATTACTATTATTCGAGGTATGCCCGGTTCTGGGGAATCGACGTTTGCCCGTAGGATTGCCCCAGAGGCTTTGATCGCCGAATACGCTTGCAAATAATAATTGCCCGAAATACTATTTATCCGAGCTGGCATACCTTCTTCTCGTCGCGTGTGTTTCCCCTAGTTCCCTAGCCTGTCGCGGGCGGGCGCCCCTAGCCAGGGCGCCTTTTTATTTCCCCTGTGGAACTAAACTCTTGTCTAAACGTTTAGCGGTTGACATAAACTGGGCTACAGGTGTACAAAAATAACGTGCTCGCATGGACGTGCGGGGACTAGGGCGCTGCATGATTTACTTGGGACTAAAACGCGAACACAGGGAGTGGTATGCGTCTATCAATAACGAGTGGACCAAGGCAAAAGACCTAGGCTCGGCGTTGGCTCAGTTTCAGCTTTTCATCGACAAAAATAAAGCCGAGAAGGCCGAGGCTCAGGCTAGTATCCCCGTCGTCATTTTGCCTCAGCTTCGCAATCGCGACACACCGCGCAAGTTTCGTCGGATTCCGGGGAATGAACACTACATCGATATATGGTGAATATGCCAATAGGACAACTGATTATTTGAAGAGTCCGACAGGCATTAGCGAGTGGAAAACGCGACATTTAGGTATGGGATGGTCATGGCAACAATTCGTTATGTTTTGCATAGGAACTATCTGTCGGGTATCTCGCTATGAGGACATTAGCGAAATATTGTCGCTCATTCAAAAAACGAATAAGTATGCGGCATAAGGAAAGGGAATCGAAATGCTAAACTGGCTGGTTCTTTCATGGGCCCTTTCGGCTGGCATGGTCCCCGAATATGGGGTTGGGGTTACTAAGGGCATAAATGAAGTTTCGTATGCTGCTCCTGATAATTCCTTTTTTACGGATCTTAGCTTAAAGGCAACACTGTGGAAGTATGTCGAGCTAGCGGCTGGCGTAAAAACATATGAATATCCCGATACCGCAGTGCAGTTCACCTTTGATCCATACGAGGCCGTCTATATTGCGAAAGCGGCACTTGTGTTTGATAATTTTGAGGTTGGGCTACGTCATGAATGCGACCATGGGATAGAATCTGGAACGGAAATACGGCCATGGGTAGCCGAGTATAAAACCGAAATATATGTCACAATTAAGGGCTCCACTTCTTTCTAGGGGGACTTATGTCGATTGAGCTGTTTAGTGCGGTCGACCAAGAATCTGCGATCAGAACGAGAAAGGCGAGGGGATATCGAGGCTGGTCCATGCGGCCGTGTTATGACGTGTATCGGGATGGAATGCTCTGCGAAGCATATCCCGCTTCCTATCACCGATGACGAATGGGCCTGCCCGGTCTGTGGGAGGGGAGTGACCATTTCTGGATAGATGATCCCGCAGGAGATCCCGCTTGCGAGCTCTGTCATCCGAATGATTATTGCGTATGCAATAGGTGCGGCGGGTCATGGACGTTAGTCGAGGTAATTATACTTATCGCCTACTTTATCGAGTCCGCGCGCGTGATCCTAGACCATGGCACATTCAATAAGATTTATGAGGACGCGAAACGTCGCAAGGAAGCCGCGCTCAAGAATATGGAATAAAGGCCAGTAGTATTATAGGCCTATTTTTGTTTTTCGGAGGTTTTTCAACAATGAAGCTTTCGGTTGGCGATCGAGTTACGATTATGGGCAAGCTCTTTCCTGAGAATAACGACTTCGTCGGCATTCGTGCCGTGAAGTCGATCAGGAAAAAGATCGATCTTAGTACGAAGGAAATAGCGGATATCGAGTTCACAAGCACGCCCGACCCGCTAGTTCGAAACAAGGTTTACATGGACTGGAAGAAAGATAAAGAAAAGCCGCTGAACGTGACCTTTGACAGTACGGAGACGAAGTTCCTGAAAGAGAACGTGAAGCGGCTGGATGCAGCCAAGCAGATCGCCGAACTGGAATACTCTCTCTTCGAGTCGATCAATGCGTTGCCGGATTAATAATGAAAAACACGAAGATGACCGTCGAGGAGAAAGAGGCAAAGCTGGCTGCGGCCATCCAGGGATTGGTGGATGCGGAGGCATTGCTGCGTGAAACAATCCGCGAGGTTTTCGCTCCCGGAACAACGGTCCAGTGCAACGTTGGGGGAAACATTACCGACTGCGAGGTCGACGAAGCTGTTGGATTGACGCTAACACTCAAGGCGAAGGAGGCAAGAATAATCCGGCACTTCGATGCCGTCCGAATAAGGAGCTAAATCTTGTCTAAACGTGTAGACAAACGTTGACGAGTTCTGAACATCGGTATAATCTGTTTTTAAACGCGAGACAATTCGGGAGATAGGTGTTTCATCACGTTTCATTTCGGAGGAAGTATATGCCAGAGAATCCTGGAAACTACGAGTTAATGTCCCTCGAAAGCGTGAACGGCGGCCAGGCTGTCGCGCTCTTTAATCGAGAAGTAAAAAAGATTCTCACGAATGTCGCGGATGAGAATACGGAGGCCAAGGCGGTACGGTCGCTGACGCTCGTAATTAAGTTTCGGCCGGAGGATGATCGCGGCGGCGCCCAGGTCGAGGTTACGCATGTGACGAAGCTCGCGCCCGTTAAGCCGTCCAGGAGCTTCGCTGCCTTCTCTTATGACGGCGACGATATTACAGCCTATCAATCGGACATTAGCCAGCTCAAGCTCGGGAAGGCGGGGACTGCCGAGGAACCCCTCGAGGGTGAGGGCAAGGTATTGAATATGCCAGGAAGGAGAGCCTGATGGATGGTAGTTTTGTTGATGCGGTAGAGCGCATCTCCAACGAAAGCGTGAAGATCGAGAAGGATGGCCGGATTTATTCGCCGCTCGAAATGAAGCCGGTCATGTATAATCCAAGGCCGGACGCTATAAAGGTCCAAAGCCTCACGGCTATCTCCGACTACCTGAAAGCAAACCGAGACGCCCTAGATCTTTCAAAGCTCATCGTGCATGTCGTTTCCCCCACTCAGGTCGTACTTCTCTCGGATCTGAACGGCGAGAACCGCAAGCGTGATTCCTTCCTAGTCGCCGACTTCGACGGCATCGTGTTTCCCTTCGGCAAGTGGTTGAGCATCGAAGAGTTCATTATCGCGGCGAACGCGCTCATCATCCAAACGGATACTCGCGATGATCTCCTTAGCCTTGCCTCGAGGATCACGGTATCCAACGAAAGCGAGATTGCTGATACCGGGATATCTCAGAATGTCACCGTCCGGCAGGGGACGCGCGGAAACCTCACGGAAAACAAGGCGGCGCCTTCTCGTGTTACCCTCCAGCCCTTCCGCACCTTCCGCGAGATTACCCAGCCTGCGGGCGAGTTTCTTTTCCGCATGCGCGCCGACTCCGAGGGAACGGTGACCATATCGCTCCATGAGGCGGATGGCGGCGCCTGGAAGCCCAGGGCCATGGAGTCTATCTCCGACTGGCTCAAGGCGAATTGTCCTGACACGCTCGCCGTCATCGCATAATGCTCCGCATAGCGGGGTTCACATTTTTACAATTGGAGGCTTCTGTGAGTTTCAAGGACATTGCGGCTAAGATCAAGGCCGCCTTCAAGAGCGATAAAGCTATCCTCGTGGATAAGCTGACCGCTGCAAAGAAGGCTCTCGAGGAGATCGCGCTCCACGTCGAGGACAAGGAAATCAAGGTAGGCGAGGATATCGGCAAAGACACCGAGGCGGCAATCGCCGATGCCCTCGCCCTTATCCAGCGGGACCGCGACGCGCTCGCGGCCAAGCTCGGGCAGAACACGGATGCTCAGGTCGCCTCTGATGCCGTTCCCATTGAGCCTGCCGTGGCTGCCGACCCGACCGCGCTTCCTGGCGCGCTCGAGGGCGACAAGGCCGCCGTGGTCCCCGCTGCGGTCTCCTCCTAGTGGCTCGCTTAAAGTCCCGGCGCCGGGGGATGTCGCGGGCCACCTGACCGACAAACGGAGAGCGAGCCTTCTGGCGCATCTTTTCTGTAACTGGTGATAGGTGCAAATAAAATCCAATGAAAGGAGGTAAAGAGATGCGTTCATTCCTGCTGTTTATTTCTCTGTGGGCAACTGCCATGTACGTGGACCTCCGCGATTTTCTCGCGGATCTCGTCCGGCCCGTTTCCCGACCGGCTATCACGATCATCGGCATAGTGGATGCCCAAGTCGATCGGCTCCTCAGCATCTTCGACAAGAAACCGTGCTCGGCTACTCGCGGTGTGGCCTAGATAGGTTCCGTGGGTTCATCCCTAGACACATTCAAGGGGGTATCGAAGATAAAACAGTTCCTAATAAGGCGCGATGGGGTTAGACAAGTCGTCGCGCCTACTAGGCTAATGACGTATTTACGGAGTCGCGCCCTTCGCGGGCGCGTGGATTGAAACGATTCCAGCCTCTCCGATACGGCTCCTTGGTGGGCCGACTATTTCACTTTTGGGAGTTATTATGACACTAAACGAGAAGCAGGCCGCCAAGGTTTCCTCGATTGTCTCGACGGTAGACCTTACCGCCTCTACCACCGCGCTTGCTAATGCGAACAAGAATCCTTCGCTCGCGAATATCAGGGTTACCCGGAAGGCCCTCGCAAAGGAGCTGCGCACGCTCGACAAGGCCCTTGCGGTTGGCGACATCGATATCGCGTTCGATGAGGCGAAGGCCCTCGTTGCAAAGAAGACGGCCAAGGCGTAACAATTCAAGGCGCTCGCTCTCGCGGGCGTCTTGCTGGTCCGGGCGTAGCCAAAGGGAGGTAGTCGTGAGCGACCTTATCGAGACATTCAGCGAGATCGTCAAGAGCGATTCTGCGTTTCCGATTGATTTCGACCGTGCTTGGCAGTGGGTCGGGTATTCGCGAAAAGACAGCGCACTTCGGGCACTCTGCGAAAACTTCCAAGAGGGTGTAGATTTTTCAATAATTCATTGTTCTAAAAAGAATACACAAAAAGGTGGAGAACTTAAAAGCTACAAAAACAAGCCCATTTCTGTTTATTGGCTTTCTGCCGACTGCTTCAAATCTTTCTGCATGATGGCCGGGACCGATAAAGGAAAAGAAGTGCGCCGCTACTTCCTCCAATGCGAGAAGGCCCTTCGGGAAATCATTATCGACTCCAGGGCAAGCAAGATTGTCCGTCGCGAGTTTACTGACACAATTCAGACCTCGCCCCTCAATGAGGCGATGCACGGGTGGGCCTACAAGCAAATCACCGACCTCATCTACCGTGTTGTCCTCGGGATGGATGCGCGCCATTTCCGCGAGGCGAAGGGCCTCGAGAAGGATGCCAATGTTCGCGAGCACCTAACGCAAGTACAGCTTGTGTCCGTCGAGCGCCTCGAGCGCTTCGCGGGCTCCATGGTCGACCTCGGAGCCGACTATGCACAGATCAAAATCGCTATCGCCGCCTTCGGGGTTCGGCAGATCAAGACGGCCGCATGATGAGCAAGATCGAAGATGATCTTGTGGATGTTCGTTATTACAAAACACTCCTAGAAGTGCTCCTGGCGGGATTGGTTATGCAGCATTTCAGCGAAGAGGAAATAATTGATTGGATCGGCAAGGCGGTCTCGGAACTGCACAACTCGTTAAAGCCAGAAGAGGCCGAGAAACTACTCGTCGCCATGGATATGTACCAACTCGAGGCTCGAATACATTTTGCCGGGAGGATATCTGAATGAGTGGCACCTACGCCACTACCTCCGTCTATCTCATCTGCGCTCGCCCTCGCGGCACCTTTTCATATCCGGGCGTAGCCAAGCGGTAAGGCGTCGGATTTTGGCTCCGTTATTCGTAGGTTCGATCCCTACCGCCCGGAATGTCTAAACGTGTAGACGTTAAAGAGGAAAATATGAAGCGAAACATGAGGCTGGCTATTGGGAACTGCATTGCGGCGATTCTTGCGGTCGGGGTCTTTATTGGCATTTTCTGCCTGCTGACGCCCTGGATCTGCTCACTGGTCCCAGAGAATCAGTGGAAGCGATTTGTCGACGTGGTTATTTTTTTTACTGTCGGACTATGTGGTGGCATCGGCCTTCCTGCGGTGATCGGAGTGGTTGGTGTCATGGTTGCTATTGCATGGGCCGATGGAGCCACAAAGAATGTCGGCGACTAACGGTTTCCATATCATCGCCGCGCGGTCCGTGCCGAGGTCATCGGCTGAGCTTGCCGAGATCCCGGCGCCCGAGGAGGAAATCGTGAACGAGATCGCTAAGGTTGCCGACGCAATGTCGAGAGCGATGACCGTCAAGCAAGTCGCCGAAGCGCTCGGAGTTGCCGACAGGACGGTGCGCCGCCATGCATCTACGCTTTTCCCTGAATTCGTCGAAGACGGGAAAACCACCTACCTCGATGAGGCTCAGGTAACCGCAATCAAGCAGGCTATCGAAAAGAGCGGCAGGAATGACCTGGACAACGTTGTCCAGGTTGCCAATTTCACGACCGAGCTAGAGATAGCTCGGATGACGGCGAAAGTCCTCGACTATTGGGAAGGCAAGGCGCGAGAGCTTGCTACCCAGGTCGAGATCGCTAAACCCAAAGTGGAAGCCTTCGATCGCTTTCTCGACGCCTCGGGGTCGCTCTGCATCATGGATGTAGCGAAGCAGCTCGGGCGTGCGCCATTAAAGTTCTTCGACGAGCTCGCCACCAGGGGGATGATCTTCAAGCGCGGCGGCGACTGGCTTCCTACTCAATGCTTCCTCGCCAAGGAATACTTTGAGGTCAAGACGCGAACCTATGGCGATCCGCCTAATGAGCACATAACCAAACAAACGCGCGTTACCGCAAAAGGGCTCGATGCTCTAGCTGCCATCTTTCCGAGGCAAGAGGTTTTAGCATGAATATTCCGGATTATGTGGGAGCCGCTTCGCTTCTTCGCGTCATTGTCGATGCTGGAAAATTTGAAGACTATGGCGATCAAATATTAAGCCAACTTGGTCTTATGTCTCCGGTCGATTATATGATTAAAGAAACCAATTTATTAATAGATGAAGGAATGATTACAGAAATTCAGGCTAAAGAATTTTTAACAAAATGGGCAGACGAACGATTTTTTGAACATTTCCCAGAGAAACCAACGGTCAGTGACTTTGCGCCATTCGATCCTGAAGCAATTGCTGTTATTTATTTCATCCAGAAGGACGTTAATGGTCCAATAAAAATTGGAATTTCAACTGATCTTAAATCGCGGCTAGCTACTCTTCAAACGGCCTGCCATGAGCCGTTATCTGTCCTTGGAACAATGAAAGGTAGTTATCGGTTTGAGGCCATGCTACATCAGAAATTTCTTAAATATCGAATTCGCGGCGAATGGTTTCAACCTTCCGAAGAAATCACTACTTATATCGCCGACCATTGCCAGAAAATAGAAGAAGCACGGGGCGATATATGACCGCCGCCTTCGCCCGCGCCCTCTACGAGCTCGCCGACCTCCTGCCCATCCTTGCGTGCTGGACTTCTGCCGTGGCCTATGTCGCTCTGTGGAATGACCGAAAGAAGAAAAAGGCCGACATGACGTGCGAGGAGGGCGTATCGGGCTACAAGGCCCTGGCTGAATCGATCGTGAATACGGGCCAGCTACTTCCGGTCATCATCGGCACGCTGGGGATTACCGCTTGAACTTGCGCTTTGTTTACAATAATTTGGCCTCCGAGTAAACTGTAGGCACTGTTCGCCGGGGGATTTTTCATGCCTAAGATAAGCCAAGACGAGATTTTCGGATATCTGCAAAAGGCCCGCCTTGTTTCAAGCTCTGGGAAAGATAATGGCTCACCGCTTGGCATTGCGACGCCGGGGCCTTATGCGGAGGGAATGCCCGCCACGGCGCCGAAGGGCGTCGAGCCTATTCACTCAGTGCTCCTCAACCCCGCAACGCGATATTGGGGCTCCGGGGGCAAGAATAAACTTCAGCCGAATAAGCATGTCGAATATCAAGTTCTCCGGCGCATCGCCGAGAAGGCTTGGCTTATAAATACCATAATCACGCATCAGCAAAACAAGATTCGGCCCTTTTTGAAGCCTTCTACCGATAAAAACATCCGAGGTTTCCATTTAACGCTCAAGGACCAAGAACATGCGCCAACGCCCGCGCAAAAAGTAAAACTTGCCCAGGTTCAAAGGTTCATGCTCCAAACTGGGTGGGAGAAAGACCCTGAGCGCCAAGACGATCTCGTCCATTTCGGTATGAAGGCGGTCCGCGACTATCTGACCATCGACCAACTGACAACGGAGATGCAAAACAGGATAAACGGGACACCGTTCGCCTTTTGGGCGATCGATCCGGCCACCATAAGCCGATGTATCGAGCGCGAGTATACCGGGGACGACGCGGTGCGCTTTGTCCAGGAAGTTGATCAGATCCCCGTTACCTACTACACCGATGACGACCTGATCTTCGACTACGGCAATCCGCGCTCCGATATCGACCATTCCGGGTATGGATATTCCCTCACAGAGCAAGCAATCGACCTCATTACCGCTCAGATAAACAGTTTTTGGTATAACGCCTCCTCCATGACGGAGGACAATCTGCCGCGCGGCATGATCCTACTGAATGGTGACTCCGACCTCGAGACGGTCGAGGCCATCGAGGAGTTCGTTTCCGACACCATGAGCGCCGGGCCGCAGGGGAAATGGCGCATTCCGATTGTCCCGGCCGGGGCCACAGGCGGCGAGGGCGGGAAAAGTAGTATGGAGTGGGTGTCCTTCCGAGCGAATAACCGCGACATGGAGTTTATCGAGTGGACGGATCACCTTTGGGCGAGCGTAGGCGCCCTTTTTGGCGTGGATCTCGAAGAAGTGGGTATTCACCTCCGGACGGGCGGCGCGGTCCTTGGCGACAATGTGACGCCCCGCATAGAGGAGTCCAAACAGCGCGGCGAGTCCGCGATTCTGTCCTTCCTTGAATCCCACTTCCAGAAAATAGTCGAAAAGCTCGAGGACTGGATCGATTTCGAGTTTGTCGGGTATGAGCGCTATGACCCGAAGGCCGAAAGCGAACTTCTCGAGTCCGAGCTACGGACATTCCGGTCTATCGACGATATCTGCAAGGCCAAGGACATGAAACCTTATAAGCAGCCGTGGTCAATAATCCCGCTCAATCCTTCCGTTGTGCAGATGGTCATGGCCGCTCAGGCCCAGGCCGCACAGCAAGCCATGGGCGCTCAGGCTCAAGGCCAGGGGCAGCCACAAGGCGCGCCGGGGCAGGGGCCAGAAGGTGACGACGGCTATAAGAAGATGGCCTTCGGGGATGATGACGAGGGCGGCAAGGGGCAGGCGGCCAGCAATGATGATGACGATGGGTGGGGCGCTGTGCCGAAAGAAAACGAAGCCGAGGAACCCCAAGAGCCGAAAGAACCCGGCGACGATAGGGGCGGCCAGGTCCAAAAGTCAATTATCGAGATTACAATTTAAGGTGGCTCTGCATGGCACTACTTGGCATATTCGTCCCCCGAGAAACTATTGACCGGCTCGAGAAGTCGCGGCCGGGGCTTGCGCAGAAAAAGGTGTGGGTCAAAGATCAGACGTACCGCAAGGGGCACTATCGCAACGCATGGGTCCGCCCTGAGTCGGATAATGCGGTGAGCAACGATCGCGGGCAGCTCGGGCTGTTCGAGCAGCCGAAGGCAAAAGTCCGGGTCGAAATGTCGCCCGACGTGCAGCTTATGGTGGCGCCCAATGTTAATGTTGGCGAAGCCCTCAAAGAGGCCAAGGCTAGGGTTGTGAAGTTGAGGCGAGACATGCGCGACGGCGTGGTTTCGGAGGACATAGGGAAGGTCCGGTTAAAGAACCTTAAGGAGCGCGTTGATTATTGGTCCGAACAGGTACCACCCGAATCTCAGGCGAAGCCCGAAGAGAATAAAAAAGAAGAAATGGCGTGCGAGGAAGCTCCGGCGAGAGTGACGGTTGTTGAGAAGTCTATCATGTTATCCGTTCGCAATGGGATTTTCCGGGCCTTCAAGGCGTGCTCGTGAACGATATACGTCTCACTGTCGCGGGGATAACCGAAAATAATCGGCGCGATAAGTTCCTTGCTGCAACCGAGTCTCTATCGAAGGCGATGGGCCTTCCTCTGACCATAAAGCCAAGGGACGAGGAATACGCCGAGGATTTTGTTTTCAAGGCCGAGGAAGACCTTGTGGATGGCATAGCACAACGGATGGGAGAAACGCTCGACGCTGTATATGCGACGGTATGCGACGTTTTCGACCTTCCTCTGGTGACTACCTTCTCGAAATCCATAGAAGACGAGAGCGGCCCCCCTCGCCCGGTTTCAGAGGCCATTTGGTATCACGGGAAGATCCTCTTCAATCCCGAGACGGGAAAGCCTATCTATCGGGCCGATTTCGAGAAAGTCATAAAGGCCCTCGAACGGTTCTTGTCTAAACGCATAGACAATGAGGGCCGAAAAATCGTACTCGATTCAGTCGCCCTGGGCCGCGTCATGGCGCGCAAGCTTATGGAAAATCCATCGGCCGAGCTCTGGAAGGTGCCGCTTAAAGAGGTCGAATATCAAAAGCGGTCGGTCGACTGGCTCGCCGAGGATCTAGCGCGGCAAGATAAGCTCTTTGGCCCAGCAAGCCCCGATGAGCGCGAACAGATGATTGAGCACTATCACCGCGTCGCCGAGGCCGTCGAGCTTGGCGAGCAATCGATAGGCGACCATATAACCAAGATCGAGGACGACACCAAGCACGCGGTACGGCGTACTATTGTTGACGGTATTGCGAGTCGAGAGAGCAAGTCGCAGATTGCGCAGAACCTTTTTAATAAAATGGGCGAGCTAAACCGAGACTGGCGCCGAATAGCCGAGACCGAGACGGTCAACACGTTCGATAATGCCTTCCTGCGAGAGCAAGCCGCCACGGCCAAGGCGGGCGAAAAGCTCTACTTCAAGCGGATGGAAATGCGCGATGGATATGTCTGCGGCTACTGCTCAAAAATCCGTGGCCTTATCGCCTTGTGGGTGGATCATCCTCTAGACGACGATAAAATCGACGATCCTATAGCGCCTGTGGCGATATGGGAAGGCAAGTCAAATATCGGCCGCAAGCAGGCCGCCTGGTGGGCGCCTGCGGGAGTCGTACACCCTTGGTGCAGGGGCTCCTGGATGCGGTATTTCCCGAGTCCTTTAGCGAATAAGAAGAAAGCCGAATAAGGGGTCTATATGCGTCTGGTATTACCTGTTTCTGCTGACGATATCAAAAAGGCTCGTCCTGGCCTCGTTTGGAGAACCGACCTACCTTTCCATACGGCCAAGGGCGCGCTCGGGTTTCGCACGGGATGGATAAAGCCTGACGACGCGAAGATGATCGATAAGCACAAGAAGGCGGGCGGAAAAGCGGCGGATATCGTGGGGGAATACACCTACGAGGCGGACCTGTTCGGCGAGGGTGAAGGTCAAGCGTGGGGCGCGCCTGTGGACGAACCGAAGCCTGCGGAGGAAGCCAAGGGCCAGGAAAAGCAGAAAGACGTTGAGGAAATAGACTCGGTAGAGGATAAAGAGAATGGCACGCGCGCCGTTCTCATGAAGTATTACACCGGGGGGAATGCCGGGAAGTTTGGTATTCGGCTCGATGATACCGATGCGGGCGAGACGGTGCCCTCGATTACGTTCTATCCGAACGAGGCGATGGCCCGGAAGGCTTTTAGCAAATTCCGCGCGCCCGAGCCCGAGAAAGTCGCCAGCAAGGCCCCTGAGGGCGAGCAATCTGCCGCGATGACGGTCGAAGATCGCGGCCCTAATAAGCCTTCCGTCATAAAGCGCTGTGGCGAGGCGGTTGGATGGGTTACAACCGAGATTCAGGCCGGGAAAAGCGGAAGTCGAGTCGCCCATGTGGCGATAGATTCAAACGGGGAACGCCTAGGGGCCTTCCCCTCGCGCGAGAAAGCGATAGCCGCATTCGGCGATGTCCCGGATACCAAGGGGCCATTGGCGCCCCAAGAAGCCGCGAATCCAGCCAATTCCGAGGCTGTTGTGCCCTCTCCTGTCGCCGATCGGCTCCCAAAGCCCGAGGCTGCTCCCGACCCAGGGGTCAATTCGGGAAAGATTCAGGCCGAGCTCGCCAAGCCGATTACGAAAACCAAGTTTCGCGACTACGGCTCCTGGTCCGCTAAGGGAAAAAATCTAACTCCGGCCAAGCGCGCAACGCTCAATCAGGAAGTCGCCGAGCTGCTCATGCTGCCTTCTGACGAGATCAAGCCGGAGGAAATGGACAAGATTCGCCTCTACTCGGGCTTCGGAGGCGTAAAGGCCGAGGGCGAGCGCGGAGTGCTCTATGATTTCTACACCTCGCCGCCTGTCGCCCGCATGGTCTGGAAGCTCATGAATAAGTTCGCGCCGGTTCATGCCGGGGCTAAGGTGCTCGAGCCTTCAGCAGGCACTGGCGTCTTCTTCGAGGCAGCGCCCGATGGCGTGGACCTGACGGGCGTCGAGTTCGACAACCGGACCTCGCACGCGGCGAGCCTCCTACAGCCTAAAGCGAGGATCTATGGCTCTTCCTTCGAGCAATTCAATCTCTGTTACAGTGATCGCTTCGACGCGGTTATAGGCAACGCTCCATTCGGGGACAGGTCCGTGGAAACGTCATTCATGGACGAGCCAGACGAAAAAAGCCTCGATCGGTACTTCATCTCGCGATCACTCGACAACCTCGCCCCCGGTGGTTCCATGGCGCTCATCGTCCATTCGGGCGTCCTCGACAATAAGGGGAATGCCGAGTGGCGCGCGGTGATGCTCCGCAAGGGTCAATTCATCGGGGCGGTGCGGCTTCCGGACGAGTCCTTCAAGCATACCGGCACGGGCGTCTCGCCCGACGTGGTTATGTTCCGGGCCTATCCCGACGATATCCGCGACCGCCTCGTCATGATGACCGACGAGGAAGTAAAGAAGGCTGGATTTTGGGACGATGCATTCGTTGACGGAAAGTATTACGACGAGAATCCGGCGCATAGGCTTGGCCGCGTCGCGAAGGGGAACTTCAATACCGAGATAACGGTAGGGAAGCTGGCACCGGAAGACATGGACCGGGCTATCGAGCAATTCTCCCCCGTGGCAATGAAGACCGGGGATGATTTCGGGAAGATCCGCGAGCTCACGAAGGGCCGCGAGCTGCCCGCCCATAAAGAAGTCGAAAAGCTCGCCCCCGAGGAAGCTGCGGCCTTTGCTGCGAAAACCCTGCACGTCGGCATGACGAAAACGATCAATGGCAAGGTCTATCGGCTCAATGAAAGTCATCGATGGGAGCTAATGGACTCGGACGGGCTGACGGCTCAAAAGATCGCTCGCGCGCAAGAATACGCCGAGACGATTAGGAGTATCCGCGCGGCTCTGACAAGGGATGAACCGATAGACGACCTACAAAGGCAAGCACGGGCGCTCCTCGAAGCCTACGAGAAGGATTTCGGGACTACTCCGAAGGACGACGGCGACTTGAAGCGCTTCTTTGCCACCCATCCGAACACTACGGGCGTCGCCGAGGCCCTGGTCGTCGATATGGATAGCGACATCCTCAATAAACAGAACATCTTCAACAAAGAAGTTGAAATCGTCGACGGCCACAAGCCAGAGCTAACCGCGCTCAATACTATCCGTGAATACATGGTCGACGCGACGCCCGAGACTATCAAGGCATATTTCCCGAATGAGGCCGATGCTCTTATCGAGGCCATGTGGTCAAATAATGAGGACGTATTCGTAACGCCGGAGGGAATATTCCAGGCGAAAGAAGACTTTCTGTCGGGCGATGCCTGGCAGAAAATCGACGCTTTGCAAGCTGCGGTGGATGCCTATACTAGCTCTGAGTATAAGCGTAACCGTGAGAAGTGGCAGGCCGGGATACAGGAACTACGTGAAGCAATCGGATGGACGCCTATCGAGGAGTCTGACGTGGCTCCTCAGTCGTCATGGGTGCCCGTGAATATCGTCAACAAATGGGCCGATGATGGCATGGGGCATCCCGCGCCCGATGGGTTCAGCTATGCGAAAAACGAGAAGGGTAAGTGGGGCATTATTGCCAGCAAGGATGTGCGGCATTATGATTACAAAACCAGAAACTACATCACCGACAACGAAGGCGAATGGCGCGAGGAGAACGACCCGCTTGTCTATTTCCTGAATAATCAGAAACAACGCGGCAACATGGATACGGACGCCTACAACGAGGATGCGCTCGAGAACTTCAAATCGTTTTTGGCGAATGAGCCAGAGGTTCGCAAGGAAGCCGAGGAGATTTTCAACCGCCTCTATCGCAACGAACTCGGGTCACCAACGAAGACCTACACGGTGAAGCTGGATGGATGGAGCGGCAAGAAAACGCTACAGCCGCATCAATGGCAAACCATCCACCATCTTTATCGTCAAGGCAAGGGAATATCGGCGCTCGGGACTGGGTTTGGCAAAACGCTCAGTGCAGTTGGCCTGTTTGCACTTCTTCGCCAAGAGGGCAAGGTTAAGCGCCCTCTTTTCCAGGTGCCCAATAACAAGGTCAAGGATTGGGTGGCCGAGTTTGCGGAGAATATGCCGGGGCTCAAGATCGGCTACGTTGATACGAGTGCTCGGGGGATGTCGACGCAAGAGGGGCGTCTCAAGCGATACCAAGAGCTTGCGTCTGGCGATTACGACGCCATTATCCTCTCCGAGTCCTGCGCGAGCGAGATCCAGCTTTCGGCAGAGCACGATCAAGAAATTACCGATTCTGTGGCCGCACAGATAACCTCTAAAAAGAAAGAAGGCAAAAGCGAGCGGATCAAGATAAAACTGACGGATAGCGCGGAGAGCAAGCTGCAAAATGGAAAGACAAACCATACCATTACCTTCGAGGATTTTGGATGCGACGCCATATTCTGCGATGAGGCTCACACATACAAGGCTTTATGGAGTTCAAGTTTATCTCGCGAGACTGGGATAAATGATGGGCGACATTCCGATAGGGCAATGGCGTTTTTCAAGAAGTGCGAATACATTCGCCGGAACCATGACAACAAAAACGTCTTTCTTCTGACGGCTACGCCGATGACCAATTCTCCACTTGAATACTACAATATGCTCTATCATGTTGCTCCTGAGGAGCTTTCGCGTCTCAATCTCAATAATATCGACGACTTCATAAACAACTTCGCCGTTATTGCCGATTCCGATGATTATTCCTGGGCTGGCGGCGAGAGCAAAACTAGCCGAAAGTTTTCGGGATACAAGAATCTCCCGACATTGCAATCTCTATTTTTCAAGTACACCGACCTACAAAACGATCCTGAGGCAATCGGATTAAAAAAGCCTACTCCCGACAATAGGCCGAATATTATCGATCAGGATGAGGCGCAAGTAAAAGAAGTGAAGGCTCTTGCGGCCGAGATTGAGACGTTTTCAAAGATGACAGCAGAGGAGAGGAAAGAAAAATACGGCGGCCGTGGCTTTCTCTCCTTTTACGGGGACATGCGCACCCTCTCGCTCGATCTTGAATTGTATGATCCACAAAAATACAAAGGCTGGAAGAATCCAAAGCTAGAAATGCTCGCCGACAACGCGGCCAATATTAGGGAAAAGCGTGGCGGCGGCCAGGTTATCTTCTGCGACCGTGTTCTATCCGGCGACGGTACGCTCAATATGCACGAAAAAATAAAGGCGTCGCTTGTCGCTCGCGGCTTCAAACCGGAAGAGATAGGCATAATAAACGGTATCACGAAGTCCGGCGTTAAAATGGCCGAAAAGGCTACCGATGATGCGGTCCAGGACGCAATCGATGGATTCAATGGCGTTTATGATTTTGACGGCAATATGACCAAGCCTCCTAAATATAAGATCCTCATAGGGACGACTCAGACGATAGGCGAGGGCGTCAACTTGCAAAAAGACAGCTCAGCCCTCCACCATTTTGATATTCCCTATAGACCGGCCGATTTCATACAGCGGAATGGTCGTATAGATCGGCAAGGAAATGGGCAAGAAAAGGTCGAGCTGCACACCTATGCCGCACGGGGTACAATCGATAACTATTCGATGGGCCTTGTTGGGAAAAAACAGAATTGGATAAACCAACTCCTGAGGACGAAAGCAAGCGTGTTCTTGAATCCTGATTCTGACGGGATGAGCATGGACGAATTACTCATATCGTTATCCGAGGAGTTCGGCAACGCCAAGGACGCCACTGAGCGGCGGGCTCTCATGGATACGAAAAAGAAAGAGAAGGATATTAAGGACAACACGCATAAGGCGTATAAACAGCTCCGCGCTCTCTCCCTTATGCGGGGTGCGCTCTCCTCCTTCAAGGGGGACAAGAGCTCACGCGAATATCAGAATAGGCTCGATCGCATTAGCAATCTCGACAGCGCTCTCAAGCGAAACCCCGAGTTTCGCTATCCCGAGCTGCTGGGCGACAAGCCTCCTGCCTTTATCTATGACGAGCGCAACCACAGAGTCGTTCGCATGGGAGATATTGTAATCAAGGACCACAAGATGCTCAGGGTGTCGGGCTTTGATTATAAGAACCGGGAATACGATGTTACTTCCATGCTGAGTGGCGAGCCTGTGGGGAAAATGCAAGCAGCTACCAATGGGATGAAGAGTTTCCGTAGAGATGACGGTGGCGAGCTGATTCCGAATCCTTCCCCTGCCGACGTGGAGCGATTCACCAAACTATCTGACCCCAAAGCCTTTGAGTCCTCCCCCCGCGAGTACAAAGAGTCGAACTATGACGACTACATGAAAATACATGCCGATTACGGTTCCGATTCGCCTCAGTGGATATTGGAGGCACCGGACGGGAATATAGGCACGGCGGGGAGGGCTGATTACGTCGAGGGAGCTACTATAATAAATCCATACTCCGCCGAGGGACGCACGAAGATAGAGAATGGACTAAAGACCGGTAAGCTCAGTATGTCGACCTATGAATATGGAATAAGCAAAATACACGGGGACGTGGCTCGGCCTGCGGTCGTGCATGAGGCAAAGCTGAATCGGTATTTTGCGGACGAGGACAATAAGAAGGCGTATGGCGCCTTCGCGAAAGAGAAAAAGGATGTTGAGGGGTGGGTGAGCACAGACGATATCGCGAACACGACGGGCAATGACGCCTATGAGATTGAAAGTGGTCTACAGGGGCACCCTGACCTCGAGGGCGACTATGAAAAGGTAAGGATGGCCAGTATCATCAATACTTCCGGGAAGAGCCGCACGAAGATATCGCTAAGTCGATAAAGCATGGTAAGGTATATGTGCAAGGGGGCCATGCGTATGTACTACAGCAATGAGGACATAGACAAGCTAGAGCCGATGCTCAAAGTACCGGGTGGCGAGTCGTATGTCCGGCGCACGGCGCTTGCGGTGGGGAAGATCCTCGAAAAAGACCCCGAGCAATATAAGACCTTTGGTATTTATTGGTGGGCAATCAAGGCCGCACTGGCAAAGTATTACAACGACAAAGGCGCTTGGTTCATGGGCGGCTATGCCGATCAGCTCGCGCTCAATCGTTCTTGGCACAATTCTCTTTTCCGCACAGTCTTGGCCGGGGCCTACTATCACGGCCAACATCGAGAGATTACGTCGGATTGCGACTGGACCGATGACGACGGGAACGACCATCACTATACGCTCATCGATCAAGACGCGGGATTCTAGGATGCCCATGTGTTGTTGGTAATTCCTTTGGCGAAGTCGCTCACCTTCTCCGGCCACAAGCTGCAAGGGCGACGGACTATCGCGGGCCTCGAGATTAGCATCGAGAACAAGAAGGGCTCGGTGCGCCGTGGCGTCGACAAAGATGGCCACAGGTGGGCGACAAAGATGCACTTCGCCTATGGGTATATTCTGGGAACGGTCGGGAAGGACAAGGACCACCTTGACTGCTACATCGGCCCAGAAGAGGAAGCCCCGATTGTCTATGTCGTCCATCAGAATGATCCGGTGACGGGGAAATACGATGAGGACAAGTGCATGATTGGTTTCGGCTCCGCTCGGGCGGCTAAGGCTGCTTATCTCTCGCAGTATGATCGTCCCGGATTCTTCGGATCAATGAACAAGATCGATATCGACGACTTCAAAGCATTGGCGCTCGATAAAAACAACAAGGGCAAGCGATTAGTCGTGCATGTCTAAACGCGTAGACAGGGGTAGGGGAATGGAATTGTTTTCGATTCAAGGATACTCATACTCTCGGGAAGCGGTTGACGAATATCAAGGTAGCAAGACGCTTCGCCTCGAGGCCGATGACTATCAGCCGTTGACGCTTCGTGAATATTTTCGTATGCGCAAGAGCCTATCGCTCATGGCGAGGTTCACGAAGGCGCAATCGGCGACGGGAAGCGGCGCGGCCATTCCAGCGGGGATATCCCCCGCCGCGCACGCCAAGGCGGCCTCGAGTCTCGGGGCGGGGCAGCGTTGGATAACGATGCATCCAAACGGGAGAGACGAGAAGGGCGTTCCGGTTATTATCCAGGAAGATTCTGGCGGGAAGGCTCACGTCGTCGGGGGCGCCCATGGCGCGCTGAACATGCTCAAGCTCGACAATATAAAGAGCAAGGAAGACTACGAGGCGACTACAAGGGCGAGGCGCATGCAAGAGCAGTCCGAGCGTGAGGTCGAGCGCGCTGACAAGAAGAAGGTCGAAGTAGGGCTAACGCCTGCCGAGCGCAAAGTGCTTCGAGAAAACGAGAAGGCGAGGCGAGAAGCGGCCAAGTCGAAAGAAGCTGTCATCAAGACGCAAAAAAACGAGACCAAAAACTCTTTCGCTAAACGCATGGCATCGCTCCTTGGATGGGCCGATAGAACCGACGAGATTGCGGCACGCTACCAAGAGGGCCGCGCTGTCGCCGAGCGCGAACTACAGGCCGCTACAAAAGGCAAGGACAAGGGAGAGATAAAAGCGGCTGAGAAGAACCTTAAAAATATCGATAAGGGCTACGAGAAGGCCCTCAAGGCTCAACAATCGAATATGGTGGCAGCCGGGCGAGGGGCTGTTCGCGCTATCCATGAAGAGTCCGTAGCCGACGAGGCCGTGCGCAGTCTTATCGAAGCGAAGCTCGGTGACAGAACACAAGCCGATGAGGTTATCCGCACGACCAATTCAAATAATGGGAAAGGGTTCCAGACCGAGTATGGCAATCTTGCCAAAAACGGCGGCCTAACGGATGAAGCGCTCGCGGCTGAGAAGAAAGAACTGTTTGATGCGAGCATGGAGAAAATAGCGCTCTCGAATCCCACCTTGGCGAACATGGTAAAGAAGGGGATTGAGACAAAGAAAATCCAGGGAGAGATTAGGCGAGAGTTTTACGAACGGGACAGGCTCGCCAACAAGGTCACCGATATCGACAATAAGGTCGAAGTGCTCAAGGCATACTACGAGTATAAATCAGAAATGGCGAAGATTGAGAACGCCAACGAAGCGACGCCGGAGAAGAGCGGGGTCGATATGTCCTGGGGCGACGGACTGTGCCTTGACCGTGAAGTAGCTCCCGTAGAGAGCTTCATGAATGATGTTGCCCGCGAGGCCGAGCGCTTAGAGGGTGAGCGGCAGGCCGAGGTCAACGGATCGCTCCTCGACAAGATAAAGGCGAATCCTGACGGCTCCTCGAAGTGGATCGCGAACGGGAATTACGATGGGCTCAATCTCGCCTCGCTTTCCATTTTGAAAGATTCGATGATTTCCCGAGACGTGGTTGATGTTCTCGGTGTCCGCGCTGGGGCGCAATTGCTGTCGAAGGTAATGCACGATTCTATGTCGCCGGAAGACTTCGGCGATGCGGTCGAAGGAATAAAGGCGTATCACTCGGAGACAAGTGAAGAGCTTGTACGGCAGGCGGTCGATACATCAGCCGAGCTCCTTTCTAAAGCCGAGGAAGTTCGCGCGGATATCGACAAGCTGAAAGCTGAAAATCCTGACGACCTTACTGTGCTTAATGAGCTAAACGAGGCGCGTCGTAATTATCTCGATGAATCAAACCGTATCCTTGGGCAGACCCTTGGCCGACTCGAATCTACGGCAATGCTAGGGCAAGTCGCCCAGGGCGGCGCGACTCTCGACAAGATCGAGTCAAACCTTGGGGCGATATCGTCCGGGGATGCCGTCACGCGTCTTAGGGCTCTCGGGCTCGATAAGGGCGATTATTCCATCGAGACGGTGAATGGCGATCGAATCGCGACTATCAGTAAGACGGGGATAGATAAGCTCGTCCACGCGGTTGACCCGGAAGAGATAAATCTCGATCAAGAGATAGACGATATCAAGCGTGGCGTCTACGACGAGGACGGCTGGCTTCCCGCTGGCCTGGCCTGTCGCCCCGTCGAGTCCTATGAAGATCCTGGCGAGAATGCTGCGCTTCCGTCCGGGGATATCGACAATCAATCGATCGCCGACGACGCCGAGGGGATGAAGGCGGCACAGGAAGCGGCCCACCGATCCCTTGGCGAGATTCCCGAGGGGGCTTTCGCGTTCTCAAAGGTCGATGAATTATCGCCCGCGCAACAAACCGATCTGCGGCGCTATTGGGAAAACAATATCTACAAGGGGTCGACGGCTGATCGGCAATCGGTGAGGGGTTTCCAGGGCGAGAAGGGGAAGACTCATGCGGGGGCCTGGAAGTCTTTTATTTCCCAGAACGGCGGGGATGAGGCGGGGGCCTACGAGGCGATCAAGGATGATATGACTCAGCGGACGACTGAGGATATGTGGGGGAATAAGGACACACCGCCTATCTGCCTCGTGAAGCCTGACGATGTAGACAGCTACCTCGATAAGGATGGTCACGCCCGCGTGAAGGGGGCGGCCCAATTATTCGACGACATTAAGACGCTGCAAGAGGACTCGGCGGCCGGGAGAATAACCGAAAGCTCCGAAAGAGTCGCGCAAGAGATAGAGCGCAAGAAGTCGGAATTGCCGGGAAAGCTCAAGGCCCTTTATGGTGCAGAGCTTCAAGGCCATTATCATAAATGGATGTCAGGCATATCCGAGGATGAATATGCGGCGGGAGAATCAGCGGAACGCCATGAAGATTCGCCCTGGGCCGAGTATGTGCGAATGCACGGCGACACCGGGAGAGCTCAGGCCGCCGTCATGGATTCGATAAAGGGCAATTTCCTTTCGAAGTTTTCAGACAATTATCGCCGCGTAGCCAAGAAGGCCCTCGCGGTCAAGCAGTCGGACATAGCGGAGGCGGGGGCGCATCGGCTTGGAATGCTTGGGAAAACTGAGCGCGATTCCATCATAAACAAAGTGCAGGCCGAATTGGCATCTGCGGGCGCGACCGTGGCTAATCGTTCGGGTGGGAAGTTCGCTGCCGGCTCATGGCGCGAGAAGGCAATCGAGTATATGGCTAAGGAACGCGCGGCTCAGTCAGCCCAGGGTTCAATGTTCGATGATGCCGAGCTCGAACAGGACGATGGAACGAAGCGGCTATCCATCGGTGCTAGGGCCGAGTCTCAGCTCGCCTCGATGCTTCCCGAACTCGCACAGAATCAATTACGCGGCCAGAAGTTCGCAGTCTCAACCATGCAAGCCTCCGGCGAGCGGCAGCGCGCCATAAAAATGTTCGAGCGCACGAAACGAATGAACCTGACTTTCGGTACGGGCAAGGGGAAAACGATTATGTCGATAGGTTCCTTCACGGACCTAAACGCTCAAGGGAAAGCTAAGCGCGCAATATTCGCTGTCCCCTCGGTGGTCCAAATGCAATTTGGCGGGGAAGTGAATGTGTTCTGCACTCCGGGGAAATATAAGGTATCGTCGGACCCTGCCCTATCTCGGGACGAACGGATATCGGCAATGCGCGATACGTCCGGTAACCATATGTGTGTGATGACGCATCAATCACTCAGGGACGATCTCGTGTACCTTATGTCTAAACGTATGGACAAGAGCGAGGACGAGACTAAGGCCTCCTTTGAGGCAATGTCTCCCAAGGACCGGGCGAGCTATCTCGGGGAAACGCTCAAGGATGAGGGAATAACCTTCGACATGCTCACCGTGGACGAGGCCCACTACACGTCAAACAGGAAAGGCAAGGATGACTCGTCTCTGGCTAACGTTATAGACGCGCTCAATGCCAATACTCCCTACTTCATGAATCAAACAGCGACGCCGGTCAAGAATGATATCTCGGAAGCCTTCGACATGCTCCATAAAGTCGCGCCGGATAAATTTTCCGACAGGAACGGCTTCATCAAGCGCTATGGCGTCGATTCTGATTTCGATAAAGAATCATTGCAACGCCTGGTCGGTCGATATTGCTATGCGAGTCCAACGGAAACAGGCATCAAGAAAAACCGGACAAAAGAATCAATCAATCTGTCCGACGATCAGAAACAAGCGTATGCCGAAGTCGAGGCGGCTTTTCGGCGCTGCTCAAGGGCGAACAGGGCCGGAACAGTCGATGTCGACGCGGTACGAGTCCTTTCCCCGCATAGCTTCGACGGGAAGCCCGAGAGCGATTACGAGTCGATCGCCAAGCGCGTACAGCAGGCGGCGGGCACGATAAAAGAGGAAGCGCTCAACAGGGTCGTGAATACTTTCGACGGGGACAACGCGAAAATGAACAAGCTCGGCGAGATAATAGAATCAAAGTGCTACGCCGAGGCCAACGAGAAGAACAATGCTAAGGCCGGGGACCGGGCGCCCGGTGTCGTCTTCGCGCATAATCTGGCCTCTGTCGAAGCGATACGGGTAGCCATGGCTAAGAAGGGCCTTCGCGTCGGCGTCATAACCGGCACAATGTCGGGAGCCGAGAAAGAAAAGATCAAGGTTGGGTTCCATCCGTCAAGGCCGGAAGATCGGAAATATGACCTCGTTGTACTCTCCGACGCGGGCGCGACAGGTCTCAACCTGCAAAACGCGAAATATCTCGTCAATTATGACCTCCCTCAGACCGCGTGGGTCAAGGAACAGCGGGAAGGACGCATAGACCGCTTCGGGCAGGCTCATGACGAGATAGACTACCACGATCTTGTAACGAACACCGGGCACGAAGCTGAGAAATGGGACCGGATACAGCGCAAGGCGAGGCTAGGCGCGATCTTTGAGACCGATCCGGGCTCACTTGAGGATTCCGGGATCGCCGCCCGTGTTGCCTCGGCACGGCAAGAGCGAATCAATAATGGGACTGAGGAAGAGAAGGGAGCGGCATGATGGACGAGGCGAAGGGTATTTATGAGGCTATGGCTAAAACAACAGCCATGGGCAGGCACATCGATGCAGTCCATGAAGCTATTAAATCCAGGGCCGGGGCGTGGCTCCCGCCCGTGGAAGCGGCATTGTCTAAACGTGTAGACGATGATAGCTCTGCGGGCGCGCTTGTTCTCGCCAAGCAGGCCGACTCATTGCGCAGGCTCCGCGACGGTAATTGATTTCTATTATTCGATTGATTTTTATTTTTAGCGCTTAGATAATGAATAGAGGTGGGTGTGGCTCGGGTCCGTGGTAGGATCGGCTGTCTACTATTGTTGGTCTGGCCCCATTCAGAAGGGCGCGAGGGTTTACCGGGAAACCGGCTAACCTCCGCGCCCTTTTTTATTGCTCCGAGGAGTTCTATGGATTTTTTCGATGACCGCATATATCTCGACCTTTCCCTTTCTAAGGCGATCCAGACGGATGCCAAGGGGAATTACATCATCGAGGCCGAGGCGTCGAATGAGAACCTAGACTTTCAAGGGCAGATCGTTCTTCAACGGGCGCTCCTCGATTCTAAGAAGTATTTCCTCGATAACGGGGTTATTTCCTGGGACCATCTTCATCAGAGGAAGGGCGAGGATGGATCGGTCATTACTGACCCGCGCTACATAATTGGCGAGCCGCTATCGGTAGAAAAGCGCGGCTCTCGGACCTTCGTAAAGGCGATCCTCTATAAGGGCAATGATATCGCCGAGGACATCGTAAAAAAGCTTGAAGACGGATCAACGATCATCCATACGAGCGTTGGTGGCCGAAAGCCGATCGAGAATAAATCCTTCGATGGTCGTTTCGGCCGGGTGGTTGGCAAAGTGACGGGTGTCCTTTGGGACGAGCTCGCGATGACCTATAAGCCGGTCAATCAAACGCTCTCGCCTGTCGCGCTTTCCTCCTTTGCCTTTGTTAAGTCCCTCGAGGCCGGATATTCCACCGATTCCGCTACTGCGACCGGGGGCGCCGCTCTTGTGACCCAGGATCTCGAAGGCGCCAAGGGGCGCAAGAAAGGCATTCACGCATTGGTTACTGCCGTCGCCGTTGGCGATGTTGGGACGCCAGACGCTGCGGCCAAGCTGCTCGCAGAATATGGCATCAAAGATAACGAGGCTACCGATATCCTGCGGGAATTGGTGAGCCGTCGGAAACAATTTAGCGAGGTTTTCAAGATGGACGGCGATCTAGCGAAGTCCTTTGACGATTCTATCGAAGAGCTCCAGAAAGCTCTCGGCTTCGATCCTAAGCAGGCGCCCGCTCCGGCCCCTGCTCCGAAAGGGAAGGGAAAGCCCGAGGGTGAGGACGATCCCGATGGCGACGATGATGAAGGCGAGGACGGCCTAGGCGAGGGTAGCGATGAGTTGCCGCCTGCTGCTCCTCCCGCGAAAGTAAAGAAGTCGGTCGAGCCCGAGCCTCCCCTCGAAGGCGAGGAGTTCCTCGACGTGTCTCCCATCCTTTCCGCGATGTCAAAAAGCATCCAGGATGTCCACGCCGAGAACAAGAAGCTGCGCAAGCTCGTTTCCGAGCAAAGCGCGCTCCTCAAGTCGATCGGCAACGCCCAGCTTCAATCATCGATCATGCTCAAGAGCATTTCCGAGATTCCCGCCATGCGTAAATCCGTGATCGACCGCAATGGTCGGTTCGGGAAGGCCCTCGAGGGTGCGGCGGCGGCCGGCGATCTGAGTCCGGCCGAGATTAGCGCCAAGGTGGGCGCGGCGGTGAGAGACCACAAGCTGGACTATCACGCCTCCGTTCTCATCGAGAATCGTATTGCGAAGGGTATTCCGCTCGACGAGGGCACTATGGCTCTCGTCAAGTCTCTGTAAAGCAAGAAAGGTGAGGAGAGCACAATATGGGTCTCTTTGACGGTAGCAACGTTGGCCAGGTCGGCCAAGTAGGATTTGGCGAGGCCATCGGCGGTGAGCTGATGAAGGCCCTCGAAGCGGGGTACGGTACTGACTCCGCAACGATGACCGGCGGACGTGCCCTAATCCCCCAGGATATCGAGAAGTCGGTAATTAACGCCCTCGCGGTGAAGAAGGCCGATTTCAAGATGATGAACCTTCTCAAGAACGAGAAGGTAGGGTCGACGGTCCACGAGTATACCCGCCGCGATGACGCTGGTCTTTATCAGCTCATCTTCGGCTCTGAGGGTGGCAACGCGCGGGATACCTCTCAGACCATCGAGCGCGTGACCCGCCTGGTCAAGTATATGCAGACGTACAGGCAGATCACTCTGCAAATGCGCGTCGCGAAGACTCTCGAGAACGCCGAGGCGACGGAGCAAGAGGCTGGCATCCTGACCATTCTCAAGGGCGCTGAGTACGGATGCTTCCATGGCGACTCCGCGTCGTCCCCCACGCAATTCGACAGCGTATCGACGCAGATCATGGCGTCGGCTGGCCCCAATGGGTCCAAGAATATCTCGGATCTGCGCGGGCAGACCTTGCAGAATGCAGGCGAGGCGGCCCTCAAAGATTGCGCCCGCATGATCTACGATAACGGCGGCTACGCTACCCATGCGTTCATGCCGACGCTCCTCGCGGCCGACTTGCAGGATGTCGTTAAGGATCGCCTGCGCTTCGGCACCGACGACACCAAGGGCACGGGCGTCATCGAGCGCTATCCGACACCATTCTCCGATGCGATCAAAATCGCGGGCGATGACGCGGGTCCGGACAAGATGTTCTTCTGCCGCAACGGAGTCTCCGCTATGGGCCTCGCTTCCACGCGCCCCAATGCGCCGACCATTGTCGGTGTCGCGGCCGTGAACGCCGCTTCTAAGTTCGTCGCGGCCGACGCCGCGAGCTACACCTATGAGGTCCACGCAGTTTCCGAGGATGGTATCTCTGGCGCATCGGTTGTCGCCACTGTCCCCGTCACGGCGGGCGAGGGCGTTTCCCTTACCATTACCCCAGACCCGACCGTCCCCGGAACCGGCTATATCATCTGCCGTGGCCAAAAGGGCGCGACCACTGATCTCCGCGAGATTGGTCGCTGCGCGGGTGGCACTTCCGCCGTCACCTTCGTGGATCTTAACGCGGTGCTTCCGGGCACGGGCGATGTGATCCTCCTCTCCTACGACGGGGTTACCCCGAGCATCCAGTGGGACTCGTTCCTCCCCGCGATGAAGTTCGACTTGTTCCCGACCCTGTCGGCGATCATCCCCTTCCTCATCGTCATGTTCGGCACGCCGGACTGCAAAGTCCCCTGGTATCACGGCATTATCCGCAACGTCTCGCCCTCTGGCCTCGGCTGGTTCTAGACGAACGGGAGGAAGTGAACAACAAGGGGCCGCCTCGCGAGGGGCGGCCCTATTCCTAACGAGGAGTTCTACATGGCTATTTCGTACAAGAAGCGACTTATCCGCGCGTTCCCAGTATTTTCCAAGATGCTCATCAAGTCTCCGCTCGTTCGCATGACGATTGTCCCCGGAGCGGCGGCGGGGGCAATCGCGGTATCCGCCATTCTCTCCGAGGACGAACTCATTTCGGTTATCGATTTAACCGACAGCACGGACGTAACCTCGGAGTTCTCCATCACCGCCGATGCGGTTATTACGGGAACGGCGGCCACCACGGGTAAGAGTCTTCTCGTCCTCTGGCATCCTTGGACCGTGAAGTAAAAGGCTCTCTGAATGTCTATAACGGCGACGTTCGTTAATTCTGATGTACTCCTCGCGCTGACCGACCATAGTGCCGATGCAAACTTTTCGGGTTACTCGATCGAAAGACAATCCGATAGCATCGCATGGGCTCCATGGAATGGTTCGGCGTGGATGTCTCCGGGCGTCGTCGTAGTTTCTAACCGGCTCTCCGATTACTCTCTTGCCGCGGGTCTTTATCAATATCGCTATCGCGTGGTTTATACTGATACCTTGGGGAATAAAACATATTCGGCCTACGAAATTAGTGAATGGGGGAGGGTGGCTTCTTCATCCTCCGAAAAGGTCGGCTGGACCCTGGGGAACTACACCGTTCCCAAAGGCGAGTTCGGCGAGGTTCTCACGGCCGAAGACATTCGTTCCACCTACATGTGGGGTGTTCCCTTCACCTCGGCGAGCGGAGCGCAGTTTACGAATGCCCAGATAACAGGCATGATAAAAAACGCCACGGCGGAATTTGAGCACGCCCTGAACTGGACCATCCTGCCTTGCGTAATCGTATGCGCCGACGACGTGGCGCCCGATGCGCAATACGATGAGCTCGAGGATGCCTACTATTATCACAGAAAAAACTGGAACGCAGGCGGCCGAATAAATTTGAAGCGGCGGCCCATCGCCTCCGTGCAGCGACTAGACCTCTACACGATCACGGGGCAGAAAGTCCTCGACCTTATGCCCTGGCTTCGCATCGATCACCGTAAGGGCGTCGTCCACATGTATCCAAAGGCCGATTCCTCGGGGCTCATAAAGGTGAGCCTCTTTCAAAAAACAGTGGCTTCCAAGGAACGTAGTCGCGTAACCAAGTAAGTTAGAGGCTCCTTGGGCAGGACAAGGCACAGAACGACCCATTTCTAGCTGCATAATCGTTGGGAATGTC